>ERZ773077.1786-NODE-1786-length-14407-cov-16.255086_pt1 | contig 14407 bp, 13 predicted proteins | sample MGYA00580612_ERZ773077 | MGnify/ENA primary metagenome ERZ773077 (study PRJEB29015, sample SAMEA2737971) | human oral metagenome | biome: human oral; feature: human-associated habitat; material: dental | place: China | collected 2021 ...
TCGATCACCACCTTCCCGCAGGCCTCGGCGTGCGCCAGGGCGGCGGCGCGGTCGGGGGTGACGACGACCCCCTTGCCTGCCGCCAGGCCGTCGTTCTTGACGACGTACGGCGGGCCGTAGGCGTCGAGGGCGGCGGCGGCCTCGCCGGGCGTCGCGCACACGCGGGCGGACGCGGTCGGCACCCCGGCGGCGCGCATCACGTCCTTGGCGAAGGCCTTGGAACCCTCCAGTTCGGCGGCCGCCGCGGACGGGCCGAAGCAGTCGATGCCGGCCTCCCGGACGGCGTCGGCCACCCCCGCCACCAGGGGCGCCTCCGGTCCCACGACCACCAGGTCGGCCCCGACCCGACGTGCCAACGCGACCACGGCCGCGGGGTCGGAGGGGTCGACGGCGTGCAGGGTCCCGATCCCGGCCAGCCCTGGATTCCCGGGTGCGGCGTGCAGCTGAACGGAGGGATCGGCGACGAGGGCGCGGCCCAGGGCGTGTTCGCGCCCGCCGGAGCCGAGAAGCAGAACAGTGGTCACACCCCGAGCTTAGAGGCTTCGCAACCGGGTTCCCGGCGCCCACCGTCCCGGCCTGTCGGGCGTTCGGCCGACAGTGGATCTCCTTCGCCGTACCGGAGTCTCGATTAACCTGTATCCATCGGCGACTAGAGGCACGAGGAGCCAGATGAGCATCCACCCGGGATCAGCTGCACATCTCGCCATGCACGCCGAGGTCCCCCCTGACGAGGAGGTTACGCTTCCCGCCCGGTCGGGGGTGCAGGCGTGGCTGCAGGAACTGGCCGAGAACGAACTCGCCATGGACCGCATCAATCCGCGTGAGTTGACCCAGCGGATCATGCAGGACGCCTTCGGGCGGTACTCATTGCCGCCCCGGGTCTCGGGGATGCTGGCCGCCAGCCATCTGCTGCGCGACGCGGACCCGCAGGACCGGCAGGGCATCCGGCAGCTCGCCACCGCCTGGTTCACATCCATGCCCCCGAGTGCCGTCGACGAGTCCACATGGTTCGTCCGGCAGGCCGTTCGGCGCCCCCAGACCCCGCATCTGACGTTGGTGGGACATGCCGGGGACGTCACCGAGCTCTCCAGGTGCAACGCCCGCGACGGCCGCACCCTGCTCGTCTCCGAGAGCGACGACGCCACCACGCGGCGCTGGGACCCCGGAACCGGCGAGGAGACCGACGAACCCGTCGACTCACCGCTGTCGGGCATCCCTGCCAGACGCGAGGCCACGTTCACCAACGCCTACGGCCGGACGCTGCTGGCGCTTCCCGACGGGAACAACGTCAAGATCACGGACCGCGCCACCGGCGAGGAGGTTGGGGTTCCGCTGCGCGGCCACAGTTTCCAAGTGACGACCGTGTCCTCCTTCTACGGTCCCGCCGGCCGTCCGCTGCTGGCCTCCGCCTCCCGCGACCACACCATCCGGATCTGGGACCCGGCCTCCAAGTCCCGTCCGGCGGCCAGATTCGTCGAGCAGCTGGACGAGATGCAGGTGGTCACCTGGTTCATGGCCGCCGATGGATCGCCCCGGGTCGGCACCATCCGGAACACCTACGACGACGTCCTCCAGATCTGGGAAACCGACACGGGCCAGTGGGTCGGGGAGTTGAACGCCCACCCCGGGCAACTGTGGACCGAGGCCCGCAGCGTCCGGTTCACCGCCCGGCAGGGCGGCCAGATGCTCGCCATCGCGGAGCAGGAGTCCCTGCGGATCTGGGATCTCGATTCGGGGCAGCTCGTCGGTGAACCCCTCACCGGGCACGCTGCGCGCATCAACGACATCCTGGGCTGGACCACCCCGTTCGGGGAGATCCGGCTTGCCACCGCCAGCAGCGACGGCAGCATCCGGCTCTGGGATCCGGTCAAGGGCACCCAGGTCGGCCGGTCGCTCACGGGCCACGTCGGACCGGTCAGGGCCCTGTGCACCTTCAACACCCGTCACGGCGACGCCTGGTTGGCCTCCGTCGGCGACGAGGGCGCCATCCGCATCTGGGACCCCGACGTGGGACGGCCGATCGGCAGGCCCCTGAAGGGGCCGTCCTGCCCGATGACCTGCGTGGTCGCTTTCTCCGCGGCAAACGGTGAACCCCGGTTGGTCACCACCGGGGACGACTGCATCGTCCGCGTCTGGGACCCGGGCAACGGACGGCAACTGGGTCGGCTCAGCGACGGCGAGGAGAATCTCTGCGACGTCGTGCTGGTGGGAACGAACCGGGAGGGCCGCACACGTCTGGTCACCTCGGGGCTCGACCGTTCCATCAGGTTCTGGGACATCGCGACCGGCAGGATGACCTACGCCATGCACGCCCTGGACTACGCAGAGACCATCATCTCGTTTCGTTACGGAGACCTGGCCGTGAGCCTCGACGACGGCTGGGCTTTGCTGCGGCTGCCGCCGGGGGTCTAGGGGATCATCATCCCGCCCGGCCCGATCGCCCGGCCTGACGAAGGTCTCGCACCGGGTCTCCTGGCTCGAGCCCTGCACCACCTGTCGAAGGTGACCTGATTTCCTGTCGGTGACTCCGGGTACTGTTCAAGCCATGATCGACCTGCATGCCCGTTCCCGGGGACATCGAACAACACGCGACGCCGCGAGCCCGGGAGGCTGAATCCGATGCGTCGGTTCCCGAGGAAGATCGTCGCCGCCACCACCCTGGGGGTGCTCACCCTGGCCCGGCTCAGGCACGCGCGAAGGCGTGGTCTGGTCAGGGCCATCACAACGTTCACCACGCCGGACGGGAAACCATGGGTGGTCACGCTCGGGCGCGGTCGTTTCGTCTCCGTCTGGGATGCCGGTTCGGGACGCCGGTTGCGCAGGTTGCCGGTCAGCGACGGCCCCGTTCACGTGGCCACCTTCGCATCGAGCACCGGCACTCCCCGGCTGGCGGTGCTAGCGGGCAACCGGAGCATCCAGCTCTGGGATCCGGAGACGGGAGACCGGGTCGGTGAGCTGCGGGTCAGTGAAACGGCCCCGGGTTCCCGGTTGGCGACGTGGCGCACCCCGTCGGGCCGGCCGCGGGTCGCGGTCATCTGCGGCGACGGCGGAATCCGCGTCCTCGATCCAGAGGCCGGGGAAGGAAACGAGGTTCCGCTGATCGGCCACGAGGGCGCGGCCACCGATCTCGCGACCTGGCGCACCCCCGACGGCCAGCTGCGGCTGGCATCCAGCGGAAACGGTGTCACCCTGCTTTGGGACCTGGAGACCGGGCGCGAGGTGGGGCGGCTGGAGGGTCCCCGCAAACGGTTGAGCAGCGTCACCGCCCACACGGCCCCGGAACGAACCCTGCTGGTGGTGATCGACAAGGACGGCGGTTACACGCTCTGGGACCCGGATGTCGAACAGCAGGTCGCATCCCACCGACTTCCGGCGGGTCTCGAACCGGGGCTGGCGGTGCCGCTCCCCCGCCTGCGCATCGCCACGGGGCATCGCGACGGCACGGTCCGGGTGACGGATCCCGCGACGGGGGATCAGCTCCACGAGACCCGTTTCAGGAGACCGGTGCGGGCCATCGCGGCTCTTCCCGACGGGGTGGTGGTCGGCCTGGACAACGGCTGGAGGACGGTACGTCTCGCCGAGGATGGCGCGACATGAATCACCTTGTCCGATCGAGTGGCAGGAGTGCGCGGTTACCAAGGAACCCGCCCCTTTTCCAACCGTCAGTGGTATCGAGTCCTGGCTCAAGGACATCGCTCATGACTTCACGCTGGGTTGGATCGGTATCGACGAGTTCATCACGCTGGTCATGACCCACGCTTTCGGGCGCGTGCCACTGCCACCGGAGGTCGCAGGAATCCTCACCGCCACCCATCTTCTCCGTAATGCCTCCTCAGAGGACAGGCAGGGCATCCAGCAGCTCGCCACAGCTTGGTTCACCGATCAATCACCCGCAATCACCGATCCCACCCGCTGGCATCTCCGCTCCGTCGTCCGCACCCCAGGGACACCATCGCTGGCTCTGACCGGCCACAACGACGTGGTCACCGACATCACGACTTTCATAGGCCCGAACGACCGTCAGCTGCTGGCAAGCACCGGCCTTCACGGCACCCTATGCGTCTGGGACCCCGAGACCGGAGAACAGGTGGGCGATACGATCACCGACCGCCACGGCCTGAGCGAGCACCTCGCGGCTTTCACCGATTCCAACGAACGGGTACTGCTGGCGAACGCCGGGAGGCGGGGACCGATCCGGTTCTGGGATGCGATTACGGGCAAGGCCCATGAGAAACCGCTGGTGGTCCACGACAAAATATTGACCGTCTTGGTGGCCTTCACCACCGACGGGGGTTCCCCCCGGTTGGCCCTGGGACTCAGTGCTCCTGACTCCTCTCATGTCGAGATTCAAATCTGGGACCCGATCGCCCGTAGGCAGACGGGATTGTTGACCGGCCACACGAATCAAGTCAGCGGCATAACCGTTTTCCAAGGTCCCGGAGACCGCGTGCAGCTGGCCAGTGCCAGCTTCGATGGCACCGTACGCATCTGGGATCCCGGGGCCGGGAAGCAGGTGGGCAATACGATCACCGTTCCCGGTTTAGGTGGGTTGCACGGCATAACCTCCTGGCAGGAGGACGGCCTCCGGTTGGCCGTCACAACCGACGAGGGAATGTTGCAGCTCTTGACTCCGGGAACCTGTCACCAGCAGACGGCTCCCCTCGTCGATCGCAACGATGGAGCTAGAGCTGTGCGCGGCCCGCAAGGGGTGCTGTCCTTCCCGGGCCCCGAAGGCATCCTGCTCGCCTCTCACGGACCTGATGACCTGATACGCATCTGGGACCCCTCGACGGGAAAACAAATGGGCACACCACTACGTGGGCACCTCAGCAGTGTCCGCGCGTTCACCGCCCTGTCCAGCCACAGCGGCAGGCCCTTGCTGGCCACCGCAAGCATCGACAGAACCGTCCGGATCTGGGATCCGATGTCATGCTTGGCGCAACGCGATGCTGTGCCGTGGGAAGATGCCGACGCCCTGACGATGGAAACCATCACCGTCTCGGATGGCACCGTTCTTCTCGCGACTGCCGGAGCAGACGATACGATCCGGCTCTGGGATCCTACGTCAGGACTACAGGCAGCCCCGCCCCTGCACAAATTCGCTGCCCTACAAACCGCCTTGACGACGTTCACGGATCCAGATGGAAAAACTCTGCTCGCCAGCGCTGGCGGAGATGATGTAGTACACATCCTCGACCTGGAAACCGGTCAGCTCAGCAAGACGCTGGTCGGTCACACCGAGTGGATAAATGCGATTGCGGTCTTTCACACTTCCCAAGGCGCAACCCGGCTGGTCACAGCGAGCGAAGACGCAACACTTCGCATCTGGGATCCTTTCACCGGAAAGCAGATCGGGAAGCCGCTACGAAACCATCCCGATGCCATGGAGCAACTGGCCACCTGGACCGCCCCCTCTGGCGGCCCGCGTATCGCCAGCGCAGGTTGGGACGGGGCAATACATGTCTGGAACGCGGAAACCGGACAGAAACTGGACGTGCCCTTCCGGGGCCACACCGATCTGGTAACAGGAATCGTCCCCTTCCCTCACTGCGATGACATACGACTGGCCTCCACTTCCGAAGACGGCACCCTACGGATCTGGAATCCCGAAACCGGGCAGCAACTCCACATGGCCAAACTGGAGAGCGCCACACAGTTCTGGCAGATCGCCCTCATGACGGCCATACCCACCCGGCCTCAGCTGATCACCAGCGAACTTTCCGGCCACCTACGTATCTGGGACGAACACGCCAACCTGCTCCACAGCTTCGACCTGAAAACCTGCTTGTGGAATGTTGTTCCCTTCCCCGACGGCACCCTGGGAGTCGGTCTCGACGACGGTTGGGCGGTCGTCCGGGTGCCCGTATGAGTACCGTCATCACCCTCGCAGGAGGCCGGCTGCACCGGCAGTCTCCTGCGGATCATTACCTTGGTTAGTATACGTATGCATATACTCACCCCATGCCAAGAAGAACCATCTACGTCTCGGACAACGATCAAGAACTCTTCGAACAAGCCGCCCAGGAGGCCGGGGGCCTGTCACCCGCCATCGCGATCGCGCTGCGAGAGTACATGGCCAGGGCGAAACTGCGCCACGAAGGGATGGACACCATCGACCTGACCATCGACGACCACGGCGTCAGTCACACGGTCCGTTTCACCGGCCGGAAACTGTTCCGCCTCGCGGAGAAGGTGGACAACGGGGTCCGTGTCCGGTTCGTCTACATCACCAAGCAGGGCCGGTACGCCGTCCACGAGAAGATCACGGCCGACCCGGAGGACTGGGAGGGGCAGGGAGAACGCCTGTGGCGTGATCCCGTCACCTGGACCCGCAGCTTCTGGCTGCGCAGCGACCGGACCCTCGACATTTTCGACACGCTCGACCAGTTGCGCGAGAAGGACCCGGAGTTGGCCGACCGGATCGCAGTGGCCCAGGAGGTCCCGGCGTTCAAGGAGCTCGACATCTAGTGGTGTGTCCTTGGTTTGGTTTCCTTGTTCAGGGTGACGCGTCCGCGGGCGACTTTGGTGAGGATGGGTTCGACGGTGGCAGCCCAGACGAGGGGGCGGGGGTTGTTGGGGCTAGTTGCCTCGAACAAAGGACAGCACAGGGGTGCTGAGACCAGCCCAGAAGGCGGCGTAGCACTTCCACACCACCATGATGCTCTGGCAGACTCGCTACGTGTCGAAGCAGCCGAATGACTTGATCGTCCTGTCCTACAGGGCCGAGCCCGACTTGGCCTTCGGCATGCTCCGCACCCTCTTCCAGCACCGGGATGAGGCTCGACCTGCCGTTGATGTGGAGCGACAGGGGTGGAACCAGGAGGAGGGCCGTGCCTGAGACTCCGGCCTTCGGGTGTTGTCTATTCCTGATGGGCGAGGGGACAGCGTCGTCGGGGTGGTGCTCTCCCGACGCCTATAGCCTCAAGCCGCAAGGTGACGACGTTGCTGAGCACCACTTGATGCACCTGCACGAGATTCATCACAAAGTTCTCAACGACGACACGGCTTGGGGAGCGTTCATTCACATCGCCGCGCGCCACCCTGGCTGGGGTGCCGATCTGCTCCCCGGGCTGATTAAGGCCTGTCGTACCGTCCACGAGGCCTTTGCTACCTTCATGTCGCTGTCGATGGCGCGTACCCGGCATGAGGACGCGCAGCTTGTTCTGCGACGCTACCCAGCGTATGAGCGCTTCGCGGCGCGGTTCTCCAAGCTGCTAGATCCGATCCGCGGGGTGCATCGACGCGATCTGGCCGCCACCGGCATCGCGCGATGGTGCATGTCCGCCCCGATCCTGAACATGGCTCTCGATGCCTATCCTCGACCGGTGTCGCTCGCCGAGATCCCCGCTGTCATGCGTCCTGATCACCGGTTCCACTTGGCGTCGGGCATGTCGGGGAACCAGATTGCCGCGGCCGGGGAACGCGCCGACGATGCGTTCCGGCGGTCCGTCGGCCGTGATGTGGAGGACCTCGGCCTCGCCGAGACTGACGCGATGCTTGATGACGCTTGGGGCGTCTGGGAGGACACGTTCGTTGCGGCTTTGATGGAAGCAGAACCCAAGGTGGCTGCATTGCCGACGCTGCCGCGCGACGGCCACCTCGAGATGGCGGCCGCCCTGACGCGGGCCGCGTCCCTGCCCGGAGTCAGCGTCGAGCTGCCTCACGAGCATCGGGAGATCCCGAGTGACGTGGAAACGACGCAGAGACTGCTGACCGCAGCCGTTCTCGTGTTGCGTGACACTCCCCAAGCGGCTGCCCTCGCGACTCTCGGTCAGGAGGCCCTAACCTCTGAGATCCTCGCCCTGTGCAGGGCCAACCACCCGCCCCATGTTGTCCTCCAGGGACGCAGGGCCGCTGACCTGGCACGGTCCTTTCGGTTCGGCGACGGCGAGCGCGCGCTCCTGGCCCGGTGGGGTAACAAGCCGGTCTTTGTGATCCGAAACCGCATCGACTATGACGGAGAGGATGTGATCCTCAATTCCATAGTCCCTACGCCCGAATCGTTCACTGCCGCGGCCGCTGAGTGGGCCGGATGTGGGACATCGGTGGTGTGTATGACCGCCAGTTGCTACCTCGACGTCGCTTGGCAGTGCGCCTGGCTGCCTGCGCTGGCCGCGTGGCCTGTTGTGGTGCTGGTCGACATGGGGTTGTCCGGGATGCTGGGGGCTGGGCGGCTGCTCGGCGACGCCGAGGCAGTGCACGGAGCCTACGTTGGGTTGGGGCCTGGCGCACTCAAAGCCCTTGCCTGGCATGTCGAAGGCCATCCCCACGTCATGCTGGCGGTGGGGGACGACCTGACGGTGCAATTCATCGCCGGGCAGCTGAAGGACCTGCTGGGGGCTCGGCTGCATCTGCGGGACTCCGATTGGACGCAGTGGATCGACGCGCTGACTGCCGTCACCTCCAACCTCCTGGCCACCGAGCATGTGCTGCGCTACGACGGCGGGAGCCCAACGACCCGTGAGCGTGATGGCGCGGCCTAAACTCATGCTAGGCAACATCGAAGGAGCGGTCCATGGCGCACACCCAGAACCTTTTCGAACTGGTCGAGGCGCTGGAAGTCCCCGATGAGATGGATCGCGCATGGTTCACGGACTCGTTTCTCCAGCCACTCGGAATTGAACCGGACAGCCGGCTCGGCGAGCTATGTGAAGACATCCTTCTCGAAGCCGTGTCGGACGGCGACGACGCCTTTCACATGCGCCCCGGCGGCTGGCGCGTCAACCTGGCCGGCGGGGCTGTGAAGGCGCTGCTCGTGACCGTGGTTCTGGCCGCAGCACTGTTTTTCAGCGGCGCAGACGACATCCCGCTCGAGCTGCTGCCGGTGGTGATCCCACTGCTCGTCGACGTCGAGCGGGTCCGTCTCAGCCGTCGGGACGAGGAGCTGCTCATCCCTCTGCGCGTGGCCTCCGACGGGGTGACCAGCATGGCTCTGCGCCACGAGGGTCTGTACAACCGGCTCGATCCTGCCGTGCGAGAGCAGCTCAACTACGGCGACTTCGTCGATTTCTGCGAGCGGCTCATCAAGGCCGGGTACGCTGACGACGCCGGGTACGGTGAAGTGCGGATGCGTCCCGCGGCCACCCGGCATGGTTGAGGGTCACGTGGCGCTGACCAGCCCATCGCGTTTCGGGTGTGAGCAGGAGGGGTTCCTCGCGGCTCAGGACCATGCGCTGCTCGGCTCGTTCGACGGTCGCGACGCCCGCGATCTCCACGCCTATGCGATGTCGGCGGGGGATACTCAACTACTGGTCTCCCTTCACGAGCACGTCCACCACGAGTTTCAGTGGTCGACGGCGTGGGGGCTCATTGCGGCGCTGTCGGGACTCTTGGCTGCAGCTGGGGTAGACGCGCAGCGGCTGGGGGCTGTCGCGGGCCTGGCGAACCGGAGGGCCAAGGATGTGCATGAAGTGTTCGCCACGACTCTCAGCGTCGGGGCCCTCGGCGTCGAGCGTGGCCGGGCCCTCCTCAGCGACAACCAACGCTACCTTCGCTACCTTGAGCGGGGGCTGGCCCTCGGCGGCGATGATCCGACGTGGCCGTGGCAGTTCCGGGAGACGGCGGCCAGGGCCATCCTCGTGTGCCTCATGCAGCCCCGTGAACTGCTCGACGCCGCCGCCCGCGGGTTCGAAGGGGTGACCCGCCGGGATCTAGGGAAGATCACGGGACCCGACGTGCGACTCACCAAGGTTCGGGATGTCGGCGGGTGGTGGGATGCGGCGTTCGAGGAGCTGATCCGCCTCCATCCGGCACGCGGCGGCGACGTTGGTGGGTCGCATGGACGGGTTCTGCCGGAAGAACGAGACGCCCAGGAACGGCTTAAGACGTTCGAGGAGACCGTCCTTATTCCCCGCCTGACCGCGGTGGCGCGGACTCAGCTCGAGGCAATGGGGATTGCCTGTCTCGACGACGCCGAGTCGCGCCACGTCATCGAGACCCTGGGGTCTTCCTTTCAACTGCTGGCTCCTACCGAGTGGCAGGTCGAGTTGTTGAGGGAGCGGAGGTCGCTCATCCGGGAGCCGCTCGGGGCTGAACGTGAACGGATCCTCATCCACAACGTGCCGGCCGTCGCCGACATCGCTGCGCTCGACGAGACCGACCGGGCGCGGTTCATCTGGCACGACGCCGATGGCGGCGCCGTCGTCCTCTGCGCGCTGCTCACCGGGGAGGCGCTCGCGACGCAGTTCGGGCTGGTTGAGTTTACGGATGTGCCGGCCGTGACCTGCCTGGCGGGGGTCCCCCACGTCGACGAAGCAGGTTGCCGACACGTTCCGCTTGCGTTGCTCCTGCCGTCGGTGACCCTGCGGACGGCGTGCGAAGCTTTCGTGACGTTGCCGGTCCTAGTGCTCACCTCGCTGACGGCGTTGCGCCTCCCGGAGCGTAACGAGCAGCTGTTGGACATCGAGCAAGGCTTCGTCCTCGTCGACCTGCCGCTCTCATCGCAAGTCGCGTGGTGGGTGGCCGACGGCTGGACAGTGCGCTATGCCGTCCTCGATCTCGGAATCGAGCAGGGCCTCATCTTACTGATGCTGGCCCTTGAGGAACTGCCTGGGGTGTGGTTCCTGTGTTTCCGTAGCGCCGCCGGCCTCGGCGAGCTCGCCCAGTTGGTAGACCGCCATCCCGGCGGGCTAATGCCCGGCCTCAACCCTGACGCGGATACGCTTCGAGACGTGGGGGCGGTCTGCTCCTGGCTGCTGGCCGCCTGGTGGCGTTTCCAAGAGGCCGAAGAACCGCGCCCCGGTCGCGGGCGATGAGCCGCTGTTTTCTCGTGCGTTCTTGCGGGCCACCGCGATGAGGCAAGCAGACAGATCCATTCCAGGCAACCTCACTTCTCGTGGACGCTGTTCCGGGTGACGAGAGATCCCCTCCCTGAAGTGCGGCGCCTGCTCCCTTAGCCCAACAGCCGGTCTTTGTGCATGACATATACGATCCCAGCGCATGTCGAAGGGCCGGTAGATCCAACTGACCGTCATCATGCGGCGAATGATCTCTGGAAACTGAAGTGCTACACGTTTCGTGGAAGTGACGAAAAACAGATTTAATCGAACACATGAGGCATGAGTCTGCATTATGCCAGCATCCAAGAGGCTTGTTCACGAGCAACACCTCAGCCGGCGAAACCCATAGTCAGACAATACTTGAGGACGGTTATGAATAAGCCTCCAAGTACAGCGAAAAGCTCAAGCAGCAGGTCGCGTCGGGGGCTCATTGAGAACCCCCTGTACGATCAGCGAGGCGGCGAAATCCTACAGTTCCGGTAGCGCAAACCGTGAAGGTGCTGGGTGAACAAGCAGAGGAAACAGCATCCCGATCCGGGGATGAGTGGAGCAACAGCTGAACAGACCACGAGGAACAAACGATTGAAAGCGCAGTTGCGTGAGCCCAGTTGGAGATCGATTTCTTGAAAAAGCGGCAGCCTTCTTCGCACAGAGTCCCGGTAAAAGCACGATACGCCTACACTCCTCCACGGAGAAGACAGCTACCCGACCCGTTTGATGCGCCGCCGCCTGGAGGTGTCGCACTCCGGCTACTACGCCTGGCGAAACAGGAGCATGTCGGAAACCCAGAAACGCCGTGAAGAACTCGCCATTTTCGTAAGGTATTTCTTCAACGAGCCCCGAACAAACCTACGGGTATCGGCGGGTCCACAAAGCCCGTGGAACGCAATGGCATTGCAGTCAGCCCGGAGACGGTACGCCGGATCATACGGCAGGAGGGCCTAGTGGCATTTCAACCCCACCCCAAGGCCCGCACAACCGTGCCGACAGCAGACCTGGCTGGGCGGCCCGACCTGATCAAACGGGACTTCACATCCGATGCCCCGGCCCGGAAACCGATGGGTGACATAACCCACACGTCCACACCCGGGAAGGATTCGTGTGCTCGGCAGGCCGTGACAAGGCTGCCTACTCGCAGGAAGGATCGTTGGCTACACCATGGCGGAACACATGCGAACCGAATTGGTTCAAGACACCTTGGAAATGGCGATGCGGAACTCTCTTCCCGTCAAGGGGGCGACATCATGGATTGAACTATGCTGCAATCAAACCAAGCTTCATTCCTCGATCGGATACCGCAGCACGAACGAAGTCAATCAAGATACGAAGGAAAACCGGGACAACAGCCTAACCAAAACCCAGGTTTTTCACTGCCGTCCAGAAAACCTATAGCAGCCCAGGGCGCATCGACCCCGGGGCGGTGAGACCGAATCTTTCCTCACCTCACGAGGTGACCTGAGGGTCACTCAGGACCTCCTGCAGCACCACCGCCTGGTTGATGTTCGGGTCGTGGGCCGCGTACAGCAGCGTCACCACCGGTCGCCCGGCGAGTCTTTCCGCCAGGGCCCCGGCCGCGCCGGAGGCCGCCAGTTCGGCGCGGTAGCGGGCCTTGAACTCCCCGAACCGGGCCGGGTCGTGTCCGAAGTCGCGCCGCGCTTCTGTGCTCGGCGCCACGTCCTTGCACCACTCGTCCAGGTGCGCGGCCTTCTTCGATATCCCGCGCGGCCAGAGCCGGTCGACAAGAACACGGTAGCCGTCCGCATCGGAGGGTTCCTCGTAGATGCGTTTGATGCGCCAAGTCGTCATGGTTTCATCCTCCGCCGGAAACCGGATCTTTCAAGACGTAGTGGAATCCGCGGCCCTTCCGGTGGGCCCACGCGGGCTGCACCACCCCGGTTCGTTCCAGTTTCTGGATCAGCGGGATCGCCCCCGCCGCTGATATCCCGAGAATCGATCCCAGCTCCGTGGTGGACAACCTGCCCCGCGACTGCACGTAGCTGCGCGCCACGGTCTGCCGGTCGCGTCCCGGCATGGCGAGCTTCAGCCGGTCGTACAACTCCGTCATCCCTTCCCGGACGGGCTGGGACAGAGTCCACACCTCGGGGCTCTCGGGAGGAACACCGGTGACCGGGACGAGCAGCGGCCCCCCGGAAACCTCGATGGTTCTCAGCCTCTTCAGCAGGGGGCCGGCCAGGAGCTCCGGGGTGTGGGTGATCCTGGCTGCGGTCCTGACGTCGATCCAGCGGTGATCCGCCACCCGCCGCAGAAGCAACAACAACCGGTGGTCCTCCAGTTCCCGGGGCCACCCGAGCTCGGTGATCCAGAACCGCCAGGCCGGATCGGGTGGGCGGCCGCCCAGGAGCACCTCGACGCTGCTGTCCTCGACCTCGCGGAAGGTGGGGGCGGGCTGGCCGTTGCCGATCAGCTCGGTGACCATCCTGCCGACCCCCGCACCCCGGTTCTCCACCAGCCCCAAGGGTTCCAGGAGTTTCATCAGCTCCGGGTTCCGGGGAAAAGGCGACCGGGAAAAGATGTTGTACTCCCCGAACCCTCTGACGAAACCCCCGGGGCTGCGCACCCTCAGCGCGCCGAAGCGGTGTTCCTGCTCCACCTCGGTGGCGTGCGTGGCCACCCAGTCGCGGTGCACCACCCCGTTGACGACGGCTTCCCGGGCCGCCAGCTCACTCAGAGCCGGGACGGTTCTCTCCTCCACCCGGTCGGGCATCTGAACCTCGGGGTTGTTGTCGCGGACGGCGTCGAGCACCAAGGTCAGCTGCTCCAGCGCCGAGAGTTCCCCGTCCGGCCGCAGCTCCTTGTGTCCTCCCCGGAACCGGTACTCGATGACCGAATGGCCGTTTCCTGCGAACAACAACCGAGCCGCGTTGGTGAGCAGCCCGTCGTCGCCGAACGCGCCCAGGCGCTGCAGAAGTTCGGCATCGGAGGACGACGCGAGCCCGCGGGCCGTCTCGTTGCCGGTTTCCCTGAGGTATTTCCTGGTCAGCTGCAAGGCCTCGGGACGCACCAACTCCTCACCGGCGCCGGATGACTGCCCGGACCAGTTCAGTTTCGCGCGTTTCCTACGAGATCCCACCGAGGCCATGCCCAATACTCACCTAACCTTCAGGCAGATCCGGGGAATCGCAACCCCTCCAGCCCCAAACCGGCCCAAAAGCCGACACGGCCTTGGGTCGGATCAGCTTCCCAGGAGTTTCTCCCTCAGCTGGGTCACGCGGCGCTGTTTGGTCTCGGGACGTTTCGCGTCCTCGATGCTCCTGATCCATTCCCGTTGATGACTGGGAGGAAGCCGTTTCCAAGCGGCCAACAGCTTCCCGTCGCCGTCGAGGGCCGCATCCAGCGGGGGCGGGACGATGGGGATGGTGTTCACGGCAGGGTCTCTCACAGGAGATCGTTGACGATGATGGTCTGTTCGCGTCCCGGACCGACCCCGATCCCGGAGATGCGGCAACCGATCAGCTCCTCCAGGCGTTTCACGTAGGCCCGGCAGTTCGCGGGCAGCTCCCCGAAGTCACGGCAGGCCGAGATGTCCTCGCTCCAGCCGGGCAGCTCCTCGTATACCGGTGTGGCGTGGTGGAAGTCGGACTGGGTGACGGGCATCACGTCGTGGCGTG
>ERZ773077.1788-NODE-1788-length-14396-cov-6.605258_pt1 | contig 14396 bp, 11 predicted proteins | sample MGYA00580612_ERZ773077 | MGnify/ENA primary metagenome ERZ773077 (study PRJEB29015, sample SAMEA2737971) | human oral metagenome | biome: human oral; feature: human-associated habitat; material: dental | place: China | collected 2021 ...
CTGTTTCGGCTCAAGCAGCTCACACGACGGGTGGCGCACTTCGACCGCCATCAAGGCAATCGGCGCGTTCGAGTAAATCTCTCGCTCCCTCACACAGATCATGCTACTAGGACAGAAACCAAAACAGCAACCATTGGGCGAGGTTCCGCCGTAAAGGTTCGGGGGCGGCTGAGCGCACCTTGTGCGTGGGCCGAACGCATAGTTCCCCGACTCGGCTCATCCAGTGCCGTCGTCGGGCATCGTGGACGGCGTCGAGCCAGGCTTGGGTGTCGGGAATGATGGTGTCGCTTGATGCGTGCGAACAGGCAGGGGTCCGGCGCGTTGTGTGGTCAGTGACAAGTACTACCTACCGCCTGCGGTGATGTCCGCGACGGGTCGTTGCCGCCCCGCGCCGATTCCGGCCGCCTTGGTGGCGAGGTCGTCGATGGCGACGACAGGGAAGGGACTCTCCACCATCAGAGGCGTGATCAGCGGTTCGCTGGTTACGACAGTTCTGAGCACCGTGGCAGTTGTGCTTGCGGGGAGACCCAGGCCTGCAGCGACGATGACCATGTTGTCACGAAGCCAGTCGATCCGTCGCGCGTGAAGTTCGACAGTCGATCTCTTACGGCTCTTTCGGGGGATGAGCTTCTCGATCTCGTTGGCGATCTCGGCTGGCGTGCGGGCAGTCTCGAAGTCCTTGGCTTCAACGGCGACGATGGTGTTGCTGGCCGGATGGAACGCGAGGACCTCGGCGCCAGTTGGTGGGCACGCTGCGACGTACTCGATCAGGAACCGGTTAGCACGCTGTGCAGAAGCGCTCGCTTTGTACTCTTCAACGAGGTCGGTGGCCGCCTCAGAGTTTTCTCCGAAGCACGCGATCCGCGCCCGGAGCATGATGCTGAGAAACTTAGCATTGTGAAGGAGCGACTCATTCTGCGCGATCAGGTACATGAGCAGGTCGCGCGGCTCGTGAACAGCGATCTCGCTTTCGAGACGCTCGAAGAGATACTTGACGGTTCGGTTCAGGACACTCACCCGGTCGTTTCCTTCGAAACCGCCTATCGGGAGGTTGCCGCCTGTCAGGGAACGGAGCCAGTCGCCTAGGTCATCGAGCAGCTTCGCGGCGACTTGGGAGTGTCCTGTCAGCGGGCAAGGCAGCCCCTTCGCCCACATATCAGGCACCTGGCCTCGATCGAAACTGTTGAGGGCTCTTCGTAGTTGAGCGTGGTGGGTCGTTGATGCAAGGGCTCGTGGTCCTGCGCTGGAGTGGGTGGTGCGAAATGTGCTCCAGGACAAGGACCACGAGCTGTGATCAAGCCTACGCGCTCGCCGGGTTATAGCGAGCATGATCATCAAACTGCCCGGCTGTCACGTGAGCGACACGATCGACCTGCCTTCTGACCGGCTCCGATTTCACGGGCCTGACGGAATCCGAACTGACCGAGGTCCCGGTCGAATCCAGCACGTCTGCCTGCCACCAAGCCCGTCTCCCTACGCGTTTCGGCAGGAGTCAGGGGACGTGGTTCAGCTGCCCCTCGAGTTCCTGGATTTTCCGGCGCTGCAGTCGACGGACGCGAACGACCTGGAAGATGAGGTCGACGGCCACGAACCCCACCGCGAAGGCGGCGGCCCCGAAGAAACGGGAACGCGGATACAGAAGAACGCAGATCAGGAATACCCCGATCCCCTGGAACAGATACAACTTCACCGAGGTTTTGTTCCACAGATGGCCCTTGATGGAACCATCCCAGTACTTCCATCTCCTTCCCATCATGCGATGATACCTGCCCCGGCAACAAAGATTACTCCACCGGGGACCCAGAACTCCGGCCACGATCGGCCGGTAACGCGTGCGGCTCCCCTCACACGGCATTCATTTCTCAGCACCCGAGAGGAAACGAATGCGGAGCCGAATCCGAATTCCGCCCGTAGGGCCGCATTGCGGTTTGCTGATCCCACATCCCCACCATGCCTCATGTAAATCGTATATCTTTTCTTCGTTCGTTGACAGAGGAAGCCACCTGCCGCATCTGCCGTCGCTGTAGAGGTATCGCGGCGCCGCGACACCTCTACGCGCGGGCGAGAATGCCGCCTTGCGGCACCATTCTTCACTGATGCGGGCGGTTCGGATACTTGCGACGCAGTCGGCGAAGATGGATTGCCCAGACGATCTGATAGACGACACATTCCACGACCACCATCGCAATCCCCACGATTGCGGCCCCGAGGAACCGGGCAGGCGGGAACAGGACAGCAACGACCACGAACGTCCCAATTCCTCGAAACAGGTAGGCACCCACCGACGGTGTGTATATTCGAAGATGGTCTTCGACGGAGCCATACCAGTTCTTCGTTTTCGTCGTCATTGCGATCTCAAATCACCATCGGGAGCCAAAAACTACCACTGCTGCCAGAAAGCACAGGTGATCGCCGACGTTGCCAAGGTCACAGCAATTCCCCACGGATTCAGTTTGACGACCTCTTTGATACCGATCTTGGCGGCGCGTTTGGGAACTTCCTTGCCGAGGTATCGCGCGAGCGCTCCCCAGTTCCGCTGGGTGACCCAGGTGCGGAGCAGCTTCCAGTCAACATCAATGAACCCGATGAAGGGGATGGCCCCCTTGATCACGCACGAGGCGTACTCCTGGATGCCTTCTGACCCGGAGCTGCCGGGCGGGGTGACGCTGCCTTTGGCCGCTTCGGCTAGGACCGACAGGTCACGGTCGGGGTACAGGCGCTTGGCCGCCTCGTAGTCGATGCGCAGTTTGCCCTCGGCGTCTCGAATCACCACCTGACTGAACAAAGTGGTCAGGTCCTGCTCCAGCTCCTTCACCTCGGCGTCCGTGAACTCGCCGCTCTCGCTGCGGGGCGCTGTTGAGATGCCGTCGTCGGCTCTGGCCTCTGTCATGGGCGCCGCGAGCATGCTGCACCCCACGAGCAGCGCCAGAATGTACTGATGATGTTCTTCATGTCATCTCCTTTCCCGAGATGTGTCTGGCGATCGCTGCCTGGTGTTCAGGCTAAATTTCATCAGGCGAGGGCACAACCCCTACGCGACGAGAGTTGACGAAAGTTATTGCCGGGAAAGCTTCGGTCACGGCCATCGTGCGCTGCGTATTCGCGCACTGACCACGGTATTGGCTGGCCGCTTCTCCGCCGGGGAGCGCGCTCCAGGAGTGCGCGGACTGACCATTCGTCATCTCCACCTTCGTTGGTCACCTTCTCCTGCGCTTCCCGGCGATCCGCTCAGTGTGCGGGGTGCCACATCAAATAGCCGACAGGATTTCCTCGGTTCCGGGTTTCGATGGTGGCTCCCCGACGTGGCAGGTGAGAGCTGAACCCTGGACTGGTCGCAGTTCCCGTACCCCCGGAGTGGTCGGATGAGTGCTTCGGACAAGCCATGGCGGCACTCCACCAGCAGAGAACACCACTTACACCGTTTTCCCAGTGGAAGGGTTGAGTTGTTCCGGCGGGTTCGCTCTACCTTGTTTCCTGCCGTCATGGCTATTTTCCGTAGTGCGGCTCGCCGGGACACCACGGCCGGACCGTGAACCTCACCCGTTTCACGGTCCGGAAAGGCCATACCCATGATTACGTTCGGTATCGACGCACACAAGCGCTCACACACGATCGTCGCCGTCGACGACCTCGGCCGCAAGATCGCGACCCACACCATCAAGACCACCACCAGCGAGCACCCCGACGCCCTCGCCTGGGCCAAGGACATCATCCCGGGAGGGACACAGCCGCCGGTGGGCCAACGAAGACTGTCGGCACATGACCCGCCGCCTGGAAGCAGGTCTGCTCACCGCCGCCAAGATCGTCGGCGAAACCGCCGGCGTGGACCGCTTCGCCAACACCGATGCGTTCGCCCGCTACAACGGCACCGCCCCTTTTGCCCGTCTGGTCCTCCAACGTGCCCCGTCACAGACTGTCACGCACTGGCAATCGGCAACTGAACGCCGCGATCCACCGGATCGCGCTCACCCAGGCCCGTCACCACCAGCCCGCAAAGGAGCTCATCAAACGCCGAGTCGAGAACGGCAAGTCCGACCGAGAAGCCCTCCACATCCTCAAGAGACACCTCTCCCGAACCGTTTACCAAGCCCTCCAAACCGACCAACAGGCATCACTCACCCTCCGCAGCTTTACAAAGGAGCTAGGGACAGCCCCTAGCGAGGAGGTGTCGCCCGGGGGCCTGCGCCGCAGTTGGTGGAGAATGGCGGCCGACTGCTCACCGGCACCGCGAGTCCCCATGTGTTGCCTCAGCAAGCTCCAATACGATCCATGCAGGCCCCAATCAGAAGGCGAGTAAATACAGTGAGCCGTCCCGACCCGAACTTCATCTGGAGCATCGCTGACATGCTTCGTGGCCCATACCGGCACAAGGAGTTCGGCACGGTCATCTTGCCGTTCACGGTACTGGCCAGGTTCGACGCGGTACTGGCAGACACGAAGCAGGCGGTGCTGGGGGCGTTTGAGAAATACGAGACCGCACCGGGACTCGTACGCCACGAGATGCTGAAGCGAGCTTCGGGCCAGTCGTTCTACAACACCTCTCCCTTCACCTTGAAGACGCTGGGCGACCCGGCAAACCTGGCCGCAAACCTCCAGAACTACGTGGAGGGCTTCAACGACGAGGTGCAGGTCGTCTTCGAACGGTTCAACATGGCCTCGGTCATCGACACCCTAGACGAGCGCGAACGGCTGACGGGGATAGTCCAGAAGTTTGCTGCCCTCGACGTCCACCCTGACAGGGTGAGCAACGCCGAGATGGGCGATGTCTTCGAGGAACTAATCCGACGGTTCATGGAGTCGAGCAAGGACCTCGCGGGTGACTACTTCACCCCGCGCGAGGTCATCCGGCTCATGGTCTCACTGCTGTTCGCGCCCGACACCGAGGACCTTTCTGATCCCCACCTGATCCGCCAGGTCTACGACCCCACTTGTGGGACAGGCGGCATGCTCTCAGAAGCCCACTCGTGGCTACGCCAGCACAACGGACAAGCCACCCTGAACCTGTTCGGCCAGGAGTTCAACCCCCTGTCCTTCGCCATGGCCAAGGCAGACCTCATCATCAAGAACCAGGACTCCTCGAACATCTACTTCGGGGACACGCTCTTGAAGGACGGCCACGACGGCAAGACGTTCTCCTACTGCCTCGCGAACCCGCCATTCGGGCAGGAATGGAAGGTCCAACAGCAGGCAGTCAAGGACGAGCGAGAGCGCGACGGTGAGGACGGACGTTTCGCTGCTGGCCTGCCGAGCGTCAACGACGGGGCGTTGCTGTTCCTTCAGCATCTGGTCTCGAAGCTGCGGCCCGCTGCACAGGGCGGTGGGCGTGGGGCCATCGTCCTCAACGGATCGCCCCTGTTCACGGGCGGAGCCGGAGAAGGGCCGTCGGAGGTGCGTCGTCATCTTCTGGAAAACGATCTCGTGGACGCCATCATCGGCCTGCCCAACGACCTCTTCTACAACACGGGCATCGCGACCTACATCTGGGTGCTCGACAACGCCAAATCCGCCGAACGCAAAGGCAAGGTCCAGTTGATCGACGCAACGGCCCAGTGGGAGAAGATGCGCAAATCCATCGGATCCAAGCGCCGCTACCTGTCCGAGGCCAACATCCAAACCATCACTCACCTGTACGGACAGTTCGAAGACGCTGACCCCGACCTGTCCAAGGTGCTGCGTACCGAGGAGTTCGGCTACCGGACGGTCACCGTCGAACAGCCGCTGCGCCAGATCTTCTCGGTGGACCAGGACCGGATTGAGAAGGCTTTGTCGCTGACGCCGATCAAGAAGATGGACAAGGTACTGCGAGAACGGCTCAGGGCCGCTTTGGAGAGCATGGACCACGAGGCCGTTTGGACGTCTCGACGTGACTTCGACAAGGAGCTGGGAGCCGCCCTGGTCGCCCAGGAGATGGGCCTCAAACCAGCTCAACGCGCCGCAGTCATGAGAGCGTTCGCGAAATCCTCCCCCGAAGGAGAGTTGGTCACCAACCTCAAGGGCGAGCCCGAGCCGGACCCCTCGCTGCGGGACACCGAGAACGTACCCCTCACCGAAGACATCGACACCTACGTTGCGCGGGAGGTTCTGCCGTGGGCCCCGGAAGCCTGGGTGAACCGCACTCGAACCAAAGTCGGCTACGAGATCCCCTTCACCCGCGTCTTCTACAAGTACGTGCCTCCGCGCCCACTGGCAGAAATCGACGCCGATGTCCAAGCAGCCATCGCCCGCGTACAAGCACTCTTCGCGGAGGTAAAGGCGTGAAAGGGTTCCGTGCTGGATGGACGCGACACCGGATGAAATTCGCTACGCTCATCAACGCGCGTTCTTTACCTGAGAGCACTGATCCCGATTTCGACTTCGACTATGTGGACATCTCAAGGGTCACTCAGGGTGTAATTGACAGCGAGCCTCAGGCAGTCACCTTTAGGAGCGCGCCGTCTCGGGCGCGACGCCTGGCCGACCCTGGCGACACTGTTGTCTCGACCGTCCGTACGTACCTGCGGGCTGTAGCGGAAGTCTCACCCACTGACATGCCGCAGGTGTTTTCAACGGGATTCGCGGTTATCAAAGGGAGGCCCGGCATCCTCGATCCCCGGTTTCTCACCTACTACCTCCAGAGTAGCCCGTTCGTTGAAAGAGTTGTGGCTGACAGTGTGGGCGTCAGTTACCCAGCAATCAACGCCTCCGATCTAGCCGCATATGACTTCTGGGCCCCCAACATGATTGAGCAAACTGCTATTGCTGACTTCCTCGACCGTGAGACTGCGCAGATCGACGCCATGATCGAAGCGAACGAGAAAATGATCTCAGCACTTCATGAGCGACTAATTTCGGAAGTGACAGCGCGAATTTTACCCCAGAAGGGGACATCAACCTCACATAAGTGGTTTGGGAATGTTGCTTGGGAGGCCCCAAAACTGTGGCGGCATGCAAAGATTACGAACGGCTCTACTCCGAAACGTGAACGCACAGACTATTGGGGCGGGGATTTTCCTTGGCTGAACAGTTCCGTAGTGAATCTTGATTCTGTAGCTCATGCCGACCAGTTTGTGACCGAAACCGCTCTTGCGGAATGTCATCTGCCTATCGTACCTGCTGGCTCTGTCCTGGTGGGTCTAACTGGACAGGGACGGACACGCGGGAAGGCCACCGAACTGCATATGACGTCTACGATCAACCAGCACATGGCGGCAGTCATTCCAGACCCTGCGTTCTGGGTCTCCCGATATCTCACTCTCAGCCTGCGTTCCGCCTACGAGGAGTTGCGACGAATCAGTGACGCGAACGGGGCCACCAAGGGTGCACTGACGTGCGAAGCACTGGCGGCCTTCCGGGTCCCGCTCCCACCGCTAGCAGAACAACGACGGCTGGCAGTTGAAGCGGACACCGCATCGAGCAAAACACGGAATCTGGTCGAATCAGCAATGCGCGTGAGCGTGTTGCTTCGCGAGCGACGCGAGGCCCTCATTACTGCCGCCGTCAGCGGCAGGATTGACCCCACCACCGGCATCGAGCGTATCGAGGAGGCGTCATGACGCAGGCGTACAAGGAGCTTGCGATGGAAGACGAGATTGTCGCTCGCCTCCAGAGCCAGGGCTGGGTGTACGAGGAGGGATCGGCTGCGCGCTACGACAAGCAGCGCGCTTTGTTCCCAGAGGATGTCTTCGCGTGGCTGGAGGCCACTCAGCCGGACGAACTCGCCAAGATCGTCAAACCAGGCGTGGGCCCTGCAGCCCAGACGAAGGCGAAGGACGGCATCCTCAATGCCTTGACTGAGACGCTCAGCAACGTCGCAGGGGGCGGGGGCACCTTGACGGTGCTCCGGAAGGGCTTCAGGCGTGTCTCGGCCCGGTTCCAGATGGTGCAGGCCAAACCGACCGAGACGATGAACCCCAAGACGGTGCAGGACTATCAGCGCAACGTCCTGCGGGTGGTCCGGCAGGTGCACTACTCGATCACGAACCCAAACAAGTCCATCGACCTCGTGCTGTTCTGCAACGGCATCCCAGTGGCAACCATTGAGTTGAAGACCGAGTTCACCCAGTCGGTGGTGCGCGGACAGGTGCAGTACAAGAACGATCGCGACCCGGGCGCTGACGGCAAGGACGTCCTGCTGGCTTGGGGCAAGCGCGCCTTGGTGCATTTCGTCGTCACCGACAACGAGGTCTCGATGACGACGAACCTGAAGGGCGCCAAGACCACCTTCTTGCCGTTCAACCAGGGCGACGGCACCGGCAAGGGCAATCCGCTGAACCCGGACGGTGCTCGCACCGAATACTTCTGGCGTGATGTGCTGAACAAGGATGCCTTCCTGACCATCCTGACCAAGTTCATCGTCGTGCGCACCGACGAGAAACCAAACCCGGTCACAGGTAAGACGGAGAAGTCCACGTCATTGCGTTTCCCGCGTTTCCACCAGTGGGATGCGGTGGAGAAGATCGTGGCACGAGTGAGCGAGGTGGGCGTCGGTGAGCGCTACCTGATCGAGCACTCGGCTGGTTCGGGGAAGACCGACACCATCGTCTGGACGGCCTTCCGCCTCGCGGCTCTGCACCGGGACAACAAAAAGGTTTTCGACTCGGTGATCGTGGTCACCGACCGTAACGTGCTCGACAAGCAGATGTCGACGGCCATGCGGCAGTTGGATCCCCATCATGCCCAGATGGTGCGGATTGACGGGGCCGGTGGGTCGAAGTCGGGGGAACTGGCCGATGCCCTCCGCTTGAAGACGCCGATCATCGTGGTCACGATCCAGACCGCACCGTTCGCGCTGAAGTACCTACGCGAGCAGGCCGATTCCTCGGGCGGTCAGTATGCGGTAATCGCGGACGAGGCGCACTCGTCACAGACGGGCACGGCAGCAGCGAAATTGAAGACGGTGCTGAGCCCGAACGAGCAGGCCGACGTGGAAGACGGCGGTGAGATCGATGCGCAGGCCATGCTTGCCGCAGAACTGCCGCAGCGAGCCGAGACCCCCAATCTGACGTACCTGGCGTTCACGGCAACCCCGAAGGAGAAGACCCTCGAACTGTTCGGGACGCCAGACTACGACGACTTGGATGACAACGGTGAACCGCTACCCAAACCGTTCCACCGCTACACGATGCGCCAAGCCATCGAGGAAGGCTTCATCCTCGACGTCCTCCAGAACTACACCGAGTACAAGGTGGCCTACGAGCTCGGGTTGAAGGCTGCCGACGACGACGTCGAGTCGGTCGACAAGGAGGCTGCCCGCAAAGCAGCGCACCGTTGGGTGCAGTTGCACGAGCACAACATCACCCAGAAGGTCGACATCATCGTCCGGCACTTTCGGGAGAACATCGCGGGCCTGCTGGGCGGCACGGCAAAGGCCATGATCGTGACCTCCTCCCGCAAGCATGCGCTGCGCTACTACAAGGCCGTGGAACGCTACGTGGCCAAGCACGGCTATGACGACGTGCACGCGCTCGTGGCGTTCTCGGGGAAGGTGATCGTCTCAGGCGATGACACCGACATCGCGCCCGATGAACTACTCGGCGTGGGTGAGTACACTGAGGCGGGCGTCAACATCGGCGCCAAGGGCAAACCCTTGGACGAGGTGTTGAACGGCCCCGCTTACCAAGTCATGATCGTGGCCAACAAATACCAGGTGGGGTTCGACCAGCCACTGCTGTGCGCGATGTACATCGACAAGCGCCTGGATGGTGTGATGGCCGTTCAGACCCTCTCCCGTCTCAACCGCACGTGGTCCGGGAAGGACCGGGTGTACGTCCTAGACTTCGTGAACGACACCGACGACATCCTGGCAGCATTCAAGCCCTACTACGAGGGTGCTGTCATCGAGAAGCGCACCGATCCCGACCTGCCCAACCGCCTCGCGGTCCAGTTGGACGCCGTGGGTCTTGACCGCATCTACACCCATGACGAGATCGAAGCGGCGGCCATCGCAGCGACCGATCCTCAGGCCACCCACAGCGCCTTGGTGAGCGCTATCGATCCAGGAGCCAAGCGTTTCCTCGACCTGCTGCACACGGCTCGCGAGACCAAGGACGACGAGGAGACGCAGCGCCTGGAAGGCTTCCGCTCCAACCTCAACAACTACGTCAAGGCGTACGACTTCCTCTCCCAGATCATCCCCTACGACCTGGAAATGGAGAACCGCTCCATCTATTACCGTCTCCTAGCCAAGCGCCTGAAGGACGAAAGGGTGGGTGTGGTAGTGGAGATCGACCACATCACGCTCGCCAAGTACAAAGTGGAGCAGAAAGCCACGAAGGCGCTCAACCTCTCCACTGGGGAAGCAACTCCACTGACCCCGTTGGCGGAATTGGGCACAGCAGCGGCCCGTGAACGGGACATGGCCCACTGGTCCGAGATCATCGACGCCATCAACAGCCTGTTCGCAGACAGCGGGCTGAGCGCCGACGACGTGGTGCCAGAGATCGAAGGGGTCCTCCGCGATGCGAAGAAGGACCCTGTCTTAGTCGCCAAGGCCAAGGCGAATACCGACAGCGACTTCAATGCCGATAACACTGTCGTCACCGAGGTGCTCTCCAAGTTCATCGACCGACGTGAGCGAAGCGAAGAGATCATCAACGCGCTGTTGAAAGAGCACAACATGGAGACCTTCGCGAACCTGCTCGCCCTGCTTGGGTTCCGCGAGTATCTCGCCACCGTCGACTACTCCTTCCCACCGGCTGATGTGAGCGTCGAGTTGGCACCCGACGCCCAACACCTGGAGATGAAAGGACTGGTCGGGCATTCTGGGGGAACTGGAAGCGCCTCTGCCCGAGATCGAGGAGTGGGTGACTGAAGGTGTTGAGTGAGATGAGGAGTCGGATGTGAGTGAGCCAGCTGCTGCTGGCACCAGCCCACAGTTTCTGTCAGTGCCCCGGCCCATAATGGAGCCATGAATCTCTACACCAAGAATGGTCGTCCCCTACAGGTCAGCGGCGACTCGCTGTTCTCACGCTCGGGCATATACCTCGGCAGAATCTCCAACGGCAGAGTGTACGACCCTTCAGGTCAGTACGCGGGCACCATCTGCGGCGACCGCGTGGTCTACCGCAGCAGTGACAGCGCAACCATCAGCAGCCCTAGCATCTCGGCTAATCGTGTCGGGTCGGCTGCCGCCAACACGGTAGCCTCAGCCATCTGGGGTGACGAGCCCAACTTCCCCGACTAAGAGCCAGGCTGTGGATACCTTCATGAGCTGTCGGCCACCGCGTGGACAGCGATCCACACGATCCTTACCAACCTGCTCCTTGTTACCGCTTGGGTTGCGGCAACCATCGCTTTAGGGCAGTGGAAGACCAGCCGAGATACCACGACGAATGATCGTCAGACGCTGCTGAACCTGAAAGCAGGTCGCTTCTACAGGGCTTTCAGGACGTGGACCATCTTGGCCAAGGCATGGGAAGTCTCGCTCATTGAGGCTTATTCACAGTCGTTCTCAACCGCACTCTGATTAGGGGTCTTGCTGGTCGACACGCCGGCTGTGAATAAGCCTCAATTAACTGACCGCTCCGTGCAGGGCGCGATCGAGGTGCGGGTGCTGAAGCCTCCGCTATAGCACTGGCATTCCGGCACTCAGCTGGATCACGGGGGTGGTTTGATCCATTCGGCGAATCGCGCACGATCACGAACCTCGTCGGGGCAACCCCGCTTCTTGCCCAGCAAGATACGGCGGATCTCCCAGAGGCGCGTCTCAGTGATGTGTCCCTTCCGGTAGGCCGCACGGAATAAGTGCCACGAGGTGGCTGCTTGGATGGTCGGACTCACATTCAAGTTGGCGAGCCGAAGGGGAACACCCTCATCATCCGAAATCACCACGGATTTGATGCTTCGTGAGGTGAGGATGGCCAAGGTCTCCGATTCTCCAGCATGAGTGGCGTCGGGGTTGGTGGATGCCTGCCGGAAGAAGTCCTGATTCAGCCGAAAATTCATGAACTCTTCTCGCGTCTCCAGAAGCAGTGGCTCCCCGAAGATATCGTGCGCATCGCGCATATGCGGTAGGCCCTACTTTAACGCCTGATCGTCGCACTCGCTGGCGACCGTGCCGCACCAAGAGCCGTTGTTCGTTACGAGGCGTCCAAGCAGTGGCATTTCGTCAACGAGAGCGAAGTTGATCAGCACGGTGGTGTCCGGGAATACCAGTCGCGGCGTGGGGTCGTCGTGCACTTTGGCAGGCTATCCGAGTAGGGACATCAAGTCGGAGTCACTCATGGTGGGGACAGATGGCTCGTCAACCTCCAAGGTCTCAGGGTCAACTCCCAGCATCCATGCCAGCGTCCCCTTCTGGAGTTTCCCGAGAGCCACGCCCTCCAGATGTGCGTCCTTCAACCACGAGGGGAAGGAGCGAGCACTGGCACGCGTCATGCGCTCTGTGATCGGGTCACCTGGCTCACTCTGCTCCCAGTAGCGGCGTAGGAGGCGTTGGGTCGACAGGTCCAGCAGAGAGCGCGTCTCGGGTGGCACCGGAAGACGGAGGTTATCCAGCCGCACTTTCACGGTGTAGGTCGAGACGCCCCACTGCCAGATCAATGCGGCCAATTCACGCGAAGACAGCCCAGACCAGTCAATGTCGCGCAACTCCGACTCCGGGAGCAGCAACTCTGCGGCGAACTGGTTGGCGGCAACCTCCTCACGACTAACTTCACGACCCTCGATGGCCATGACGCCCTCGTGCCCGAGGACCAGATGAGCCAACTCGTGGGCCAAGTCGAAGTTCTCCTTGAACCAGTTGCCCGTCTCCGGGATGACGATCACGTCACGCGGCCCGATCTGAAGCGAGTAAGCCGTACTAAGGCCGGGCAGCCGAACTGTGTCGATACCCAGGGCAGCGAGACGCTCAATGAACGTACGTACGAAGCCCTCTCCCAAGGCCTCCCGTGCGGAGGCAAGGTCTCCGGGGACGCGGCTGGGCTCCAACGGGTGCACAGCCTCCGCTTGGCGGTACGCGAGCAACACGTCCGACAGGATGGGTTTATCCCCCTGCTCGCCGTCGATGCTGCGAGTCCACGTCTCCTTGTCGAAGTTATGGCGTCCCGACACCACTAGCCGGTTCGGGTCAGGCTCACCAGTGATGAGCAGGTGGATGTCCTGGTCGAGCACCTCGGCCAGGCGCGCCAGTTCAAGCGCGGAAAAACCACGCTGACCACGAAGCGCACGCGAGAAGGCGTCCTCGGTCATTCCGACCTGACGCGCGATTTCCTTCTGAGGGGTGCCTTCAGGGAGCGCCCCAAGCACCCGCTGACCAATGCTGGGGTTCATGGCCACCATCCTAAGATGCTCTTGGGATTTTCCCAAGAGTCCGGTGCGATGTCCCTCACGAGCACCGAAACCCCGGACACTCCGAGGTGGAACGCTCGGGGCCGGCGGACGATGGGAGGGCCAGCGGACCTGTACTGGGTGCGAATGAATGCCGTGCGGACGAGTGTCCCGGCAAAGTAGAAACCCCCGGTGCGGGCACCGGGGGTTCGAGCAATGCGACTGTGGCGGTGACGGTGGGATTTGAACCCACGGTGGCTTGCACCACACTCGCTTTCGAGGCGAGCTCTTTCGGCCGCTCAGACACGTCACCGCCGATGAGCGTATCCCAGCCCGGCCCTGCGGACAAATCCGCTCTTCCCTCAGCCGACCACGACCTCGAAGGTTCCGACCCGGTCCGCGATCCCCGCCGCCAGGTCCTCGATCATCCCGACGTCGTGGAGACGATCCCGCCAGCTCTCCGGGATTCCGCTGCGGCCGTACAGCGCCCCCGCCAGCTGCCCGTAGATGGCCCCGACGGTGTCGGCATCGTCGCCCAGGTTCACCGCCAGCAGCGCCCCCTCGAGGAAGTCGTCAGTGTTGGCGAAGGCCCACAGCGCCGCCTCCAGGCTGTGCAGGACGTATCCCGACGACGAGATCTCGTCGCGTTCCTTGACCCGGTAGGAGCCACGCAGGATCGTCGCCAGGTCGGGGTTGGTCACCTGCTCGGCCAGGTCGGCGGCCAGCACGTACAGCTCCGTGCGCGACGCCCCCTCGATGGCGGCCGCGATCAATCTGCCGTAGGCCCCGCACGCCTCGACACACTCGACGGCGGGATGGGTGGTGCGGGAACTGTCGGCGGAGAACCGTCCCGCAGCCTCGGGGTCGTCGCAGAAGGCCATCGCGACCGGCGCCAGGCGCATCAAAGACCCGTTGCCCGCGCTCATCCCACCGACCGCATCGCGGTAGGGCTCCCCGGTGGTCTCGAACTCCTCCAGGGCGACGCGGGTCCGGTTGCCGATGTCGAAACACCGGCCCGTGCTGCTGAGATGCCCGTCGCGGTACCAGCGGACGAACCGGGCCAGCTGGTCGCGGGGATCGTAGGTCCCGGTCTCGATCAGGCTCGCTGCGATGCACAGCGCCATCGACGTGTCGTCGGTCCACTGCCCGGG
>ERZ773077.1792-NODE-1792-length-14387-cov-23.874686_pt1 | contig 14387 bp, 10 predicted proteins | sample MGYA00580612_ERZ773077 | MGnify/ENA primary metagenome ERZ773077 (study PRJEB29015, sample SAMEA2737971) | human oral metagenome | biome: human oral; feature: human-associated habitat; material: dental | place: China | collected 2021 ...
TGCTGCTGGTGCTGGTGGGGCTGATCCTGCGCGGGGTGGCGTTCGAGTACCGCTCCAAGCATCCCAACGCCAAGTGGCGCAACATGTTCGATGTCTTCGCCACCTACGGGTCGCTGACGGCGGCCCTGGTGCTGGGCGTCGGGTTCGCGAATTTCGCGATCGGCCTGGCCAACGACGGGAAGCTGTGGAACGGCAGTTTCTTCGGGTTGTTCGGTCCGTTCGCGCTGCTGGGCGGGGTGTTGTTCGTCGCCCTGTTCATGGTGCACGGCGCCACCTTCCTGGCGTTGAAGTCGCGCGGCGAGATCCACGACCGCGCCCGCGGGTTCGTGCGCACCTGGGGTTGGCCGGTCGTCGGGCTGCTGGCGGTCTTCGTGGTCTGCCAGCACGTGTTCTGGCCCGCAGCTTCCGAGTTCGGGAACTTCGCCGCACTCGGGTGGGTCACGGCCGCGGTCGCCGTGGTCGCGCTGGCCGCGTCGGTGTTCATGACCGCCCACCGGGAACGGGAGGGCTGGGGTTTCGTGCTGGGTGGCCTGTCAATCCTCGCGATGGTCGCGGGACTGTTCGTGCGGATGTACGGCAACCTGGGGTTCGCGCAGGACGAGTCGCAGCCGGTGGCGGCCCGCCTCAACATCGTCACCGCCGCCAGCTCCGAGACGACCCTGACGATCATGACCTGGGCGGCCGTGATCTTCGTGCCCATCGTGCTGGCCTACCAGGCGTGGAGCTACTGGGTGTTCAGCAGGCGCATCAGCACCAAGAACATCCCGGACAAGATCGTCTACTGATCTCCTGCCACCTCCTGCCACCAGCTGGACATCCCGCTTCCCACGGCTGGTTGAACCGGGGGCCGGAGGAACGGGTTCGTGTGGGAACCGGGCAACCGGCGCTCAGGAACAGTACCCAGAAGTTTCTTCTGGTTTTTCTGGCGGGGTGTGGCCGGGGTCGGTAGTGTATGTCTTGTTGCTGCGCTGATCGACGGGAGACAGTGGTGGCTGATATCGAATTCAATCGTTCAGCTGTGGGTATCAACGCGAAGAAGGACTGGGAGGACGCGGACTTCTTCGGGCAGATCGGTGCACAGATGAGTTCCGCGACCCCCGGAGGGGTTGCGTTGCCGCTGCCTGCGGGATCCAATGAGGGCACCGGCAAGCTGGGTGCGGCGGCGTCGCAGGTGACCACGGTGGTGCGTTGGATGGCGCAGGAGTTCTCAGATGCGTGTGCCCTGTTGGGATCGGGGCAGGAAACGGCCATTTCGAACAATGATGAGACGGAGGCCTTCAACGATGAGAGGTTCCAGAGGTTGAAGGCGAGAATGGAAGGGGGCCGGTGATGACTGGTGGTGCTGAGGATGTGATGCCGCTGCCTCCGGACGTTCGGGAGGCTTCGTGGGATCTGGCTGCTCACCTTGCCAATACGAAGGCCATGATCGAGGCTACGCAGGTGTACGACTGTCCGCAGGACAGGGTACCCGAGTGGGTTGGTGAGTCGAAGGATGCCTACACCGGGTCGATCCAGAAACTCTCCGGACACGCAAAACAGTTCGCGGAGGCGTTGAATTCCCCGGTTAAGGTGTTGAAGACTTGGTCGGAGGCGGTGGGGGTGGCGATCACCAGAACGGTGCCTGATCTACGAGATCGATACAACAACGCGATCCGGGTGTATGACAATGCTGTTGCCGATCTCGAGGAGAAGATCGATGCCGCTGCCGGGAACAGTGACCTGCTGGCCGCAGGGGATCTGTTTTTGGAGAAGAATCGCCTGACGAAGAATCTTGAGGATGACCTGAACGGGATTGTTGCGGAGTACAGGACCGCGATGGAGAACCTCGATCAGGTGGCCCTCCAGACCGCCAACAGCATGCTGACCGCGATCAACGACCTGGTGGAGCCGTCGAAGCAGGGCTCGCGGGAACAGGTCGGCGCGGCGCTGTTCAACGACATTCCCGTGCTCGATGGCCACAACGAATGGGAGAATGCGCAAAAGATAGCACCGGAGATCGCCAGCATGATCAGGAATCCCAATCTGACGAACGAAGACATCAAGGCTTTCCACGACAAGTACGCGGGCATGTTGTCGAATCCGTTCATCGCAAATGCCCTGATGGACGAGGTGACGGCGGACGATGTTTACCGGTTCGCTCTTCGGATTTCCCCGGGTTCTGAGGGTTCTGATGGTAAGCAGGCGGAGGCGCGTAATGCTATTTTGAGGCAGCTGGGGGCGGCCGTTGCCCTGTCGACTGGTGGAACCAACCTCGATTCTGCCACCGCCGCGGATCAGGAGTCTTTCTTGGCTGCGCGCGCGGGGTTGCTGGGAAAGCAGGGGCGAACGGTAGACCAGATGGTTGCCGATCAGTTGAATGATTTCGAGACGGCCGGCTCCTCCTCTTATTCATTCAAGGAACGCGGCAATGAACGTCACCCAAGTACACTTGATTCAATTGATGGGAACTCGATTTTTTCGCAGCTTGTGGGCGCTGCGGGGCAGGTGAATCCGAACCTGACGCTGGGGGAACGTTTCTACACTGATCCGGATGGTTCATCGCTCGCCCAGAAACTCGTGGCGTGGGATCACGCCACCCAGCAGGGCGAGCTCGCTTGGCGGACAGGCCAGTTGCCGCCGAAGGCCAGGCAGTTGCTGGTCGGTGATGATGCGTCGATCCTCGATCCGATGCATTCGATGTACATGTTGTCGGACACTCCTGACGCTCTTCACGGCGTGGAGGAAGGGGCGCCGGTTGATGTCGAAAAGGCTCGTTTGATTGCCTTGCGCAAGTTCCTGACCTCGGATACTCCTTTCGAGACTGATGGCGCGCAGATGGACATGACCCGGTACCTGACGGGACATCGCACAGGAAACGAATTCCCTTTTTTGGGGTTTCAGGATGGCGGTGAGGCATTTGGAGACATGGTTGCGGATGCCAGCCTCCCGGACTTGGAAGCCGATTTTCACGCCCCCAAGGCGGGTGATTATCCTGAAGGGGAGACGGATCCGGACTACGTGAAGGCCAAGGAAGCTTTTGATGCTCGCAAACTGGACGACGAGAGGCGCGCCGGGATTGCCGGGAATTTCATGCTGGGCTACCAGGACGGTCTTGACAAGAACCATGACAATAGTTATCCCGAGATCCGGGATGATGTCAATGGCCAAGATATTTATGGGCACACCAATTCGCGGTTGCGCTCGTGGGCGGGAACGATCATCGCCCCACATGTGGAGGGCGTGTCGAATTCCCTCACCCTGGTCGGTTCCGGTGCATCCAACGATGAGAGCGGATCAGTACAGAACGTTACTGGACACGCAGAAATCAAATTCGGCATCAGGGATGCGAACAGGTTCGTGGCGCGTGGCGGAATTTTCCAGGATCTTGCGTTCGACAACCCGAAGATTGTTGATACGCGCAATCCGAACAACAAATTTGATGACGTCTATGAGGGTGGTAGGCGCCCGGCGCTCGACGTGCTCCGCATGGCCGCCCGCGAGGGCTATGTGAACGGCCTTTCCGCGGCGGATAATATCGAAGAGAAGACCGAGCGGGATAAGCAGCTCATACAGACCGCCAAGAGGTGGGCTCCGTTGACGAATGCCCTCTACGTGGCAGACGCGGACGCCAACCAGGCGGTGATGCAGGCAATGGATGACCGGAACAAGGCGTGGCAGGATGGAATCGGGACCGTGGTGAAGACCATCCCCTACGCGGAGCTCATCGGGGGTGGAAAAAACTCTTGAAATATGCCATTGGCCAGGGCGAAAACCAAGGCCTTCCCCCATTCCTCGAACAAGCCTTCCCCACCGACAACGTTCAAAAAATCCCTTACACAGAAGGACAAGGGGCACAAAACGCTGCCGCTCGGGAAGAGATGAACGCGGGAATGTACAACACTATCGCCAAAAGCAAGCACCTGAAACCCAAAGATGGCAGTGAGCAGATTATTTTCCCCACAGAGGATTCCAACTTGAAGGCCGCCAGCTTCGTTGATGACACGGGCAACCTGAAACCATACGAAACCTTGAGCGTGAACAAGGATCGCGACAAGGAGACCAGCGAGCGGGGGGAGTTCGAGAGTTGGATAATAAACAACACCAACGCCAGAGATCTGGCGACAGCCCCGAGCGATGCAATGACCATGGCGGAGTCCAATCGCAAGAACGCAAACGATTACCTCCGCGAACATCCCAGATAGGTCGAATTGAAATGAGCAAACCAATTTCCGGCATTTTCTCGGCCGCCCTGACTCTCACCATGGTTTTGCCGGGATGCTCTGCCGAAACCCCTGCACCCGACCCGACCACCGCAGCCACGGATTCCATTACGGAGACGGAGACGACGCCTCGCTGGACCGTTGTGATCGACCCCCCAAAGGGCTGGCTGCTGGCCTACCCCCGCACACCCTATGACACCATCGTGGTCCGGGAAAGCTACAAAAAAGGAGATAGGGAAGGCATATCCATTGGTTCCCTCTCAAACGACGAACTTCGCAAGTACAGCGATCATGTGAAGTTTTCACCCGAGACCGGGATGGTGGATGTTGACGCATACCGCGACGCATGGCTAGCCAACGAAGGCGCACATCACAGAGATATCAGCGATGCCCGGTCCATGGGATCCCGGACGATTGGCGGCGAACACGCAGCAGGTTCAGCGTACACCCTGACAACGGACAAGGGAGAAGTCCACGCATGCCAGCTATGGCACGTAAGACGCCCCGAAGGAATGTGGAACTTCCACATCTGCTCCGCCCCCGGAGAAACCGACATAGCCCCAGAACTCCTCACAGCCCTCGAAACCACCAGATGGGTCGACACCCCACCAACCTTCAGCTGCTCCAAAGCAGAAGACTCAAACTACCCATGCTGACACACAACCACCCAAACAACACGACAAAACCATTCGCCACCGTCAGAACTCGGAAAGTTTCGGCGCGGGAGTTCCCCCGTCGCTAGTCAGCTCAACCAGCCTGCGGCAAATGATTCCGCTGCCATCGCAACCGTCCGATTCACACAGCCTCGTGGCGAACCTCCTATCCTTGTCCGCATGCCCGGACCCGTGGAGCCCAGACTCCTGAAACGCGCCGGGGCGACCAGGAACTACCTGATCGCCTCGGTTCTCGTCGGCATTCTGACCTCGGGGCTGGTGATCGCCCAGGCGTGGTTGCTGGCGCGCACCGTCGCGATCGTCCTCACCTACCGGGCACTGCCCGGCGACTGGCTGCCCACCCTGGTGCTGCTGCTCGCCATCTTCGCGGCGCGCGGCCTGCTGGCCTGGGTCAACTCGGTGCTGGCGCACCGCTCCGCGGCGGCCGTGAAGTCGCGGCTGCGGCGCGACGTGCTCGCCGCGCACCTGATCCGCCCGGTGGCCTCGTCCGCGACGCTGACGAAGGTCACCACCACCGGCCTCGACGCGCTGGACGGCTACTTCTCCAAATATCTGCCGCAGCTCGGCCTGGCGGCGAGCGTGCCCTTCCTGGTCGGTGGGGTGCTGCTGCTGGCCGACTGGCCGAGCGCCCTAATCGTCGCGTTCACGCTGCCGCTGGTGCCCGTCTTCATGGCCCTGATCGGCTGGACCACGCAGGCCGCGACCCGCCGCGCCTTCACGCGCGCCGACAAACTGGCCAACCACTTCGCCGACCTCATCCAGGGCCTGCCGACCCTCCAGGCCTTCGCACGCGCCCGGGCCCAGCGCAGGGGCCTGGAAATCACGGAGGAACAGTTCCGCGGCCAGACCATCAAGGTCCTCTACACCGCCTTCCTGTCCTCGTTCGCACTGGAGCTGCTGGCGTCGCTGTCGGTGGCGCTCGTGGCGGTGACCGTGGGATTCCGGCTCGCCGGCGGCGAAATGCCCTTCGAAACCGCCCTGTTCGTGCTGATCCTCGCACCCGAGGCTTTCCTGCCGGTGCGGCAGGTGGGGGTTCACTTCCACGACTCCGCCGACGGCGTGGCCGCCGCGAACGCCGCCCTCGACCTGATCGAGCTGGGAGACGAACCCGGCGGCGGTGGCCTTCCCGAGGGGTCGCGGCTGACCCTCGACGAGGTCGCCTTCACCTGGCCGGGAACCACCACCCCCGCCGTCGCCGGATTGTCCCTCGACGTGCCGGAGGGCCGTGTGGTGGCCCTCACCGGGGCCTCTGGAGGCGGGAAATCCACGGCCCTGGGCCTGGTGATGGGTTTCCAACGCCCCGACTCCGGCCGGGTTCTGATCGACGGAACCGACCTGACCGGCCTCGACGTCACGCGGTGGCGGGCCCGCACCGCCTGGGTCGGGCAGAATCCCGGCATGGTGACCGGCACCGTCGGCGACAACGTCGCCCTGGGACATCCCGGCGTCCCGGATGCGGAACTCGCAGCCGCCCTGCGCGACGCCGGGGCCGATTTCCCCCTCTGCAAACCCGTCGGCGACGACGGCGAGGGCCTGTCGGCCGGGGAGCGGCGACGGGTGGCGCTGGCCCGGGCGTTGATCCGGATCCGGCACGGCGGGGCGCGGCTGCTGATCCTCGACGAACCCACCGCGGGCCTCGACGCGGACGCCGAAGCAGCAGTGATCCGCGCCGTGCGCGACTCGGGGGCGGGTGCGCTGGTGGTCAGCCACCGCAGCGCCGTGCTGGCGGCCGCCGACGAGGTGGTGGCGCTGTGAGGGGGCTGCTCACGGACCTGATCCGCGCCATCCCGCTGGGTCGGCTGCGCCTGGGGCTGGCGGTGCTGCTGGCCGTCGCGGCGTCGGCGTCGTCGGTGGCGCTGATGGGGGTCTCCGCGTGGCTGATCAGTTTCGCGGCCCTGCTGCCCCCCGTGCTGTACCTCCAGGCCCCGGCCGTGGGGGTGCGGACCTTCGCGATCTCGCGCGGGGTGTTCCGTTACGTGGAGCGTCTCGTCGGGCACGACGTCGCGTTGCGGATGCAGTCGGGGCTGCGGATGCGCACCTACGACTCGCTGGCCCGCACCACCCTGATCGGCGCCCGCCGCGGCGACCTGCTGACCCGGGTGGTCGCCGACACCGAAGCCGTCACCGACGTCGTGGTTAGGGTGCTGATTCCCGTCGCATCGGGCCTGCTGGTGATCACCGGCGCTTCGGTTGGGATCGCGGTCATTTCGCCGTGGGCGGGGGTGGCGCTGTTCGCCACCACCCTGCTGGCCGGGGTCGTGGTGCCGCTGTTCGCGCAGCGCGCCACCCTGGCCGCCGACCACGACGCCGCCCCGGCCCGCGGGGAACTCGCCGACGCCGTCCGTGAAGTGGCCCGCACCGCCCCCGACCTGGTCGCCTACGGCGCCGAACACACCTCCCTGGCGAGGCTGCTGGAGGTCGACGACCGGCTGAAACGGCTGGAGGCGCGCGGCGCGTGGGTGCGGGGCGTGGCCACCTCGGCGCAGGTGCTCGCCGCAGGAGGTGCCGTGGTCGCGGGACTGGCGATCGGCGGTCCCGCCGTCGCCTCCGGGACCATGCACCCCACTTTCCTGGCGGTCCTGGCGCTGGTGCCGCTTGCCCTGCACGAGGTGCTGGCGACGTTCGTGGCGGCCGCCCAGACGTGGACCCGCACCCGTTCCTCCCTGGCCCGCGTCCGGGAGATTCTCGACGCCGACCCGGTCGGCACCGGTGACGTCGTCCCGGACGGGGAGGCCGGCCCCGGACTGGAACTCGACGGCGTGGCCATCGGCTGGCCCGGCGCCCCGGTGCTCCGAAACGGCCTCGACCTGGTGGTGAAACCCGGGGAGAAGGTGGCCTGCACCGGCGCCTCCGGTATCGGCAAAACCACCTTGGCGGTGACCGCCATGGGGCTGATCCCGCCTCGCGCGGGCACGGTGCGGCGGGGCGGCCGGGTCGGGTACCTGGCCCAGGACGCCCACATCTTCACCACCTCCGTCGCCGAGAACGTGCGGATCGGCAACAAGGACGCCACCGACGAGCAGGTCCGCGACGCCCTGCACCGCGCCGGCCTGCCGCTGGATCCCGGCCGGCTCGTCGGGGAGGACGGCGGCACCCTCTCCGGCGGGGAACGTCGCCGCCTGGCCCTGGCGAGGCTGCTGGTGGCCGACCGCGATCTGTGGATCCTCGACGAACCCACCGAGCACCTCGACCAGGCCACCGCCGAGGCCCTGATGAGTGACGTGTGGCGTGCCTGCGAGGGGCGGGCGGTGCTGGTCATCAGCCACGACCCGGCCGTGGTCGCGGCCTGCGACCGGGAACTGCACCTGGCGTGACGGCGGTCCCGGACGCAGCGCGTCCGGGACCGGGAGCGGCCAGGTGACGGGTCACAGGTCCCCGCGGAACAGCCGCCAGGCGCCGATCGCGCCGGGCAGGACGATCCAGGCCAGCACCGAGGTGCCGAGCTGGGCCCACGCCTGGGCGGAGGAATGGAACAGCGCGGCCACCGGTTCGAGGTCGATCCAGGCGATGATCTTCTGCGCGACCTCCGAGGACCGTGCGACCAGCATCGAGACGGTGGGCCACGCCAGCATCACGACGATGGGTGCCACGGCGTTGCGGGTGAGCAGCCCGAGGGCCAGCCCCGCCAGGGCCGTGAAGACGAGCCCCCCGAACACCACGGCGATGCGGCCCGGTTCGAGGTCGGGGGGAAGCGTGACACCGGCGAGGGCGGGGGCGAGCAGGTACGCAACTCCGGCGACGATCAGCGCCCAGCAGGCGGCGGCGAGCGCCAGGCCTGCGGCCACGACGGCCTTCGCGGCCAGCACCCGGCCGCGGCGCGGGTCGAGGGTGAACGTGATGGCGGCCTCCCGCCGGGTGAACTCGCCGCTGATGAGCAGAACCGAGGCCGCCATGATGACCCACGACCCCGGGATGCAGGCGGTGGTGGCGATGCGGCCGAAGGTGATGTCAGCGGCCGGGATGAATGCACGGCCGAGGCCGAAAACCGCCATCAGCGCCGCCCCGAGGGGCAGCAACACCTTGCCGGAGACCGTGTTGGTCACCTTGCGGGCCTCGACGGCGACGGTGCGGGTCAGCGTCAGGGGAGACGGGGTGCGGGTAGCGGCGGCGAGTTCGGGGGAACTGGTCAGTGTCATGGTGATGCCTTTCGGGCGAGTATCGGGATGGTGGCGGGGAGGGGATTCGGGGAAGGGGTCAGGCGGCGCGGTCGGTGCCGGAGGTCAGGGCGAAGTACTGCTCCTCGAGGTCGGTGCCGTCGCCGGTGGTGTGGTCGGCGAGCAGGCGCCCGCCGCCGATCATCACGACGCGATGGGCCAGGCGCGAAACCTCGTGGAGCTGGTGGCTGCTCAGCAGCACCGCGCAGCCGCGGGCGGCGCGGCTCCGGAGCAGGTCGGAGAGCCACCGCTGGCCCTGCGGGTCGAGGCCGTTGGCCGGTTCGTCCAGGATCAGCGCCTGCGGGTCGCCGAGCAGCGCCTGGGCCACCCCGAGTCGCTGCCTCATGCCCAGCGAGTAGGCGCCGACGCGACGCCGGGCCTCCGCGTCCGACAGGCCGACCTCGGCCAGCACCTCCCCCACCCGGCGCCGCGGCAGCCCCAGGGTGAGCGCCGCCATCCGCAGGGTCTCCAGGCCGCTGCGTCCCGGGTGGAATCCCTCTGTGCTCAGCAGCGACCCGACGGTCGCGGCCGGGTTGGGCAGGTCGGCGTAGCGCACGCCGCCCACGGTGGCGCCTCCCTCGTCCGGGGTCACCAGCCCGGTCAGGATGCGCAGGCAGGTGGACTTGCCGGCCCCGTTCGGGCCGAGGAAACCGACGATCTGGCCGGAGGGGACGGTGAAGGTCACGTCGTCGAGGGCGAGGACGGATCCGAAACGTTTGGTCACATGAGTCAGTTCGAGCATGGCACCAACTCCACCGGAGCCACCCGGGATCCCACATCGGGCAACCGGCCGGTGATCCGGTTCCGTCCGGCCAGTGGTCGCGCTGGCCCATCGGCTGAGACACCCTGGCCCATCGGCTGGCGACTGCCACCGGCCGGACGTGAAAGGCTGATCGCATGAGCGATTCCACCGACGCGGCACGCCCCGGTATCGGCCCGGTGGCCTGGGCAGTGGCCGCGCTCGGTTTCCTGTACTACTGCCCGCCGTTGGTGATCCCCCTGATCAACCCGTCGCACCACCTGGATCCCGGACGGGCCGTGTTGCTCCTGGGCCCGGGGCTGGTCGCGATGCTCCTGCTGGTGTGGTTGCGTCGCGCCCCGATACCGGTCGCGGTCTCCCTGGCCGGGCTGTGGCTGCTGTCTCCCGCGGTGTTCGGCCCCGCGATGGCCGCGCAGGCCCACATCGCCCGGCACCGCAAGGGGATCGACGCGATCGCCGTGGCCTGCGTTCTCGTCGCGGCCAAGTCGGTCGTCATGCTGCACGACGCCTCGGGCGGCTCCGCGGTCCGGGTCGAGGTGCTCATCTCCGCCACCGGGGTGGTCATCGCGCTGCTCATTGGGCTGCTCGGCCGCAGCACCACCGACGCCAACCAGCAGCGGGCAGCGGCGCAGGCGGCCCGGCAGGACGCCTGGGAGGCGCAGCTCAACGAGGCCAGGCTCCTCGAGCGCGAACGGATCGCCCGCGAGATGCACGACGTCGTCGCCCACCGGATCTCCCTCATCGCCCTGCACGCGGGCGCGCTGGCGCACCACATGCGCTCCGAGCAGGGCGAGGCCGGTGACCTGGCCCGGGCGATCCAGACCAACGCGCAGTCCTCCCTCGACGAGTTGCGCGCCATGCTGGCCCGGCTGCGCGGCAACGCGGCGCCACCCGAACCACCCCAGCCGACCCTCTCGGGGCTCGACGCCCTGCTGGCGGATGCCCGCTCGGCCGGGCAGCAGGTGGCGGTGGAGTTGGACGGGGACCCGGCGGAGGTGCCCGACCGGGTGTCCCGCCATGCCTACCGGATCGTCCAGGAGGGCCTCACCAACGCCCGCAAACACGCCCCCGGGGCGCCGGTGACCCTGTCGCTGAAAACCACAGCAGACCGTCTCCGGGTGGTCGTGAGGAATCGCCTGGCGGACCTCGCACAGCCCAACCGGTCGGGCTCGGGGCTCGGGCTCGTCGGCATCGCCGAACGCGTCGATCTGGTCGGCGGTGACCTCTCCCACGGCATCGAGGGGGGAGAATTCATACTGGAGGCAACACTTCCCTACGCTCCCGAAGGAACAGCATGATCACCGTCGCCCTGGTCGATGACGACCCGATGGTCCGCACCGGATTGAACTTCATCCTGAAGGGGGAGGACGGCATCGACGTGGCCTGGCAGGCGGGCGACGGCGCCGAGGCGCTCACGAAACTGCGCGACCGGCCCGTCGACGTCGTGCTGCTGGACGTGCGGATGCCGGGTCTCGACGGGCTCGCGACCCTGGAGGAGTTGCGCGGCTGGCAGACGCGGCCGCGGGTCATCGTGCTGACCACCTTCAACACCGACGACTACGTGGTGCGGGCCCTGAAACTCGGAGCGGACGCCTTCCTGCTCAAGGACGCCGACCCGGCCCGCCTGGTCGAGGCCATCCAGCGGGTGGCCGCGGGCGAGAACGTCCTGGCCCCCGACGTGACCCGCACCCTCATCACCGTCGCCACCGATGCGCCGGCCGCGGGGGACCCGTCGGCCCGGGCCCTGGTCGCCGCCCTCACCGAACGCGAACGCGAGGTCGCCGTCCTGATGACCCAGGGGCTGACGAACAACCAGATCGGCACCCGCCTGCACCTGAGCCTCGCCTCGGTCAAATCCCATCTGACCAGCTTGTTCGTCAAACTGGGCGTCGACAACCGGGTCTCCGCCGCCATGATCATCCGCGACGCGGGCCTGTGAAACCAGTTCGACCCGGCTTGGCTCATCTTTGGTGTTTGCGGAACAGGAACATGTCAGAAACAACGCCGTGAAGAACTCGCCATTTCTGTGACATGTTTCTTCAACGAGCCCAAACAAACCCACGGGTACCGGCGGGTCCACAAAATCTTGGATTGCAATGGCGGTGCAGACCTCCCGGCCCCGTGATGACGCGGGCTCGAACCGAGTCGGCCTGCTGGCCACTTCAAGGATATTTCATCGCGGACGGCTGGCCCGGCGTCGCTTAGACAAGGCAGGCTAGGGTGACCGGTACTCCACGAACTGTGAGGTGATGACATGAACCCCCAGACCATCGGTTTCTCCCTGCTGATCCTCAGCGTGGGGTTGCTGGTCGGGAAGATTATTCGCGTCAAGGTCCGCTGGGTGCAGCGGCTGTTCCTACCGAGCTCCATCGTTGGCGGAGTCATCCTGCTGGTGCTCGGCCCGCAAGTTCTGGGGCGCATCCCCGGGCCCTGGGGCGAAACGGGCCTGCTCACGCAGGCCATGGTCACCACCTGGTCCGCGCTGCCCGGCCTGCTGATCAGCGTCGTGTTCGCGACGATGTTCCTCGGCCAGGACCTGCCCAGCCCGAAACGGGCCGCCAAGCTGGTAGGCCCGCAGCTGGCGCTGGGAACAGCGTTCGCTTCTTCGCAGTACGTCGTCGGTCTGCTGCTGGCGGCCCTGATCATCGTGCCGTTCTTCGGGTCGTCGCCGATGACCGGAGGGTTGATCGAGATCGGCTTCGAGGGCGGCCACGGCACCGCCGCCGGCATGCGCGACGTAATGACCAAACTCGGATTCAACGAGGGCGCGGACCTGGCGGTTGGCATCGCGACGGTCGGCCTGGTCAGCGGCATCATCGTCGGCATTGCGCTCATCAACTGGGGTGTGCGCAACGGCAAGACCGAGATCCTCAAGAACGATGTCCAGCTCTCGATCGACGAACAGCGCGGGCTGTTCCGCAAGGACGAGTACTACTCCGCCGGGAAGATGACCAGCCGTCCCGCGTCAGTCGAGCCCCTGTCCCTGCACATCGCGATCATGGCGCTGGCGATCCTCATCGGTTGGCTCATCCTCGAAGGCCTCCGCTGGATCGAACACGCGACCTACGCCTCCATCATGATCGGCGAGAACACTCCCCTGGAGATTTTCTCGTACGTGCCGCTGTTCCCCATGGCGCTGATCGGAGGCGTCATCCTCCAGCTGATCGCGAAGGCGCTGGGCGTCTCCCACGTCATCGACCCGCAGATGATGCTCCGCATCCAGGGCTGGGCCCTCGACTTCCTCGTCATCTCCGCCATCGCCACCGTCTCGATCAAGGCCGTCGGCGAGAACCTCGGGGCGTTCCTCGTCCTTTCGGTGGGCGGCATCGTCATCAACCTGGTCCTGTTCCTGTGGCTGACGCCGCGCGTCATCGGCCGTTTCTGGTTCGAACGCGGCATCGGCGACCTCGGCCAGTCCATGGGCGTCACCGCCACCGGCGTCATCCTCATGCGCATCACCGACCCCGACGCCTCCTCCCCCGCCTTCGAGGCCTTCGGCTACAAGCAACTCATCTTCGAACCCTTCTTCGGCGGTGGCCTCGTCACCGCGATGGCCATTCCGATCATCTACCTCACTGGCGTGTGGCCGCTGTTTTTCGTGATGCTGGCGGTCTTCGTCGTTGCGGTCCTGGCCGGGCTGTTCCACTTCGGCCCCAAGGAGCAACGCGACCGTGAGGCCTGGCTCGCCCAGCAGACCTAGGAAGGCTGGGGCTCCTCAACCCAGATCCTGACGCTCTCCGCTCCGCATCCACCGATTGCCGGTATTCCCGTTCCGGGACCCGCGCGACCACAGCGGATCTGCCGGGACCTCGCCTCGCTCGACCAGCTAGCCGACGGACTGGAGCACGGGGGGTTTGTTCAAGAATCGGCGCCCGTGAAGCGAAATACCTTTTCAGAGGCAAATATGGGGCATCCGTGAAAAAGCCTCAATATTTTGGATATTTTCTACAGCCCTCCCGGGCGTCAGGTTTTGTTTTAAGGGAGCTGTAGCCGGCGCCGTCGACATGTGCCGCCAGGACCGTGAGGGCTCGCTTCAGGACCTCTCGCTCTCGCTCGTTCGCAGCAGACTCGGCCAGCCCGATGGCCTCGACCAGGTCACGTCCAGAAACTGACTCCAGACCCGCTTGAGCGTTGCCGGTGTAGAGATCAACGAGTAGCCGCCCATAATCTTTCGCCAAGTCATCCAGTTCCGGATCTCCCGAGTCTTCGTTGAGCCGACGCAGTCGTTCCTCAAGTACGGACAGCCGGGAAATCACTGGGTCCTGGATCACCTCGTCGACCACCCGCTCGACTTCTTCGCTGCCGTATCCGGACGCCAACTCCTCCAGTGCCTTGTCGGCAGCTGAGGTGTCGTAGCTCCCCAATCTCCGCAGCGCGGCGAGGTGCCGCGCGAACCTGGGAAGGATGTCGACAGGGGTATTGTCCCGCAGACATTCGTCGATCACGCGACGCTGACTCTCGATTTCCGCCACCCGGTCCGCCAAGGCCTGATCCAGGTCCAAGAGGATGCGACGGGCGCGAGGGCTGGCCGGCGTGTGGATGATGTCGGCGATCTCGTCGAGGGTGAGCGACATCATCGAGAAACGCTTGATGCGCAGCA
>ERZ773077.1800-NODE-1800-length-14369-cov-6.387243_pt1 | contig 14369 bp, 12 predicted proteins | sample MGYA00580612_ERZ773077 | MGnify/ENA primary metagenome ERZ773077 (study PRJEB29015, sample SAMEA2737971) | human oral metagenome | biome: human oral; feature: human-associated habitat; material: dental | place: China | collected 2021 ...
CTGATTTTACGGCTTCTTCTATATATTGCATTTCTTTACCAGTAAGGTAAGGTTTATTGAATGGTATCATAAGCTATAGTATAAATTATAATCTTGAATATTTTTTTTCTTTGAGTGTCAAAAACTTTTTCTCTATGTAATTATACGAAAAATAACTAATAAAAATAGTAATACCTATGGTTAAAATATATTGGAGAATAAATAGTGAAACCATGTTTATAGGTAATACAAGCGTTTTTAAATATTCTAAAAGAGGAAAAACTAAAAACATAACAAAAGGGTGATACATGTATATTCCGTAAGATATTTTTCCCATTTCATCAAAAATCTTTGAACGAAAATAAAAATGATTATTAACCGTCAAAATAATAAAAGACAAGAAAAATATACTGATAACAAAAGACTGTGTATATTTATCAAAAACAGAAAAAAATGATAGTATAAGGATGATAAGTAAATTGATAATATAGAAAATCTTTTTATCTATGATAGGACTTATTTTTTTGAAATAAGAAGAATTAATAAACAGCCCGCCAATACAGCCTATGAATAAATATTCATATCTAAAAACAGCAAAAAAATCTACTTTGAAGAAAAAATTTAAAATAAAAATCAGAATTATACTAGACAACAACCATAAATAAGGCCTACTTCTAAAAACAAATAATAATAAAACAGGCCAAAATAAATAAAATTGTTCCTCGATAGATACAGACCATGTCTGAGAGCCACCTACTAATGTAATGCCTTCGGAAAGCCCATAATTAGATAAAAAACCTAAATAAGACCAAAAAGTTTTTGGTGAACTATAATCTGTAGTGAGAACCGCGTTGTAATAGGTGTTTGGAAAAGTTTCAAATAAGCCGAAATAAGCCGAAATAAAAGGGATAACGAACAAAGAAAGCCCTATGATAATGTAGTATAAAGGCCAGATTCTCAGAATTCGTCTCATATAGAATTTTTGAAAATCAAAAACCCCAAATTTCTTTTTTTCTTGAACGATTAGATGTGTGATTAGAAAACCACTCAGTACGAAGAAAAAATATACAGAATGCTTCCCCAAAGACTGGATGAAATGATGAAAATGCGTATTATTTGCAAGGGAATATGTGTCGTTTAGTGATGCGTTTCTATCATCATATTTTAGTAGCTCTATATGATGAACCAAAACTCCTAATGCTGCAACGGCCCGAAGTTCATTTAGCCCTTTTAGAAAGATATTGTCGTTTTTCATCATCTTACAAATCTTGCAGGATTTCCTACATATAGTCCTTTTTCTTCGATATCTTTTATTACAACTGTCCCGCCTCCTGTTCTTGTTCCTTCAGTGATAGATATATTGTCTATTATTATAGAATTTATGCCTATTATACATTGTTCTTTTATGTCCACAAATCCCGCTATAGAGACACATGGAGAGATAAAGGAATGAGTTCCCACTGTCGTGTCATGAGCAATACTGCTGGAAATGTTAATCAAAACATTATTTCCTATTTTTACATTTTGGTCAATCACGCATCTTGGATAGATGACTGTTCCAGCTCCTATTTCAGCGGAAGGATCTACATAACAGGAGGAATGAATAAACTTATAGAAAGGAATATCATTATGATATTTTTCAAACAGCATCTTTCTGGTATTCATGTGGTTATATCCCACGCCTATCAGCAGTTCATCAAAACTATTTTTCGAATATTCTTCTAAAATATCATTAGTTCCGCCAATAACCGAAATAGAATCGATGATAGTCCCTTTTGGTTGGAAATCATCAAAAAAAGCAACCACTTTATCCTCTGTATCCGTGTGTATATGGTGGGCAATCTGCTGTCCCAAGTGTGCAGAACCTATTATAGCTATTCGTTTCAATTTAGATTAAATATTTTTGCTTATGTAATTTTTTGCTTCTGTCCCAGTATTAAATATTAGATCCAATATAGAGACATTAGGCATAAAATCTCCATTAATTTGTTCATATTCAGGATATCCACTATAATCCATCCATTCTACATCTATTCCATTTAGTTTGAATAAACCCTCATCTATATAAGATTTAGCAGCAGGCCCAGACAAATATATTTTACTTCCAAGTTGTTTACAGATGTTGAGAAGTTTTTCATTTTTACCTTCAATCAATTCAAAATCAGAATCTCTTTTTATTTCTGTCTTTATTTCCAGAAAACTACATATTTCTCGAATTAAATACTCATTAATGTCAGTCAGCCTATCCATTTCCCCAGCTTTATTATATAAATGTTCTATCCAAGGAAAAACCTCTTTAAAGTATTTGGACTTAGCATACGACATTTGTAAGGTTCTAAGATGTTTTATATACCAATTTTTATGTTTTTCACTAATAAAAGTATTGTCAATTGATTGAAGGAGGGAGTTACTCTGTACAGGTATTGTAAGCCATTGTTGACCCTGATTTGTTTTTATGATATTACGATTTCTCCAATCATTTTTTGTGTATTGGACATGATCATATAAAACAAAAAAATCAACGCTTTTAATCATGTCAAAATACCCTCTCCATGGAATATAATTTGATTGTAAAATAGCTGTTTTCATATTTTTGAATTTAATTACACTTCTTCATCAATGATAAATGTAGGTCTGCCTTTTGTTTGGTCAAAAGTTTTTCCTAAATATACTCCTACAATACCTATACAGCTGATGATAATCCCTGATAAAAACCAAATAGACAATATCAGTGAACTAAAACCAGGCTGTGTAATTTTGTGCGTAATAGACAAATACAGATAATATATTCCCAAAACAAAAGATAAGATAGAAATACTCAACCCAAAGTTTATAAACAACCTAAGCGGCTTATCCGAAAAAGATATAATAACATTGAATGCCTGCTTAAAAAGCCTTCCTACACTATATGTAGATTTTCCTTCCTCGCGTTCTCCATGTTCTATCGGAATGGAAATACTCTTAAACCCTATCCAGTTAATGAATAACGAAAAGAATTTAACATAGTCTTTCATATCTAGAATGGACTTGATGGTCTTTTGGTGATAAATCCCAAAATTCGCTACATTATTATCAAAATTTGCTCCCGATAAGTAATTAAACACCTTGTAGAACAATCTGGATGTTAATTTCTTTAGAAATTTGTCTTTTCGGTTTTCTCTCTGTCCTAAAACGATATCGTATCCTTCCAGCGCTTTTTTGTAGAGTTTGGCTATTTCTTTGGGCTGGTCCTGCATATCACAGTCCATTACTACTACCCAGTCGCCTTTTGCTTTTGTAAGTCCAGCAAAAATAGCACTATGCTGACCAAAATTTCTGCTCAGCCGAATGCTTTTTATCTTAGGATTTTGGCTGGAAAGCACCTTCATTACTTCCCAAGAGTTGTCAGGACTTCGGTCATCTACCAATATGATTTCGTAGTCCTCGCCGATTCTCTCCATTACTAAATTAATTTCAGAAACGAGAATCGGAAGGATTTTTTCAGCTCGGTAAACAGGACTTACAATAGAAATCATTAGTTATACTGTTTTTCGTAGTATTTTTGGTATTCTCCACTGGTTACATGCTCCAGCCAATCTTTATTGCTCAGGAACCAATCAATAGTTTTAGCTAGACCTTCCTCAAAAGTTACAGAAGGCTTCCATCCCAAATCTTTATTTAGTTTTGTGGCGTCTATAGCATAGCGTTTATCATGCCCTGGGCGGTCTTTCACAAAAGTGATTAGCTTTTCTGAATATCCAGCAGGATTTCCAAGTTTTGCATCCATTTGTTTAATCAATTCCTTGATTAAATCAATATTCTGCCATTCATTAAATCCACCAATGTTGTATGTTTCTCCTGTTTTCGCTTCATGGAAAATTTGGAAAATAGCACGAGCGTGGTCTATCACGAACAGCCAGTCGCGGGTATATTTACCATCACCATAGATTGGCAGCGGTTTTTCGTTGAGAATATTAGAAATACAAAGCGGAATCAGTTTCTCTGGGAAATGATTTGGACCATAGTTGTTAGAACAGTTGGAAACAATGTAAGGAAGCCCATAAGTGTTTCCATAAGCTCTTACCAAATGGTCGCTGGCAGCTTTACTCGCAGAATACGGAGATTTCGGGTCATAAGGCGTTTCCTCAGTGAAAAATCCTGTTTCTCCCAAAGCACCATAGACTTCATCCGTAGAAACATGGTAGAAAAGATTTTTTCTCGGTTCATTAGGAAATCTTCCGTGTGTATGCTCTGGATTCAGTGTCCAAAATTCTTTACAAAGATTAAGAAGATTAGCAGTCCCCATTACATTGGTATTGATGAAAGCATTTGGGTCTGTGATACTTCTATCCACATGGCTTTCCGCAGCGAGGTGTATCACCGCGTCTGGATTATGTTTTTCAAAAACTTTTTTTAGTTCTTCAGGTTTTGTGATATCTGCTTTTTCAAAGATATAGTTTGGTTCGTTTTCTATATCTTTCAGGTTTTCAAGGTTTCCTGCGTATGTAAGGGCATCAAGGTTGATGATTTTCGTTTGCGGGAGATTTTTCACAAACTCACGAACAACATGAGAACCGATAAATCCTGCTCCGCCAGTGATAATGATAGATTTCATAATTTTATAGTTCTAATTTTAAAGAATTTCCATCCAAATAAACTGCTTTGGATTCCGTGATTTTTATTTTTTGTTCCTCAGAAAAACCGATAGTTTCTCCATTTTTTAAAGTAACATCAAAACTCAAAATATAGTTGAGCACAGGAAGAATAAACTCGTGCAAATCACCTCGTGACATTGGGCTGTCGATGATTTCTATTTCCTCTTTTCCGAAATCTTTCATTCCAAAAGTATAAAGGCTGTTTTTCCCTTCTTCTGAGCCGATAAGTCCGATGTAAATCCACAGAATCACAGGTAGATTTCCTTCTAATAAAAAGTCTGCAAAGTCAATATACAAACCTTTTGGAAGAAGCAGAGTCTGGCTTCCTTGGTAAATACCTATCGCATCAGGAGAAGTTCTGAGGATAGAGGCGTTAATCATCGTCATCAAAGAGAATTTCTCAACCTGACTTTTTGATTTATCTAAAATAGAGACAATGGCATGGCTGTCATGCTCTGAAACTTCTTTTTCTACATTATTCCAAAGGTAAGAATATCCAAATATTGACTCCAAATCTTCACTTGGAATAGGTGCTGGCATTTTTGCAATGGCTGCCATCATTCCATTGATAATGAGTGTTGCCACTTCATCATCACCAGAGATTTCAGAAACTTCTAGTCCCCAGTGGGATTTCAAATCTTCTAAAACTTTATCCAGCGAATAGCTTTCTCCTTTAAACATCGGCATAGAAAGCGCTATGCTGTTATTCTCTTTTTCAGGTTTTGGTGTTTCCTTTGTCTCTTTTTTCTTGAAAAAATCAAAAAGTCCCATAATTTCAGTGTTTTTTATTTTATAGTTTTTCTACCAATAGATTTATAATAAAATCCTGTGTTTTCTATTTGGTCGATAGAGAACATATTTCTACCATCGAAAATGGCTTTGTTCTTCATCTTTTCTGCCATAAGCTGGAAGTTAGGATTTTTGAATTCGCTCCATTCTGTCGCTATCAGCAGACAGTCAGCATCTTCTAGGCAAGAATACATGTCTTTGGTATATTCTATTTTGTCACCAAAGATTTTCTTTACATTTTCCTCTGCGATGGCATCATAAGCCGTTATTTTTGCTCCTTTTTCTAATAAAAGAGAAATATTGTCCAAAGATGAAGCTTCTCTGATGTCATCAGTATTGGCTTTAAAAGCAAGTCCCCACATCGCGATTTTCTTGTCTTTGATGTTTCCGCCAAAATATTTTTCAATTTCAGAAACGAGGATTACTTTTTGAGCTTTATTTACATTTTCAGTAGCGTTAAGGATTTGGAAATCAAAGTTTTCTTCTTTTCCTGATTTGATGAGGGCTTTCACATCTTTCGGGAAACAGCTTCCTCCGTAGCCTATTCCTGGGAAAAGGAAACGATGCCCGATTCTGTCATCACTTCCCATACCGAGCCTTACTTTATCCACATCAGCGCCTACTTTTTCGCAGTAGTTTGCGATTTCGTTCATAAAAGTGATTTTCACAGCAAGGAACGAATTGGCTGCATATTTAGTCAGTTCCGAAGATTTTTCATCCATGAAAATGATAGGAACTCCCGTGTTAGTGAATGGTTGGTAGATTTGGGCAATGATATTTTTAGCCTTGTCCGAACTAGAACCCACTACGATTCTGGCAGGATTCATCGAGTCTTCCACAGCAAAGCCCTCGCGGAGAAATTCTGGATTAGAAACCACATCAAAAGGAATTTCTGTTTTCGCAGAAATGGTCTCTCTCACTCTGTCTGCTGTGCCCACAGGAACGGTTGATTTATTGACAATTACTTTGTAAGAAGTCATCAGCTCACCGATGTTTTCAGAAACCTTCAAAACATAAGAAAGGTCTGCACTGCCATCCTCACCAGGAGGCGTCGGCAAAGCGAGATAAATCACATCGCACTCATCTAATGCTTCTTTTAGTTGAGTGGTAAAAAACAGCCTGTTTGCCTGTATGTTTCTTAAAAATATTTCTTCCAAGCCAGGTTCATAGATGGGAACGATTCCCTTCTTCATGTTTTCTACTTTTGTTTCATCTATGTCTACACAATAGACTGTGTTTCCTAACTCAGCCAGAGTAGTCCCTGTAACTAGTCCTACATACCCTGTTCCTACAATTGCAATATTCATTTAGTATAAAAATCTTTTCAATCTACAAAGGTAATGTTTTTTAGCGAAATAAAATCTTTTCGGCGATAATTTGCTATAAATGAATAATTTTCTTAAATTTGCACACAGATTTACGGGAATAATGATGGAAAGGCTTCAAAGGAAGGCCTTTTTTATATATCCTGAAATAAGCAGAAATATGGATTTTAAGACAAGGGTAGAAGAGCTGATACAGGCTTTTTTAGAGGAAAGAAAAGATATTTATTTAGTTGATTTGAAAATATCTTCAGGGAATGATGTGGTGGTTATTTTGGATGGAGATGAGTCACTTTCTATTCAGGATTGTCTAGATGCCAGCAGGGCGATAGAGTTTAATCTGGATAGGGAGGAAATGGATTTTTCTCTTCAGGTGATGAGTGCAGGACTGAGCGAACCTCTCAAATTACCAAGACAATATAAGAAGAATGTAGGAAGAGAGCTCGAAGTCACGACAGAAGATGGACAAGTGATTAAGGGAGAACTGCTGGAAGCCGATGAAGGAAAAATAGTTTTGATGCTGAGGTATAGAAGACCAAAACTCGTAGGAAAAGGAAAAGAAGATGTGGAGGAACAAAGGGAAATCCCTTACCAAAGCATAAAGAGAGCAATGATAGTAATTAAGTTTTAAAAATTTTAGTCAAAGTAAAAAAATATGGATAATTTAGCATTAATCGAATCTTTTGGTGATTTTAAAGATGAAAAAGGGATCAGTAAGATAGATTTGATGGCGATTATAGAAGATTCGCTAAAAACCTTGCTGAAAAAAAGATACGATTCTGATGACCATTTTGATGTAATTGTAAACCCTGATAAGGGAGATTTTCAGATATTTTTGAATAAAAAAATCGTTGAAGACCAGATGTCAGAAGATGACGATTTGGAAATAGAAATCTCTGAAGCGAAAAAAATAGACCCTACATTCGAGGTGGGAGAGGAATTTACCCAAGAAATCCCATTGGCGCAATTAGGGCGAAGAAATATCTTGACATTGAAACAGATTTTGGCAACAAAATTACAAGAGCATAATAATGCTGCAATGTATGAAATGTTCAAAGATAGAATAGGTGAAGTGGTTGTGGGAGAAGTGCACCACATCCGTGGTAAGCAGGTTATCATCTTGGATGATGAAGGGAATGAATACATTTTACCAAAAGAAAACCAAATTCCTACGGATTTCTTCAAGAAAGGAGAAAACATAAGAGCGGTGATTGAAAAAGTTGATTTCAAAGGTTCTAAACCTCAGATTATCGTTTCAAGAACAGCGCCTAAGTTTTTGGAAAAACTTTTAGAATTAGAAATTCCAGAAATATTGGATGGAACTATCATCTTGAAAAAAGCGGTAAGAATCCCAGGTGAAAAAGCTAAAATCGCTGTAGATGCCTTGGACGAAAGAATAGACCCTGTGGGTGCTTGTGTAGGTGTGAAAGGTTCTAGAATTCACGGTGTGGTGAGAGAGCTTAGAAATGAAAATATTGATGTAATCCAATGGTCTAAAAACCCAGAAATATTGGTTAAAAGAGCCTTAGGAAGTGTGGAAATCAACAAGGTAGAAATCAATGAAGATGAACAGTATGCGCTTGTTTACGCTCCAGTTGAAGAAATTTCAAAAATCATCGGAAAACAAGGACAGAATATCAAACTGGCTTCTTGGCTTACAGATTATGAAATAGATGTATACAGAGAAAAACAAGAAGATGATGATGTAGAGCTGAAAGAGTTCGATGATGAAATCGAGCAGTGGATTATAGATGAATTTACAAAAGTAGGGCTGGATACAGCGAGAAGTATCCTAGACAAGGATACGGATGTATTGCTTAATTTAGTAGATTTAGAAGAAGAGACAATAGAAGAGGTTAAGAAAATCTTGAGAGAAGAATTAGAATAAATCTCCTTTGTCTAAAATATAATAGAATAAACAAAAAAACAAAAGTATTCAGCTTTGGCTGAACAAAAAGTAAAAATATGCCAAAAATCAGATTAAATAAAGCAGCAAAGGAACTTAATATATCCATTCCAAGGGCAGTAGAGTTTTTGCAGAGTAAAGGGTTTGAGATTGATAGCAATCCCAATGTGTTGTTGGAAGCAGAGGCTTTCTCCGCATTAGAGCAGGAATTTGCAGCTGATAAGAAGCAGAAAGAGGCTTCACAGGAGGTGGTGATTTCTAAAGTTCCAGAGGTGAAATTAGAAACAGAAGAACCAAAAGCTCCAGAAGTGATTAAGGCTCAAGCTCCTAAAACAAAGATTATAGGCAAAATAGATCTGGAGGCGAAGCCTAAAAAGGAAAAAGAAGCAGAAGTAGCTTCTCCAAAAGAAGTTGTGAAAGAGGAAGTGGTAGCTCCTAAACCAGAAATTACAAAAGACAAAAAAACTGAACCTAAGGCTGAACCAAAACCAAAAGCAGAGCCTAAGGCAGAGGCAAAGCTTGTGGATACTGAAGAATCTTCCGAACCAGAGAAGATAGAAACTAAATATCAAAAACTAGATGGGCCAAAAATCCTTCAGACCGAAAAAATAGACTTGTCTCAGTTTGAAACAAAACCAAAACCTTCTGACAAGAAGAAACAAAGAAAAAGAATCCAAAAACCTGCTGGAGAAGAAGCTAAACCAGCGAATAACAAAGCAGGAGCGGATAAAAAATTTGCTAAAGATAAGCCACAAGGAGGAAACCGCGATAAAGGAGGCAAAAAAGGAGGTAAGAGAGAACGCGTAATGCCTGTGGAGCTTACAGATGAGCAAGTAAAAAATCAAATCAAAGAAACTTTGGAAAAACTTACTAACAAAGGAGGTAAGTCCAAAGGAGCTAAATACAGAAAAGAAAAAAGAAATTTCCGTAGAGAGCAAGATGAGCTTCAGCAGGAGCTAGAAGCACAAGATAAAACTCTGAAAGTTACTGAGTTTATCACCGTGAATGAACTTGCTGCCCTTATGGATGTGAGTCCTACGGAGGTTATCTCTGCATGTTTCTCTCTTGGGGTAATGGTAACCATGAACCAAAGATTGGAAGCAGATATTTTGACATTGGTAGCTGATGAATTTGGATACAAAATAGAATTTTCTGATGCTGATTTGGAAGACAACTCAGAAGAGGAAGCAGAAGACAGCGAAGAAGATTTATTACCAAGAGCACCTATTGTTACCGTAATGGGGCATGTTGACCACGGTAAGACATCATTGCTGGACTACATCAGAAAAACGAATGTTATCGCTGGTGAGTCAGGAGGAATTACCCAGCATATCGGTGCATACAGCGTTCAGCTGGAGAATGGTAGACACATTACTTTCCTAGATACACCTGGTCACGAGGCGTTTACCGCGATGAGAGCTAGAGGTGCGCAGGTAACGGATGTGGCAATCATCGTTATCGCAGCCGATGATGAGGTGATGCCACAGACCAAAGAGGCGATTTCCCACGCACAGGCGGCAGGTGTACCTATGATTATTGCATTAAACAAAGTAGATAAACCTAATGCCAATCCAGATAAAATCCGTGAGCAGCTTTCAGGATTGAATATCTTGGTGGAAGAATGGGGAGGAAATGTTCAGGCTCAGGAGATTTCAGCTAAATTTGGTAATAATGTAGATTTACTTTTAGAAAAAGTTCTTCTTCAAGCAGATTTATTAGATTTAAAAGCTAATCCTAATAAACCTGCATCAGGAGTAGTGATAGAGGCATCTTTGGATAAAGGAAGAGGGTATGTTTCTACGCTATTGGTTCAGGCAGGAACACTCAAAGTAGGAGATTATGTCCTTGCTGGGAAAAACCATGGTAAAGTAAAAGCCATGCTGGATGAAAGAGGGCATAACCTTCAGAAAGTAGGGCCTTCTACACCAGTGACAATCTTAGGTTTAGATGGAGCGCCTACGGCAGGGGATAAATTTAAGGTTTATGAAGATGAAAGAGAAGCGAAATCTATTGCAAATAAGAGAGAACAGCTCCAAAGAGAGCAGACAATAAGAACGAAGAAACATTTGACTCTGGACGAAATCGGACGAAGAATAGCCCTTGGAGATTTCAAAGAGCTGAACATTATCCTAAAAGGAGATGTGGATGGTTCTGTAGAAGCCCTTACGGATATGCTTCAGAGATTATCAACAGAGGAAATTCAAATCAATATCCTTCACAAAGGTGTAGGACAGATTACAGAGAGCGACATCTTGCTTGCGACTGCTTCGGATGCTATCGTTATCGGATTTAATGTAAGAGCTGGAGCAAATGCAAAAGACCTTGCAGAGAAAGAAGAGATAGAAATCAGAACTTATTCCGTAATCTACGATGCCATAGATGATGTGAAAGAAGCTATGGAAGGAATGCTTTCGCCAGAGATTAGAGAACAAGTGGTGGGTAATGTAGAAATCCGTGAGGTGTTCAAAATCTCTAAAGTGGGAAGTATCGCAGGATGTATGGTGCTTTCTGGTAAGGTGACAAGAAACTCCAAAGTTCGTCTATTGAGAGATGGAATCGTAAAATACGATGGCGAGCTGGAAAGCCTTAAACGCTATAAAGATGATGTAAAAGAAGTAACCAAAGGCTATGAATGTGGTCTTAACCTAAAAGGCTATAATGATATAGAAGTAGGTGACCTTCTTGAAATCTACGAAGAAGTAGCGATTAAGAAAAAACTGAAATAAATTTTATTAGATTAGTAGAAAAAACTTTGGCAAGACTCTTTTGTCAAAGTTTTTTCATTTATGGATGGATTTAGTTATTTTTGCTAAAAAAATAAAATCGTGGATGTTTCTATTTCCATCATTGTTGCTATCTATAACCGCAGGGACGAACTCACAGAACTGCTGGACTCGCTTCTTGTCCAAGAGGATAAGGATTTTGAAATAGTCATAGTAGATGACGGCTCTTCCGTGGAGCTGCTTCCTGTGGTGGATTTGTATCAAGGGAAACTAAACATTCAGTATTTCAAAAAACAAAATTCAGGGCCAGGGCTCAGCCGAAATTTCGGGGCGGAACGAGCTAAAAACAGCTGGCTGGTTTTCTTGGATAGCGATGTAGTTGTCCCAAGCGATTACATTAAAAACATTAAAAATAATCTTCAAACTGAACCGACCGATGCCTTTGGTGGAGCGGATAAAGCCGATGAAAACTTCTCCAATCTACAAAAGGCAATTTCTTATTCTATGACTTCGGTTTTTACAACGGGCGGAATTCGTGGAAGCAAGAAAGCAGTCAGTAAATTTCAGCCCAGAAGTTTCAACATGGGAGTGAATAAGGTGGTGTTTTCTGCGGTGGGAGGTTTCTCGGATATGAGAATCGGCGAAGATCCAGACCTTTCCATGAGGCTTTGGGAAAATGGCTTCAGCACTTGTTTTTACGAAAATATCGCCGTCTATCACAAACGAAGAACGAGCCTGAAAAAATTCTCAAAACAGGTCTATCAGTTTGGTGTTGCCAGACCTATTCTCAACCAGCGGCATCCTCAATATACGAAACCTACTTTTTGGTTTCCGTCCTTGTTTTTGTTAGGATTTTTAGGAAGTCTTTTGTTTGTTTTTTGGACAAAAATACCGCTTCTGCTGTATGCTTTTTACACTTTATTGATATTCGCACATTCATTATTTAAGATGAAAAGCCTACAGATTTCGGTGCTGACCATTGTCACCACTTATGTCCAGATGTTTTCCTACGGCTGGGGATTTCTTAATTCTTGGGTAAAACTGAATATACTAAACCAAACGCCTAAAAAGGCTTTTCCTACACATTTTTATTAAAGGAAAAGTTTAGTTTTTATTGATTTTTATTTCTTTGTCAAAGATATTCACGCCGCCTTTCACGCCAAAATCCAGCGTAGTCACGGGGTAGGCTAGACAGATGCCTTCCTTGTCGAATCGTTTTTTTATCCGTATGATGGCTTCGTTCATCGCTTCGTAAAAATCATCATTGGTTTCAAATTTTATCCAAAACCGAAGTACAAAATCAAGCGTAGAATTTCCGATATTTGTGAAATATAGATCCACTTTTTCATCAGGAAGCAGAGTTTCTATTTTCTTAATTTCATCAAGAGCGGTAGCCTGCACAAACTCCAAATCATCTCCAAAAGAAACGCCTGTTTTTAGGATAATTCTCCTTTTTTTCAAAGTGGAATAATTGGTAAATGTTCCGCTGTAAATAATTTGATTTGGGATAAAAACATCCTGCCCAGGAATGGTTCTTATGGTCGTAGTTATCAGACTTACCTGCGTGACAATGCCGTATTTATCATCTATCTCCACCCAGTCGCCCTCCTTGTATGGGCTGTGTGTTTTTAGAAGCAGTCCTGCAAAGATATTAGACGCCACATCTTTGAAAGCGAAACCAGCGATAATTCCCACAATTCCAGCTCCTGCAAGCAGATGCGAGAAAACTTTGTCTAGTCCCAAAAGCTCCAAAGCGAGATAAACTCCTGAAAACAAGAAGAAACAATAAACCGTAGAAGCGATGATGTGGGCGATGTTTAGATGAACCTTGAAAGCTCGGCGACTGATTCTTTTGGCTATTTTGGCTAAAAAGATAAACAAAATAAGTACGATAACAGCCTCCACCATCTTTGGCAGGAAATGCACGATGGATACTTCCCAGTTTTCTAATACTTTTTCTATTTCTATACCCATTAAGGAATCTTTCATAATGTTATTTTTTTGGTTAAAACTATTCATCAAAATAAATAAGCTTTGTCTCTATCACCTTTTTGCCTGTTTTTTCTAAGGCATTTTGGTAATCTTTCACCTGTTTTTGGTGTTTTTCTCTTTCTTCTTCACCTGTTTTGAAATCAACGATAATGTAGCCCTCATCCGTTTTTATGACACGGTCTGGTCGGTAGAATTTTTGCTCTCCATCCTCCAAAGTGACGAGGATTTCTCTTTCATTGATGATTTCTTTCTCGTTTCCACTGAAATACGGAGCGTATTTTTCATCATTTAGAACTGGCGAAATTCTCTTTGTGATGATTTCTTTTTCTTTCTCGGTGATTGTTCCCAAACGGAAAAAACTATCCAAGACTTTTTCCATATCATCTCTGTGGTTTATTTTCGCTAAAATATCGTGAATGAGAAGTCCCATTCTTGTTTTCTCTTTTCGTTTTTGATAACTTTTGGATGGCGTGGCGATTTGGATATTAGCCAGCGATTCTCCCTGTTTGTGGATGGATGAGATGCTCATCGTAGCCCATTCTTTTTTCTTTTGTTTGGTTTTTTTTCTGAGCAGATCTGCATTTGTTTCAAATAAATCAAAGTTGTCCACATTTTCAGTATTGTATTGATCTACAAAATCAAATATTTCCAAATGATTAGCCGAATTGCTCGGCTTTTGCAGATAAAGGAAAAGCTGTTCCACAGGGCGTGTAGTGGCTACATACTGCACGCAGAGGCGGTCGATAAAGTTTTTATAGACATTCTTGCTGTTGAATATTTGGATATCTTCATCATAGGTTTCTAAACCTTTATCAAAGCCCGAGATATTCACCGCACTGAGAGCGTTTTCTCCCTCCAAATCATACCATTCTGTGAATTTAGAATCTTGGCTTTTGTTTTCCATTGGCAGGAAGACCACAGGAAACTCCAGTCCTTTGGCTTTGTGGATGGTCATTATCTGCACAGCATCTATATTTTCGGAGGCTTGGATAGAGATGTTTTTGCCTTCCTCTTCCCAGAATTT
>ERZ773077.1803-NODE-1803-length-14353-cov-3.382501_pt1 | contig 14353 bp, 19 predicted proteins | sample MGYA00580612_ERZ773077 | MGnify/ENA primary metagenome ERZ773077 (study PRJEB29015, sample SAMEA2737971) | human oral metagenome | biome: human oral; feature: human-associated habitat; material: dental | place: China | collected 2021 ...
TAAGCGAGTATTTTAAAGAAGCCGTCGGCGTATTATTTGACAAGGAGAGCTAAAAATGGCACTAGGTAAAGTTTCTTCGCTTGGCTTTGGTAGCCAAGTTTTAACGCAAGAGGTTATAGATAAGCTAAAAGCCGCCGACGAAGCGGGTCAGATAAAACCCGTAACTGCTAAAATCACGGCAAATGCGACAAAGCAAAAAGATCTGACCGCTCTAAAAACGCTAATAGGCACTTTTCGCTCCTCAGTTTCAACTCTAGCAGACGATAGCTCATATCAAAAAAGAACCACTAGTTCGGATGGAAAGAGCGCAGATATAAGCGTGAGTGCGGGCGTCGCAGTACAAGATATCGACATAGATGTTAAGCAATTAGCCAAAAAAGACGTTTATCAAAGTACTAAATTTGGCACCTCAAGCTCGTTTATCGGCAAAAACGGAACCTTTGGTATAAAAGTCGGAGACCAAACCTATAAAATCGAGGTTAAAAACTCCACTACGCTAGAAGAGCTAGCCGATAAGATCAACGAGGTCACAAACGGCGCCGTCTCGGCAAAAGCGATGAAGGTTGGCGGCGAAGATCCGTATCAGCTTATATTGCAGTCCAAAGAAACCGGTGCAGAAAATAAAGTCGAGATAACAAATGTCGATAGTGATGGCACAGCCCTAACCGGTGCAGACGACGTTTTGCAAAAATTAGGCTGGGATAGCGCAAATATCGCAAACAACAAAATCTCAACGGCACAAGACGCCGAGTTCGTCTACAACGGCATTACGATAAAACGAAGCGGCAACGAGGTAAAAGATCTAAATTTAGGAATGACGATAAAACTAAAAGATACCGGCAAGACGACTTTTAGCGTCAAAGAGGACACGAGCGCGATAAAAGAGAGCATGCAAAGCATGGTGACGGCGTATAATAATCTCGTAAACAACCTAAAAGTCGCTACCGATTATGATTCGGACACGAAAAAATCGGGCACTTTCCAAGGCGTGAGTGAGATAAATACGATAAAATCGACGCTAAATAAAATTTTATTCGGCAATCAGACCTACACGAAAGATAACGTAACAAAGACAGCAAATTTAGCCGACTACGGTCTAAGTCTAAACAAAGAAGGTTTGCTAGAGCTAGATAGCTCAAAACTCAGCAAAAAACTAGATGAGGATTTGCAAAGCGTCCAAAAGATATTTGCCGGCGGCACTACCTACGGCACGGCTCAGATTCTTAGCTCAAAACCGGTAGATAGCGGCGCGCTCACTATCGGCGGCGATGATCTAGTGATAAACGGCAAAAAGATAAATTTAGCCGCTACGCCTGCGTCAAATTCGGCAAAAGAAAACGCTCTAGCGCTGCTAAAAGCTATAAACGATGCCGGAATATCGGGCGTACAAGCGACGCTAACCGCAAACGAAGACGGCATATCGCTAAAAACTACAAACGGTACGGCAATAAGCATAAAGGGTTCTGGAGCGGCGCTAAACGCCGTGGGCTTTAGCGAATCAACCGTAACACCGAAAAATACGACCGTAAACGGCATCTTTTCCTCGGCGAAAAAGACTATAGATGGGCTAATCAACTCAAAAAACGGCTCTTTAACCAAATACGGACAAAGCCTGATCGAGGAGAAAAAAACGCTCGATGCCGAAAAAGAAAAGACGCAAAAGTCGCTCGATGCAAAATACGCCACGATGGAAGAGCGATTTTTGGCATATGACAAGATCATCAGCAAGTTAAATAGCGAATTTTCGTCGCTGAAATCGATGATCGAAGCCGAATATAACAAGAAATAAAAGGTAAATTTATGCAATACAACACTGCACACGCGGCGTATTCGCAAAACGCGGTAGGCGGCATCGAGTCGCCTACTAAGCTCATCGAGATGCTTTACGAGGGCGTTTTGAGATTTATTTTTAGAGCTAGAAAAGCGATGCAAGATAACGACGTGGAGAAAAAAGTATATTTTATAAACCGCACGAACGCCATCTTTATCGAGCTTCTAAACTCATTAGACTACAACCAAGGTAGCGTCGCGCACTATCTAAGCGGACTTTATACGAGACAGATCCAACTGCTGTCGATGGCAAATATAAACAACGACGAGCAGAGCCTAAACGAGGTCGTGAGCGTAACCAAACAGCTACTTGAAGCATGGAAAGAGACGACTGGCGCGGGGCAAGCCGATGTGGCTGGATGAGCTAAAAATAGCCGTCGCTAGCAATGACGCGGAGACTATCGCGGCACTAGCGGACGAGACTCCTAGTAAATTTGACAGCCTAGAGGATGCCCTGCAAGCTCAGGAACTTCTGGGTGCAGCGATAAATTTGATACAAAAAAACAGAGCCGAGCTCGGCAAAGAGCTAGAAAAACTAAAAAACGTAAAAAAATACATAGCGTCGTAAATAATTTCTCAAATTTACGGCGCTTTTTATCTCAAATTTCCTTCTAAATTTTATCCCACAAAGGCAAAGATATGACGAAAAACGCTATAAAGGACGCTTTAAAAGATAGACTCGGCGCGGAAATAGCGGGCGACTTTAGAGTGCTAAAGGAGCACGAACTAGTCAAATTTAACGATGAAGCGAATTTTGTTTTTGAGGGCGAGAGCGAGATAGTGCGCGAGTTTTATATCTTTGCAGATACTGGCACGGGCGATCTTTGGCTAGCCTGCTTAGATGGCGGCAAGGTTGCTTTTTACGACCACGACGCGGGATATCTTTGCGCGTCAAATTTGGTTAAATTTAATCTGGATATGGCAGGCTGGCTTGAAGTCGCCGAGATGTTTGGAAAATTTGAAACCATAAACGAGCCAAACGACGAACAAAAATCTAAATTTAAGCTAGCCGTTAATACTATGTGCCCGCAAATTTTAGAAATTTGGAGTATTTAGGCTCCAAAAACGCGCCTTGCGCCGTTTCAAACTTAAACCCTGTCCGTAGCCGTCAAATTTAAACCCGATTCCGCCTCGCCAAATTTGATCAAATTTTACTCTGCTGCTCGCCGCAAACCTCAGCTTAAATTTGCCAAGCTTCGCAAAACGCGCCGTCCAGATAGCGGTTTATCGCAACCAAACCCACGAATTTAAAAAATCCAAGCTAGCTAAATTTGATGAAATAAAAGTAGTAAAAAGGCATGGCGATAAGCCGAGTTCTGTCGTGAATGATTATTTATCTACTCCAAATTTTACAATTTGGCTCTAGCGAAGGGTTTGACATAAGACTCAAAACCACCCCTTCTTGCTGCGAGTTGGGTTTATATAGCCGCCGCGCTTGCACGCCGCGCTGGTGGGCTCTTACCCCGCCGTTTCACCTTTACCGCCAAAGCGGCAGTTTGCTTTCTGTTACACTATCCCTTGGGTCGCCCCAGCCATCCGTTAGATGGAACTCCGTCTTATTGCAGCTCGGACTTTCCTCTTTTGTCTACGCAAAAGCAATCACTTGCCATACCTTGGGCGCGATTATAGCTTTTTCGTGTTTAAGGATAGCTTGGGCTAGATCTTATGATTTTTAATATGCGTAAAAATACGCGTATATCTAAGTTTTGTAGGTACGCAAATTTAACGATCTTGCGTCAAATTTACGTTTTTCATAGACGAGATTAAGCCTTCTTTAAAAACTCCGTCTTTAGCACTATAACGCCCATTTTATCGATCTTGCCTTCGATTTCTTTGTCGTCGTCCGTGATTTTAATATTTTTCACCATGGTTCCGCGCTTTAGCGTCGCGCCCGCGCCTTTTACTTTTAGATCTTTGGTCAAAGTTACGTTATCTCCGGCGTTTAGTTCGGTATCGTTTGCGTCTTTTGGCATATTTTCTCCTTTAAATTTAGCGCTCATTTTACTAAAAAATAAGCAAAAATCAAAATCTAAGCCGCTAAATTTAAAAAAACGAGTTATAGGCGTCAAATTTGTCGCCGTCAAATAAGCTCAAATTTGACGAAACCAAGTCCGCCAAAATTCGCCGTAAACGCGACGAAATCAAAGACTGCGCCAATAAAATTCGGCTTCAAATTTATTCCTCTGTGCAGTCTTTTGCTTTAGATGACCTTACTGGCCCATCTGCTGAAGTCCGGCGCAGCCGATATTATCTCCGCCGTCGCACGCCTTTTTATATAAAGCGCGCGCCTTTTCTTCGTCTTTGCGGTCATATGAGTCGTTTTGATATATCATCGCTAGGTCCCTGCAAGCTCACGGAAGCGACTGACATGCCTGTTCCAGTATCTCCGCCGCAGCATCGACATTGCCCATATCTCTAGCCATGACGCCTATTCGTGCGCACGCGGATGCGTTATTGGCATTACAAGCTTTTAAGAAAAACTGAGCGGCAGTACCCTGATCCTGCTGGACGCCGTAACCTCTCACGTATGCCAGACCCGCCTCCTCGCAAAGCACTGCACTGCCTAGTTCGCAGCCCTTTGACGATGCTTTAAATTTCTCGCTGTGGCGGTTTTCTTGATAAAGACCAAAAGCCTTTTTGCACTGCTCGGTGCTACCCTATTGGCACTCTTTTGCGGCAGTTACCAGCTCTTCGCTATCCTTTGGTCTTTCAGGCGCTTTTAGTACCCTTCTAGGCTTTACCTCCCTGCCTAGTCGTTGCCGCCCTCGTAGCAAGCAGATTTAAAAAGCGCCGTCGCGCTTGCGTAATCGCCTTGCGCCTTAGCTTTTAACGCTTCGCCGTAGTCAGCAGACGGATTTGCCTGAGCAAAAGCAACCAAAATGCCGATCGTCGCAGCACTCAAAAGTAGCTTTTTCATAGCGCCTCCTTTAAATAGATTTATAATGAAATTATAGTACGAAAGGATATGGGAGTGTTAAAATTGGCAGTTTTTATTTTAAATTTTATGGTGAAATTTGTAGCTAAATTTGGACTAAATTTAGCTACAAAACAAGGCTTTAAAATTTTAAAATTTAAGGCAAAAGGAATCAGATTTGACCCTTTTGCCGTTAAATTTAAACAAGCTTTTTGATGACGTCTAGCACGAGATTGCACTTTGGCACGACGGAGCTAGCGTCCATATACTCGTTTTTGGTGTGCATATTTCTGCCCGTAGGCCCTAGTCCGTCAATCGTCGGGCAGCCAGCCGAGGCCGTTATATTGCCGTCGCTTAGACCGCCGGCGCCCACCCAGCTCACCTTTGCGCCCGTTTCTTTGGCGACCTCGTCAAAGACCGCTTTGATCCTCGGCAAATTTTGCTCGTCTATCATCGGCGCTTCTTCGTTGATTAGCGTCTTTTTGTGAGTTACGCCGTTTATAAACGGTTTGCTTAGGATTTCATCCAACTTTTTGTTAAAAAACTCGACCGAGGAGGCAAATTTATACCTCATCTCGCAGGTCACGCTGGCAAACTCGGGCACTACGTTGTGCGCGGTGCCGCCGTTTGTGATGATGGAGTTAAAGGTATGTCCCGCCGCAAAATCAGTCAGCTTTGATAGCTCGACTACAAAATTTGCCGCCTCGACGAGCGCCGAGCGACCGAGCTCGGGATGATTGCCCGCATGCGCGCCCACGCCGTGAAAATCTATCACGTAGGTCATTACGCCTTTTCTAGTCGCCACCATCGAGCCGTCCTCGCGAGCAGGCTCCATCACGAGGCAAAATTTGGACTTTCTCGCGTATTCGCGGATCTTTTCTTTGGTGAAATTTGACCCCGTCTCCTCGTGCGAGTTTAGAAACAAAGCGACGTTGATTTTACTAAGATCAAGCTCCTTGATGACGTAGAGCGATAGTAGCGCGCCGCCCTTATCGTCGATGACGCCTAGCGCATTTACCCTGCCCTCGTTCTGAGTAAAAGGGGTGTTTTGCACCGAACCAACGGGAAAAACCGTATCCATATGCGCAACGAAAAGCACGTCGAATTTCGCAGCGTTCGGATTATTTGAGATAAGTAGGCAGTCAGCGACCTTATCGGTGCCAAGCACGACCTTTTCGTGCTTTAGGCCGAGCTTATCAGCTTTATTTATAAACCACTTTGCGACGCTATTTACACCCTCTATGCTAGACGTCGGACTCTCGATATCGGTTAGCTCCTTTAGCTCGGCTAGATATTGTTTCAGCTCCTCTTGTTTCATGGACTATCCTTTTATACGATGAGACTCATTACAAACATAGCCAGATAGGCGTTTAGGATACATATGCCAAACAGCACCAAGTAGTGCTTGCCCGGGATGCCCAGCACGCCTAGCACGCGACCCATATACTGCACCGTAGAGCCTACTAGCGCCATGCCTGGGATCAGTACTGCGATATCGGGAGCCGTTAGAGTGCCGCCCTGAACCAGCGCCACTAGCACGCCAGCAGACCCTCCCCAGCTAAGAAACGCCGCCATGATAACCGCTATCGACTCGCCCGGAAGCCCAAGCGGCAGCATAACAAAGCCAAGATACTTGCCTATGATATCAAGTGCGCCAGAGACCTTTAGGATGTGTATGATAACAAAAGCCATAAGGACGTTTGGGATAGTGTTGTGAACGGCGATATCCCAGCCCTTTCTAGCGCCTTCTACGAAAACGTCGGTTAATAATTTATTATTAGCTTGCTCGCTCATACTTCAGTCTCCCCGTCTTTTACGAATTTTTTGACGTAAAGTCTCATCAAATTTGCCCCAAATACCTTAAACACCAAAATAATTCCCAAGCCCGCCGCGATAGATATAGGCGCTAGGGCTCCATTTTTGTCCGCAACCAAAAGTAACGGAGCGAAAGATGCTAGGAAATTTGTGATCATCGCGCCCGCGCTAAACTGAAATGCGGCAAATATCAAAAGCTCTTTGTGCGTGATCTTGCCGTCTTGGCGTAAAAACTTTGCCGTGGAGCTACCCGCGTCGGTGCTTTGCGTACTAGCTATGAGCGAGATCGAGCAGCAGCCCGGGATACCGATGAGAGGCTTTAGCACGGGAGTAAGCCAGCGTGAAGCCGCGTAAAGTGCGTAATATCTCTCAAATATCGCGACGAACCCAAGAGCGAGCATGATCGCCGGAACTAGGCTAAGCGCAAATATAAAACCGCCCTTTGCGCTAGTTCCGCCTGCGGTCTTAAACCACTCCGGAAACTGTCCGGTTAACTTACTGAAATCAAAGATACCGCCTGCGACATCCTTTAAGAAACCGCCGAAAAAGACGATAGCTAGGATCAAGGCAACGGTGCCGATCGCTAGCTTTTTGCCGTCGTTTGCCTCTTGCATAAAGCCTCCTTAAAAATAAAGTAAATACATAGGTAATATACAGTCGCGAAGCTTAGGAATGAGTAAAAAGCAGATTAAGATAATGAATAATATTTAGTTATTTTAGTTAATGTTACTTTTAGATACTTTGATTTCAAAACAATCAAATTTAATAAAAATAACCACAAATTTGCAGCTTTAGCAATACGAACCCAAGGCTTGAAGCGATTTGTTTAAAACAGCGATAGGGTTAAAATTTGACGACGATAAAGCAAGCGGCTTAACTAGTAAATTTAAAGTAGAAATTTGCAAATTTAGCGCAATATAACGCCAAATTTTAACATAGAAAGTCAAGGCAAATATCGCGAGATGATTTATGTTTTCTACATCGCTAGGCTCGTAGCCAAATGGAATAAGTAAATTTCGTCCCAAGCTAAGGCATATAGCCTATCGCAGGGCGAAATTTACGTTCTGCTTGCAGTTTGCGAGCAAAGCGGAGCAAAAAGAATTTAAAAGCGCTCGCGAAACAAGCCGCTTATTCCAAATCATTCAAAAATATTTTTGTGTAAAATTTCCTCCAGCACCACCGTCGCGTAGCTTCCTTTTTGTAGCGTGAAATTTATCGTAAAATGAGCCTTTTCCTCGTTGTATTTATAGCTCGCATCCTCCAGATAACACCACGCAAAGCGTCTCGAGCCGGTCATTTTGGCTTTATATTCATTTGCCTGCGCGAAAATTTGATCCTCTACTGCCCTAGCCGCGCCCTGCGCCTCATACGCCTTCGCGCCTGCGATCAGTCCACAGCTAGTGATATCTCTAGCGTCAAAGCGCGCGCCCTCCGCGTCCAAATCCTCGCACAAAAAGCACTTGCCGTGCGGGTAATGCCCCAAAACTTCACCCTCAATAAGCTTAAAAAATCTCTTTTGCGATTTCAAATTTTTCAAAATCACTCCGTCAAGATAAGGGTAAATTTGAGTTAGCTCGCCCAGGCTAAAATCCTTCGCAAACCTCGAAATCTCAACGCGCTTGCTAAGCCATCGGTTAAAAAGATCGCTCTGAAAAGCCGAGATCAAAAAGTCGTTTAGCTTTGGATTTTTGCTCTTTTTACCGTTTACGGTGCCCGATTTTAGCAGCTCCAGCCCGCTTTGCGCATTGTCGCCGTATTTGCCGAAACGCTGATAGCCAAAGTAGTTAGCATAGCCCGTCTCGTCGATGTTTCGCACGGCTTGTTCAAGCTTGGCAGCCTCGCTTGGCATCACTTTTTTTAGGCGGATAAAAAAACTGTTCCCTTTTAGGTGCCCGATGCGAAGCTTATTGTCATGCGCGGCGAGGCTTAAAATTTTCATCTTTTCGTGGCTAAAATTTGCTAGCGCGGCCTCAAATTTACGCGGCATCGAGATAAACTGCGTCGTCATACCCTGTTTGTCTTTTAGCCCCGCGTAGCCAAAATCTCGCATCTTTACGCCGCTAACCTCGCTTAGAGCGTGCAAAGCTTCCTGTGTCGTCATATCTTTTTTGCAAATTTCAACGATGAGGTGCTCGCCCTGCCCGCTAAATGCGTAAAGCGGGATCTCGCGCACCACAAAATCGTCTGAATTTTTACTAAAATACGCGTTAATGGGCGCGTGAGTGAGCGCGTAAAGGGGCTTAAAAATGGTGGTTTCTTGCATTACTTTTAAATTTTCCTTTCGTGATTTTGGCAAAGATCGTGATTTTAGTGCGGGTTTTGCGAGCGAGGCTTAGAATTTTAGCGCGATTTTTCTGACTAAACGTAAATAAAATCTCGTACTCCTCGCCGCTATTTAGCTCGTGTTTGCTTAGCCGTTTGATAAATTTTGCCCCGCAGCGACTCTGCGCGCAAAGCTTGGCTAGATCGGTGCAAAGCCCGTCTGAGACGTCCATGGCGGCGTTTATCTTATTTGCTGCGGCATAGAAAAATTTATCTTTTAAAACAGGCTTTTTAAAGCGAGAATTTGACGCGACCCGCCCGCCGTTTAAAAGCGTCCTAAGCCCCTTGAGGCTCTGACCCAGCTCGCCCGTAAAAGCGACTAGATCGCCTTTTTTCGCGCCGCTTCGTAAAACCGCCTTGCCTCGGAGGCGTGAAATAATCGTAACGCTAAGCAAAATTTTATCGCTGCCGATCGTGTCGCCGCCGATGATAGTGACGCCGTACTCGTCGCAAACGTCCGCAAATCCCTTGCGTAGCGCCGAGATCTGCGCCGCGCTCGTATTTTTGGGTAACCCAAGTCCCAAAAGCGCAAATTTAGGCTCGGCGTTCATCGCGACGGCGTCGGAGAGATTTACGAGCATCGCCTTGCGCGCGATCTCCTCCATGCTAAGCCAGCCTGCGCGAAAGTGCGTCCCCTCGCAAAAAAGGTCCTTGCTATACACCCACCGGCCGCGCTCATGCGCCACTACAGCGCCGTCGTCGCCGATGAAAGAGTTGCTAAATTTATCGATTATCAGGCGTTCTTTATCCATTTTGCGATTTTATAAAATTCGGGCTAAAAAGGCGCTTGAAAAACGAATTTATTTAAGCGGCTCGGCAAATTTAGCCGCTTTTAAATTTACCGAGTTTAAAAATTTATCCGAAAATCTCAAATTTGCTAAACAGCTCGGGTTCGTCTTTTACTATGCCGCGCTTAACGAGACTCTCCACGACGTCGCGGTCGCAGTCGGTTTGCAACGGCCAGCCGCGAGTATAGCCCTCGGCCTCGCCTTTTGCGGTGGCGTCGATGCAGACCGTGCCATCGCGCACGTAAATATCGCGCAAGGCGTCGATGTTATTAGTCACGCGCCAAAGCAGCATATACGGGTTTTCCAGGCGATTTTCGGAGCCGACGAAAACGAGTAGTTTAAAGTACTCTTTAAATTTCAAAAGCTCTTCAAAAACCTCTTTTACGAGACGGTTTTTGTCAAATTTGACGACACAAATCGGAGTTTTGGTATTTGTTTTAAACTGCACGAGCTGCGTTAAATTTGGCTCTATTTCTTTAAATTTAGCCAGCAGCGCAGCGTCGTCCAAAAGCATAGGCGCAGGCACCGAAAAATCCTGCGTAGCGTCAATTCCCAGCTTACCGCCAAAGCACGAGTTCGGGCTCGCGTGATCGAGCTGATCGCACACGCCCTCGCTGATTAGCAGGCTTTTATCGCTGAAACGGTTTAAAATATGCTCCGTAAGCGCGCCATAATCGCTCAAATTTGGCGCATCCTCGCCCACAAAAACCGCGTGCTTTACAAAGCTCATCTGCCCCACGCCCCAAAATGCATGCATCGCCTGCTTGGCGTGCGCTGGATAAAGGGCGTTGATTTTAGCCAAGATTAGGTTGTGAAAGACGCCGTTTTCAGGCATGTTGTAGTCTAGAAGCTCCGGTACCGTCGTGCGCAAAAGCGGCAAGAAAATGCGCTCGGTCGCCCAGCCCATGTACTTATCCTCAAGCGGCGGCTTACCGACCACGGTCGCGTGAAATACGGGCTCACGCTTGCTCGTGATCGCCGTGACCTCCATAACAGGAAACGGCTCCACCGGCGTATAAAAGCCCGTGTGATCGCCAAACGGTCCTTCAAGCTCAAATTTATCCGTATCGACAAAACCCTCGATCACGTAGTCCGCGTCGTGTGGGACGTAAATTTCGTTCGTTAGCGACTTTACGAGTTTGGCCGGCTCTTTGCGGATGAAGCCGTAAAGCAGCAGCTCAAACACGCCCTTTGGCAGCGGCGCTTGAGCGCACCAGATGTAGAGCGGATCGCCCCCTATTGCCACGGATACAGGCATCTTGCGGCCAGCGCGCTTGTATTCGTTAAAGAAATTCGCGCCGTCTTTGTGGATCTGCCAGTGCATGCCGAGGCGATTTTTATCGTAAATTTGCAGTCGGTACATGCCGACGTTTTGCAGTTCGCCGTCAGGGCTTTGCGTATAGACCTGTCCCATCGTGATAAAAGCGCCTCCGTCAAGCGGCCATGTTTTTAGCGCGGGAAGCGAGAATAGATCGACCTCGTCGCCCATGAATTTGACCTGCTGACACTCACCCTCGCCTTTTAATCTTTTCGTGAAAATTTTTCTCATCTCAAACAAATACGCGGCAAAATTTAGCTTTTCGCCAAAGCTTTTAGGTTTTTTAGGCTTTAAAAGCCGCTCGATCTCGCCCGCGATCTCGTCGGGATCGCGTCCAAAAATAAGCTCTAAAGCGCGCTTTGAGCCGTAGATGTTTGTTAGCACTGGAGCAAATTTGCGCCCCGTTTTTTTGCAGACGGGATTTGTAAAAAGCAGCGCCTGCGAGTTTTCGCACTTGACCTCGATGTAGCTCGCGTGCGCGATCTCCAGATCGATATCCGCGGGCTCGTCAATGACGCGCAGCAGGCCGCTGTCTTTTAGAAGCTTGATGTAGTCCATATTTCGCCTTTTTGATTTTTGGGCGATTTTAGCCAAAAATAGCTGAAAAAGGCGAAGCGGAGCATGGAGCGGTTATTTATCGCATGCGCCGATAGCTCGCAAGATGGCGATCATCCCCTCGGCTACCACGTCGTTCGTGATCTTGCCGGCGTCGTTAAAATAGTAAAAATTCATCACTCTAGCGCTAAATTTACGCCCAGTCGCCGCCACACCCGCAAAGTCATGCTCATGCGTACCCGTGCAAAGCCAATACACCGCCACTCAGCGCTCGTCCGCCACCATATCTTGCATCGCCCACTGCACGTCGGGGAAGCTAATCTCGCATCATCTTTACCACCGCGAAGTAAACCTCTCCGCCGTAAAGCGGCTCTGGCGAAGTAAGCGTGAGAAATGGCGCTTTTGGATCCACCAGCTCTTTTAGAGCCGCCATGTCTGCGCTGTTTATAGCTTTTTCAAAGCGCTTCATTGCGGCTTTATTTTGCGATATTTTATCAGCCTTTTGGCTTGCGGCGTTTAGCGCGCTAGGTAGCGCCGCAGCCCCTGAAACGGCGGCAAATTTTAAGAAATTTCGTCTTTTTATATTCTCTCCTTGCGGTTTGTCAAATTTAGATGATATTTGAAATTTAGCAAATTTGGGCTAAATTTGCCATTTTATTGCGATTTTAAAAAATTTGATAGAGAGAAATATGGAAAATTTACCAAAAATAGGCGATCACGTCTTCGTAGATAGAAGCGTGTTTGGCATAAAGCTTTACGAACACCACGGCATCTACGTCGGAGACGATATGATCGTGCATTATAACGGCTTGGCACGTGGGATAGTTTTTGAAAAGAGCTGCTTTGAGGAGATCTTGAGCAACGTCGTGCCGCTAGATAAACGCAATATCGCAAAGGTGGAGATGACTAGCCTTGAGGAGTTTGCTAGCAGCGATACTTGGCAGATAAAAGAGCACGCAAATGCGCCGCTTAGCGGCCAAGATATAGCCCTTTGCGCCAAAGCCCGCATAGGCGAGCAAAAATACAACCTGCTTATCAACAACTGCGAGCATTTTTGCAACGAGTGCGTCTTTGGCGAGCACATAAGCCAGCAGGTGCAACACGCGAAGCAAAATTCTGCGATTTTTAGCGAGATAGAGCCATTTTTAGGGCAGATCATAAGTGAGCTTTTTGGCGCACAGACCAAGGACGAGATCAAAGAAACTCTCGTAAAATCATTTACCGCGCTTGCGCAGCACACCAAAGATAGGGTAGAGAAAAAGGCTCGCGAGATGATAAAAGAAAATAGCGACAAGGCAAATTTGCAAATAGAGAAATTTATGGACAAAAATGCCGAAATGAACGCTATGTTTAAAAATATCGGCGAGGATTTAAAGACAAAGATCGCAAAGGATTTTAATATCAAATTTTAGTCCGACTACGGTTTTAACGTTTGGTCAAATTTAAAAGGTGCTTTTAAATCGTGGCTTTATTTCTCGATATCTTATCCGCGTTTTGGCTTGCAGCATTTAGCACGGTAGGTAGTGTCACGCCTCCTGAAACGGCGACAAATTTTAGAAAATTTAGTTTTTTATCTCTTTTTCTTTTAAAAATATTCATTAAATTTAAACAAACTATTTTTGCACGCTACACTTTAACAGTTCGCCAAATATCTCTTTACAGTATTTCATAAAGCGTTCATTTAGCCGCACGCCTTCTATATTGGCGCTGATGACGCTATCCTCCACTTCAAAAACTATGGTTTTATCGGTGATGGTTACGCATTTGCAAGCGTTGTAGCAAACGTCGCCGTTACACTCCGCATATAGGCCGTTTATATCGGCGTTTTCGTCGTCATCTTTTTTGAGTTTGATCGGTCTTTGAAAGATTATGTAGTTTTTGTAGTTATATTTGTCGTCTGCAAGACCGATCATATAGTAGTTGTCTTTGCTGTTTTTGGTAGCGGTTACGGCTTTTGCTTTAAAATTTAGCTCAAACACGCCTCTACGCCATCTCCTCGGCGCGTTTTAGCAGCTCTTTTGCGCCCCTGCCGATAAATATCCGACCAAGCTCGGCGCCCACGCTCTTCCACTCGCTTTTTTGCGCGACGATGTTTTCGCGTATGCTCTCGCTACCGTCTGGTAGTCCCACGACCGCGCGTATCTCGATCTTATCGCCGTTTAAATTCGCATTTACGCCGATAGGTACCTGGCAGCCGCCCTCTAGTATCGCGACGAAATCACGCTCCACGGTCGTCTCTATCACGGCTTTTTCATCCTTTAAAAACTCTATCAAATTTAAAATTTCAGCGTCCTCTCTAGCCTCGATACCTAGCGCACCCTGCCCCATCGCGGGCACCATCTGATCTAGCTCAAACGGCACTATATGCGCGACTTCGGAGCGTAAATTTAAGCGGTTCACGCCCGCCATCGCTAGGATAATCGCGTCAAATTCACCCTCTTTTAGCTTTCTAAGTCTAGTTTGCACATTTCCACGAAGCGAGATAATCTCAAGATCAGGCCTCATGATAAGCAGCTGCATCTTGCGGCGTAGGCTCGTTGTGCCAACCTTTGCGCCGTGTGGCAAGTCGCTAAATTTAGCAAATTTCTCACTTATCATCGCATCTCTTGTATCCTCACGTGAGCAAATGGCCGCAAGCCTAAGCCCTTCTGGAAAGACTACAGGGACGTCTTTTAGACTATGCACCGCGATGTCAGTCTCGCCTTTTAGCATGCTATCTTCAAGCTCTTTTGTAAAAAGCCCCTTACCGCCGATCTTTGCAAGTGGCGTGTCAAGGATCACGTCGCCCTTTGTCTTCATGCCAATAAGCTC
>ERZ773077.1804-NODE-1804-length-14352-cov-3.819053_pt1 | contig 14352 bp, 16 predicted proteins | sample MGYA00580612_ERZ773077 | MGnify/ENA primary metagenome ERZ773077 (study PRJEB29015, sample SAMEA2737971) | human oral metagenome | biome: human oral; feature: human-associated habitat; material: dental | place: China | collected 2021 ...
TTTTCTTGCCCGCAAAGGAGCGGACTGGTCGTCCGCGACTGCGGCGGGCGCAGAAAAATTTATTCTAAAATCCGTCATTTATGGGGAATCAAACTCGCCCGCATCAAACCCCAGCTCCAGCATCCTTATCTCCCCTATCGCATTTCCCGCGATCCCCTTTATCGAGCCAAACATCTCGATTGCGTTGTCGCGCACCTTTTCGATCTGTTTTTCGCGGCTCTTCCAGATGCGTTTCATCGCGTTTTTTTCGCGTTCCAGCTCTTCGCTCATCGCAGAAAAGCCCTCTACGATAGCCTCGATGCGCATCTTAAACTCGTTGCTGACGAGATACGAGTAGAGCATCTCCATCTTGTTCGAGCGGTTTTGCGCTGAGTTTCTGGCGAAATTTAGCTCCACGACGCCCTGTCTTAGCACGAAGCAAAGCGCCTTAAACTCCTCGTAGTTGCACACCCATACGCCGTCAACCAGCCCCATGCGCTCTAGCTCCCGCGGCCGAGCCTCGCTAACTAGCACCCCGACGTCAGCGCCTGAGGCGCGCATATCGGCTTTAAATTTTTCTATCCATTCGTTTGAGAAATTTTTCGTGCGTTTGCTCTCGTAGTAAATTTTGCCGCAGTTTTGCACCTCGCGGGTATTTACGATCTGCATCACGTCCGCGCCGTTTGCCCCTTTTTTGACCTCGTCTATGGTGTCAAATACGAACTTCTCCCGCAGCCACGCCTCGATGGCTAGCTCTTGCGTCTCGCCTTGTAGTTGCTCGCTGCCCTGCTCTATGCGCCTTTGCGCCTCGTTTAGCTGCTTTTTTAGCGCTTCTAGCTGCTCGTCTTTTTGCTTAAATTTAAGCTCGTTTTGCTCGGCTAGAGCCTTGCCCAGCCGCTCTTTTTCCTCGCTTAGGCGTTTGCTTAGCTCGGCCTCGGTTTTTGCCATCAGCGAGCTTTCAAACTCGCTCTTTTCGCGTTTTAGCTTTTCTATCTCAAGCGTCTTTAAATTTAGCTCGTTTATCTGCTTTGACTTGGCTTCAAGCTCGGTTTTTAGGGCATTTACTATGTTTAAATTTTCGCCCTCGAGTTTTGCTTTTATCTCATTTTCGAGCTCGGTTTTTTTAGCGTTTAGGGCTTCGGCAAATTTAGCGTCGAATTCTTTTTCCTTCGCGCTTAAAGCGTCTAAATGCGCCTTGTATTCGGCCCTTTTGGTCTCAATCTCTTTGTCGAAATCTCGTCTAGCCGCCGCCATTTTTTGCTTCATTTCAAGCTCAAGCTCGGTTTTTAGAGCCAAATTTACATCGACCTCGGCGCCGCAGTTGCCGCATTTTACGCTACTTTGCATTTACAGCCTCGTTTTCATTTTTTCAAATTCGTCCTGCACGGTGGCCGAGTTTGGCTCGTTGCTCATCTTGTCTATCGCGTCGCCATAGAGGCTGGTTAGATAAATCACGATGCAAGAGACCGCAAAGCCAGGCAGTATCTCGTAAACGTAAGAATTTAGCCCAAGCGCGATCCACGCTATCACCGTCGCTCCGCCCGTTATCATGCCTAGAAGCGCCGCTAGCGCACTCATCCTGCGCCAATAAAGGCTAAAAAGCAGCACTGGCCCAAAGCTCGCGCCAAAGCCCGCCCACGCGTAGCCAACGACGTTTAGCACGCTTTCGTTAAAGCTAAAAGCAAGCGCGGTAGCCACTAGCGCGACGGCCACGACGGCGTATCTGCCCGCAGCGACCTGAGCTTTTTGCGAAATTTCTTTTTTATAAAAGGCAAACACGAAGTCCTGCGTCACCGAGCTTGCGCTAACTAAAAGTTGGCTAGAGATCGTGCTCATAATAGCTGAAAGCACGGCCGAGATAATAATACCCACGAAAAACGGATGAAACAGCGTTTCGCCAAGCTGCAAAAAGACCTTTTCGGGGTCTGCTAGAGGCAAATTTAACTCGCTGTAATACACAAAGCCGATCAGTCCGCTCATCATCGCTCCAGCAAGCCCAATCGCCATCCAGCCGATGCCGATGCGGCGCGCTTGGGCTAGCTCTTTTGAGCTTCGTATCGCCATAAATCTAACGATGATGTGTGGCTGTCCGAAGTAGCCAAGTCCCCAAGCCATGAGCCCTAAGATGCTTAAAAAAGTCTGGTCGTAAAAGATATTTAGGTGGTTTTTGCCGTATTTGGCGACCTCGCTCCAAAAGGTAGCGCCGTCAGGCAAATTTAGATTACAAAACGCGACTACGGGTACGGCGACAAGCACCAAAAACATCAGCATGCCCTGAAACGCGTCCGTGATACAAACCGCGCGAAATCCGCCGAAAAACGTGTAAAAAACGACGATAGCGAGCGTAAAAATGGCGCCGAATTTAAAATCAAGGCCAAAAAAACTCTCAAAGCTCTTGCCGCCCGCGATTATCCCGCTACTAACGTAAAGCGTGAAAAATATCAAAATCAAAAGGCCGGAGACTATGCGTAAAATTTTAGTCTCGTCTTTGAAGCGGTTTTGTAAGAAATCGGGAATCGTGATGCTGTCGCTCGCAACCTCGGTATAGACGCGCAAACGCTTTGCTAAAAATAGATAGTTGCAATACGCTCCTATAACGAGCCCCAAAACCATCCAAATCGTAGCTAGCCCCGTGGCATATAGCGCGCCCGGCACGCCAAGTAGCATCCAGCCGCTCATATCGCTAGCTCCTGCGCTTAGCGCCGTTACGACCGGCCCTAAGCGGCGATTATCGAGCAGATATTCGCCCATATTGGCGTTTTTGTTATAAGAGTATCGCCCCACGAAAAGCAAAAATCCAAAATACAGCGCAATGGCGATATAGCGTGCATAGTCCATTAAATTTCCCTCGGTTTTTAAATTTAAGTTACGATAATATGATAAATTTGTTTAAAAGATAATTTTTTCGCGTAAAAAAGGTTAAATTTATATTTTTTTTCGTATGATTAACCCTCATTACACTTTTAAGGTTTAAAAAATGCTAAACGAAAAATTTTTCAGGGCGTTGTTTTTCGTCGTCATCGTCTCCGCGGGCGTTTATTATTTTTATCCGACGGAGTTAAACGAGGCGCAACGTCTAGCCTACCTTAAAAGCTACGGCGTGACGCTAGGGCTCACTATCGGCGGCACGGCTATCGGCGTGACTTTGGGCTTTATTTTGGCGTTTTTAAAGTTTTTAAATATCAAAATTTTAAGCTTTCTCATCGACGAATACGTAGATATCCTGCGCGGAACGCCTATTATTTTGCAGCTTCTTATATTTTCGGTCGTGATTTTCGCGACCTGGAGCGATAACTTTTACGTCGCTTTGATCGCGCTTGGGCTAAACAGCTCCGCATACGTCGCAGAAATCGTGCGTAGCGGCATAAATAGCGTCGATAAGGGCCAAATGGAAGCTGCAAGGGCGATGGGTCTAAACTACTACGTTTCGATGCGCGAAGTGGTGTTCCCGCAAGCGACCAAAAACATCTTGCCTGCGCTTGCGAACGAATTTATCTCGCTGTTTAAAGAGACGTCAGTCGTTGGCTACATTAGCGTCATCGACATCACGATGCAAAGCAAGAGCTTGCAAGCGGTGTTTTATAGCCCGGAGCCCGTCATTTTCACGGGCATAGTTTACTACGTCAGCGTGAAGTTCTTTACGTTTTTGGTTAAAATTTTAGAGAGGAGGCTAAATCGCCATGATTGAGATTAGAAATTTGAGTAAAAATTACGGCGATTTGCGCGTCCTAGACGACATCAGCGTAGATATCAAACAAGGCGAAATCATCGCTATCATAGGTCCTAGCGGCGGCGGCAAGAGCACGTTTTTGCGCTGCATAAACCGCCTAGAAGAGCCAAGCGGCGGGCATATCAAGATAAACGGCGAAGATATCACCGACAAAAAAACAGACATAAATAAAATCCGTCAAAAAGTGAGCATGGTTTTTCAGCACTTTAACCTTTTTGCAAATAAAAACGTCTTGCAAAATTTAACCCTAGCTCCGATAAAAGCGGGAATTTTGGATAAAGAAAGCGCAGAAAAAAGAGCCGACGAGCTACTAAAAAGCGTGGGCCTAAGCGATAAAAAATATGCATTCCCACACAAGCTCTCGGGCGGTCAAAAACAGCGTATAGCAATCGCTAGAAGCCTCGCGATGAATCCAGAGGTCATACTCTTTGACGAGCCGACCAGCGCGCTAGATCCCGAGATGATCGGCGAGGTGCTAGACATCATGAAAGACGTCGCGGCAAAAGGCATCACGATGCTAGTCGTCACGCACGAGATGGGCTTTGCTAAAAACGTGGCCAATAGGATATTTTTCATGCACGGCGGTAAAATAGCCGTGGACGACACGCCTAAAAATGTTTTCGAAAACCCTAGCAATCAGCGTTTGCAGGATTTTCTAGGTAAAATTTTAAACCACTAAAAGGAGGTCAAAATGTCACAAAACATCGTTGCGGCTTTGTCCGCCGGCAAATTTAAAAAACTTTTCGTTTTCGTAGCCGCCGCTTTAATGCTTTCAGGCTGCGGTCAAAGCTCGAATGAAAACGCGAGCAAAGACGCCGCAGTAAAAAACGAGGCAGCCCCCGTAGCGGTACAACAAACGATAAGAGTGGGTTCGAGCGCGGACTATCCGCCGTTTGAGTATATTGACGAGCACAACAAGATCGTAGGCTTTGAAATCGATATGATAGAGGCCGTCGGTAAGAAAATCGGCGTCAAATTTGACATACAAAATATGAGCTTTGACGGACTGATCCCAGCTCTAAAAACAGGCAAGATAGACGCCGCACTAAGCGGTATGAGCGCGACCGAGGAGAGACGAAAATCTGTTGATTTTACGAAGCCTTATTATTTTTCGGATAATCTTTTCATCCGCAAAAAGGGCACCGACGTAAATGCGACCAATATGCACCTCAAAAAAATAAGCGCGCAAATAGGTACATTGCAAGAGAGCGCGGCTAAATCTATCTGCGGCGACTTATCCGTGCCTGCAGAGACCGTAGCGGCTGCGATCTTGTCGCTAAAAGCGGGTAAAATCGACGTCGTACTAACAGATAGCCCGATCGGTTACGAGTATCTAAAGCAAAACTCGGATCTGGAGGAGTTTTTAAAGCTTCCTGACGGTACCGAGGGCTTTGCCGTCGCATTTGATAAAGACAAGCACCTGGAGCTAATCGGCAAGATAGACGCCGCCATAGAGGAGCTCAAAAAGAGCGGCGAATTTGACAAGATGATGGAAAAATACGACCTAAAGTAAATTTACGAGCCCGCACCAAAACGCGGGTTAAATTTGAAACCAAATTTAAAGGAGAGAACATGAAAAAGATTTTTGCGCTGCTTTTAGCGGCTCTAGCCACGCTTGGCGCCGCCGAGCTAAAGATCGGTACCGCCGCTAACTATCCGCCGTTTGAGTACGTGGACGAGCAAAACAAGATCACCGGCTTTGATATGGATCTAGTAGCGGAGCTCGCTAAACGCGCGGGTTTTGAGTACAAGATCGTAAATATGAGCTTTGACGGCCTCATCCCAGCTCTAAAAACCGGCAAAATCGACTCCGTAGCAAGCGCGATGAGCGCAACCGACGATAGACGAAAGTCGATTGATTTCACGCAGGCTTACTATGCGACCGAAAATATCTACTTGCGCGCTAAAGGCAACGACGCTATCGCGAGCAAAGACGCTCTAAACGGCAAAAGAGTAGGCGTACAACAAGGCACCGTCCAAGAGATCGCAGCTAACGCTATCGCGGGCGCTAAAGTCGTACCTGCCGAGGATCCGGTTCCGCTAATCATGGGACTAAAAAAAGGCAAGATAGACGCAGTCGTGCTAGATAGCTCGATCGGTTACGGCTTTTTGAAGAAAAACCCCGAGCTTGAGGAGTTTTTCAAAGAAAACGACGGTAGCGAGGGCTTTTCTATGGCGTTTGATAAAGGCAAGCAAGCCGATCTAATCGCTAAGATAAACGCCGCGCTCGACGAGATGAAAAAAGACGGCAGCTACGATAAACTGCTAGAAAAATACGATCTAAAATAATGAAAAAAAGCGCATTTTTTACTCTGCTTAAATTTTGCGCTTTAGCCTTGCTGTCGGTAAATTTGGTAGCCGAGTTTACCGACATGCAAATCACCCAAACAACCAAATCCAAACGCGAAAAAGCTACCAAAGAAATCCTGTTTTTAGAAAAAATTTTAGACTACGATACCTTTGTCTTTAGGCTAAACGCCGCCGTGATTGCCCCTTGCAAGCTTGCAAACGTTAGATTTTATAACGGCTCAAAATGCATAAAAGATAAAAAAGAGCTGGAAAATTTCACCAAATCCTACGACAAAGAGATCAAAAAGATATTTCGCCCGGAGCGCAACTACTACGTGCTCACGCTAAAAAATCTAGGCGATAGATGGCTGTGCGAGGTAAGCGACGAAAGCAGAATCCTAAACAAAACCCTGGTCAAAAACGGCCTTGCCGCGCCTACTAGCAAAGAGTACCAAAAAATCGAAGTCAAAGAGGACTGGGCGAAGAAAAATCACTCGGAAATTTATGAGTGCCTAACCGGCAAAAAGCTAGAAGACGAAAAAGCAAAGAAAAAGCCGAAAAAAGCCGAAAATAACGCCACCAAAAACGATCAAACCGAGCAAAACCCTGCGAGCGAACAGCCTAAACAAACGCAGCCGCAAACTCCGCCGCCACCGATCGAGTCGCAAGGAAACGGCCCCGTAAATTTAAGGGAGCTTGGAGTCGAGTTTGGCAAGGATTTTGGCGACAAATAAATTCGACCAAAGATAAATTTAACAAAAACCGCTTAAGGTAAAACAATGAAAAATCCTAAAAAAAATATCCTAATCATCGCAGGCAGCGACAGCGTCGGGGGTGCCGGCGTGCAAGCTGACATAAAAACCTGCGAGGCCTACGGCTGCTACAGCGCGACTGCGATCACGGCTCTAACTGCGCAAAACACGAGCGGCGTGAGCGCGGTAATGCCCGTAACGCCCGAGTTTTTAAACGCGCAGCTAGAAGCAGTCTGCGCCGAGCTAAAATTTGACGCCGTAAAGATCGGCATGCTCTTTAACGAACAGCTCATAGCCTGCGTCAAAGCCTGGCTGGAACAAAACCAGGGCATAAGCGCCGTGATAGATCCCGTCTGCGTGGCGAAATCAGGCGCAAAGCTACTGCAAGAGGGCGCCATAAGTGCGCTAAAAGAGCTTTTGAGCCTAGCTCGCATTGCGACGCCGAATTTAGACGAAGCGCGAATTTTGGGGTTAAATTTTGACGGCGAGCGGTTAAATTTGAGCGCGGATCTGCCCTGCGACATCGTACTAAAACGCACGCGAGCGAGCGAAATTTGCGAGGATACGCTTTATAAAAAAAGCGGCGAAATCGTTAAATTCGGCGAGCCGCTAGAGCGCCCCACAATCATGCACGGTGCGGGGTGCAGCTTCGCCACGGCTATCGCCTGCGCCCTAGCGTGCGGGACAGACGAGATAACGGTAATCAAGCGCGCCAAAGCCTTCGTCGCAAACGCAATCAAAAACGCCCACGGCTCAAATTTCGGCGCGCGACTGCTGAATCACAAAGCAGCGGGCGAAAATGGCTGAAATTTACGCTATCACGGACGACGTCCTAACGCCAGAGAGTAGCGTGCTAGAGCAAGCTCGCGAGCTGCTAGAGTGCGGAGTGAAGTTTTTACAGTACCGCACCAAGCTTGAGCCCAAAAACGAGCGCGTAGCTGTTGCGCTAAAAGAGCTTTGCGAGCGTTACGGCGCGAGATTTATCGTAAACGACGACGTCAAATTTGCCGCAAAAATAGGTGCAAACGCCGTGCACATCGGCAAAGACGACGGCGGAGTAAAGGCCGCTCGCAAGATCCTGGGCGAGGACGCCTTTATCGGCGTTAGCTGCTATGACGATCTAAATTTGGCGCTAAGGGCGCAGGACGAGGGTGCTTCTTACGCGGCATTTGGCGCCGTGTTTGCGAGCCCGACCAAACCAAACGCCCCGCTTTGTAAATTTGAAACGATCAGGCGCGCAAAGGAAATTTTACGTATCCCGGTTTGCGTGATCGGCGGCATAAACGCAGCAAATATCGCGCAAATCGCCGCGCTAAATCCAGACTACATCGCCGTTATCTCAGCGCTCTACCGCCCAGCATTCATAAAAGAAAATTTGCGAAATTTGCAAGCGTTTTTGTAAAAATGCGCTAAATTTGCGTCATTAGCCCGCGCAATGCTCCGCCTAAATTTAAGCCAGGTTCGCTAAAATTTGCTCGATTAAAAAGGATAAAAATGAAAACTCTAATCATCTTAGCCCACCCAGGCATCAAAAACTCGGTCATAAACAAACGCCTGCTACAAGAGGCACTCAAAGAGCCGCAGCGCTTTAGCGTTCATGATTTGACGCAGATTTACGGGGGCGGCGATATCGACGCCGCGCGCGAGCAAGAGCTCATCAGAGCCCATGACGCCCTCGTTTTGCAGTTTCCGCTTCATAACTTCTCCTGCCCTCCGATTTTAAAATCATGGATCGACGCGGTGATGACGCACGGTTTTGCCTATGGGCGCGGCTCGGACGGTATCGCGGGCCGCAAGGTCGCGCTAGCCGTGACCGCGGGCATCAAAAAGAGCGACTACTGCCCGCAAGGACGCTATCATTTTAGCTTGCGCGAGGTTCTTACGCCGTTTGAGCTCGCGTTTAAATACTATTTTCACGCCGACTACCGCGGCTTTTTCGCATTTTACGGCGCCGAGGAGACTCCGGGCGTGGACTACGTATCAAGCCAGGACGATTTAGAGCGCGGCGCTAGAGAATACGCGGAGTTTTTGCGAAATCTAGGCTAAATTTGACGGTCGCAGTTAGTCTTGCTACGCGTAAATTTACCTCGCTATAAATCACGGAAGCTGCGCCACATTTAAGCTTTATCGCCGTTATTTCCGCGATTTACCGCCCAGCAAAATTTGCAAGCGTTTTTGTAAGGCTTAAAATTTGACGAGTCTGCTTACGCTACTCAAATTTTAAGCCGAATTTTAGCGTCAAATTTACGGCGATCGAGCTCAAATTTGAAGTCTCTGCGCCAAATTTGCCAAGCCGCGCCGAAGGCTAATCTTTCTTATAAAACACGTTAAAACCAAATCCGCCAAGCAAGATTATCACGCCCGCGATCCCCAAAATGGGCGAAAACCAAAAATCCATCGTCCCCGCATAGAGCAAAAAAAGTCCCGCACAAAGGCTAATCGCGATATCGACGTTAAACCAAAACACCCTCTCAAAAAAGCCTTGTGATTTTTTCGCCGTCAGATTTTTGCTGCGATTTCGTATCTTTATGACCTTGAAATTTTCGTATTTTACACTCGCTTCGTCGCCGTTTTCTAGCTCCAGGGCACGCTTTTTAGGGCTGCTACCCCACAAAAACGTATCGCCAACCGTGACGCTAAAATAGCTTTTCTCCTTTGCCTCAAAAATCCTTAAGTCGCGCACCGTGCCGCTAACCTCGCCGTTTGCTTTTGACTCTTTTGCAGCACCCAGCATCAGCCTAACGCGCAAGCCCAAAGACGCCTCGCGGTGATACTTAAACCAAGCAAAAGCAAGAGAGCCGAAACCAAAAACAAGTAACAAAGTGCTAAAAAGCGGCTGCCGTCCGTCAAAACCAGAAAAAATCCCCCAAGCGCCGGCCGCGGCAAACAACAAAAATAGCGCGAAAAAACAGAGCCGCAAAAAGGAGGCTAGGCTCATAGGCGTACCAGGCCGCGGAGTTTAAAGAGCGATTTTTTAGCCCCAAAACCCGCCCCTTTTTATCGCAAACCGCTAGCATCTCGTCGCCGTCATTTATCGGCAAGAGCGGACTTTGCAGCGAGCGAACGTTTAAAATTTGCCCATCTAAGCTAAAGCTATAATCAAATCCGCTTTTGTCTTTATAGACGCACTCAAGCGAATTTACACGTCCGCCCAGTAGTTTTAGGTCGTTTTTCGTTTCTTGCAAGCTAAATCCTTTTAAATTTTAAGTTTTCGCGCCCGAAATTTGAGCGATATAAATTTAATCGCTCGTTCGCCTGCCAATTTTAAAATAGGCGCCGAATTTGCCGCGTTTGGCAGCGTTTTTGAGCGGGCGAATTTGACGACGGACTACAAATCCGCTTCTTTTAAAAATTTTCTCAAAGCTAGATACGCCTCGACCGTGCCGCTTAAGCTTTTGCTTTCGCTCCAGTATATGTGCAAAAAGGGTAGCGATAAAAATAAGCAAATAACAAGGGCGAACAAGGCCGTCATGCCTGCAAATTCGGACAAATACTTGCTTAAATAAATTATAGGTATCGCAAAAATCGCACCTAAAATTTTACCGGGAACGATATCAAAGATCGCCGCCCAAAATAGTATAAAATGCGCGCGCCAAGCGTAGTTTTTGAGCCACGTGTTTGAGGTCAAATTTTTAAAATTCCAAACCTCATTTTTCGCGTCGTAAGCGATAGCTAGGCGGTCGTTTTCGCGAGGCAAGAGGCGATCTTTGAGGTTTTTAACGTTAAATTTCGCGCCCGCGATCTCAAAAACGCACTCGTCCGTCGCCGCATTCCATCTCACGTTTTTTACCTCGCCCGCTAAGACCTGAAACTCGCGCGAATCTCGCATCTAAATTTCTCCAAAGTTTTTGTAAATTCGTAAAAATTAACGCCGCGCAAATTTGAGCTGGACACAAAAATACGTCAAATTTGAGCGAGGCAAAAACCCGCGCGGGCACGATAAATTTGAGCGCGCGCAAAAAGCATAAGCGGAGGCTTTAAGCCTGGCGACCAAATTTGCTCGAGCACTAGCAGAATTTAGCAAATTTACGCCGTAAAGATAGCCGTAAAGCCCGCCAGGCAAAAGCTCGCAGCCACAAAATGCCACCAGGAGCGAGCTAAATTTATCCGTAAAAGGCGGTCAAATTTGAGCAAAAGCAAATTATACACCGCTGGATAAATTTACCCAAAAATCGACCCAAATTTAAGCCTAGCAATTGCCGACGCGTCAAATTTGAGCCAAGTAATCTAAATTTACATGAGACACAAAGCCGCCCGCAAAAAGACAAAAGCGCAGACGGTCAAATTTGACGGATTGCCTGGCCGAAAAAAGCAAATTTACGCCGCAAAAGCCCGCAAATTTAGCGCGCCGATAGTCCTTCTAGCTCCTTTGCCAGCGAGTTTACCTTCGAGTCGTCCATGCCGTTGCGCTCGACGTCGCTCACGACGATGTCCTCCCACGTCTTGGCAAACTCAGCCTGCGATAGTCCCAGGCCGTCCTCGCCCTTTGGCAGCATACCGCTGATCACCAGCGCGCGGAAGCACACGTGGCGGTCGCCTTTGTACGCCTTGCACTGCTCTAGCGAGTTTTTAAACTCGGCTCCTAGGTGCTGCAGGACCTTGTCGTCCGGGTATTTTTCCGCCGCGCGAGCTATGTCAAGTGCGGCTTCGTAGTACTGCGATATAGCATTAAATTCGTCGTTTTTAGCGGCATACTCGAGCAGTTCGCCCGCTCTTTTGCTATCTCTTGGCGCGCCTAGACCCGTAACGTAGAGCAGCCCCAGATCGCCGCAGGCGTCTCTTAGACCCTCGTCGCAGTATTTTTTGCGAAGCTCAAATTCCTCTTTAAATTTACCGCTTTCAAAGTAGTTGTTCGCACCCGCCACGGAGTTGTACTCGCGCAGTACCTTTGCGTACTGCTCTGGGCTATATGGCTTTGCCTGCGCGCAAACGGCGCAAAGAGCAAACAAGGCTACGGCTAAAATTTTATTCATTTCTTATCCTTTTTGGTTTTAAATTTTTTAATAGTTTTTTTGATAGCCTTTAGCAGATATGCGACGTCTTTTGGCGTGTGCGAGTAGTGCAGACTCACGCGAACCCAGCCGGGCTTTTGATCAAATTTCTGATCGTCTTTTAGTCCGAGCAGATCGTGTCCGTACGGACCGGCACACGCACACCCCGCACGAGTCTGCACGCCGTAGTCCTCGCTCAGTGCTTCGGCAAAATCATAAGGCGAAACGCCCTTAACGTTAAACGCGAAAATCGGCAGTCTCGGCACTCCGCGCGAAAAATAGCTCACGACCTCGGAGATATTATCCAGCCCCTCGCAAAACTGCTTTGTTAGCTCATCCTCGCGGCTTTTTATGACGTCTAGGCCGACCTCGTTTCGCAGCCTATATGCCAGCGCTGCTCTTATGAGCCCCATAACATGCTGGGTACCGCCCTCCTCGGTGCGCTCTACGCTTGGCGCGAAAAAATGCGAACTGCGGCTCACGTAGCTAACCGTCCCGCCCGCGGCGAAGGTTGGTTTGTCCGACTTTACAAGCTCCTTTTTTATCGCGAGCAGTCCGCAGCTGCCTACGCCGCCTAAAAGCTTATGCGGCGACAGAAATAGCGCGTCGAAGTAATCGGCGTCAAGGTTGTCGTGCGGACTAAGGCTAGCCGCGTCAAAGGCCACGGTCGCGCCGTATCGCTTCATCATCACGTAGATTTTTTTGTAGTCGCTGATTATCCCCGTGACGTTTGAGGCCGCGCTAAAACAGCCGATGATCTCGCACTTTGAGTTGATTTTGAGCAGTTGATCGAGCCTGCCGAAATTTATCTCTCCGCTCTTGCTTAGCGGTATGCGCACGACCTCGCACAGCCCCTCGCGCAGGCTGATCTCGTTTGAGTGGTGCTCATAGGGCGAGACGATGACGAGGGGTAAATTTGCGCTCTTTACCGCCTCTTCGCCTAGGCGGTTTGCGCTCATAGGCGGCAAGTAAAGCCCCATGATCTCCTGAAATTTCTTTATCGCTCCCGTCGCGCCGCAGCCAGCTGAGATTAGATAAAATCGCTCGTCAAGCCCCAGCGCGTCTTTTAGGCTTTGCCTTGCTTTTTCGTAGCGTTTTTGCGTTTTTAGCGCGTTTGAGGCGCTTTCTGAGTGCGTGTTGGCGTAGGTTTTTAGGTATTTTGCGATCTTGCGCTCTATTGGCGCGTAGGCCAGACCCGAGGCCGTATAGTCAAAGTAGCGCACGCCTTTTTTTAAAATAATATTTTTCCTGATTTCGTCGATGCTAACCAAAATTTTTCCTTATAAAAAAAGAGATTATAACCAAAGTTGTGCTAAAATGGGCTAAAAAGGAGCAAAAATCTACGCCTTAAAATCAAGCTACGCGCGCTTTAAGCACCTTGATATCCTGCAGCTTATTTACTTTCATCTAGTCTTTGATGCGCTAAAATTTGAGGCGAATTATTACGATATTTTCGAGGCGATCGAAAAGGAAATTTTAGATAAATTTGAAGCTAGCGTGCCAAAGCTAGAAAATGATATGTTTTTTAACTATTATGGCTACTTGCTGATAGATCATGATATTGACCCTAGAAAGGGTATAGAGCTTGTGCAAAAAGCGCTTGATATCTCGCCTGATTCGCCTTATTACGAGGATTCGCTAGCGTGGGGATATTTTAAGCTTGGTGAGTGCAAAAAAGCAAAAAGTATCATGCAGCATGCGATGAAAGATGTTGATTTTAGAGCTTCAAAAGAGGCAAAAGAGCATTTGCACTTAATAGAGCGCTGTATAATAAATCTAAACAAAAGGCTTAAAAAATGATACTTGATGAGATAATAAAAAAGACTAAAGATGATCTTGAAAAAAGAAAAGCAGACTTCCCTGAGGAGTGGCTTGGTCGTTCGCTCGCGTACAATCCATACGTGCCAAGAGATGTTTTAAGTGCACTTAGAGCAAGTCAAAATGAGCCTATAAGAATCATAGCCGAGATCAAAAAAGCGAGCCCAAGTAAGGGGGTGATAAGAGAAGACTTTGAGCCTATAAAGATCGCTCAGGAATACGAGCCATACGCAAATGCTTTTAGTATCCTAACAGAGCCTCACTGGTTTAAAGGCGACATCGAGTACATCACGCAGGTTCGTCGCTATGCATCAAGGCCGATCCTTAGAAAAGATTTTATCGTTGATAAGTATCAAATTCTAGAAGCTCTTGTTTACGGGGCAGACTTTATCTTGCTTATCGCAAAAGCGCTAACTCAAAATGAGCTAAAAGAGCTTTTAGACTATGCCCATCATTTAGGGCTTGAAGTTTTGGTTGAAACTCACGACGCGAGTGATGTGAAAAAAGCGATCTTTGCAGGAGCAAATATAATAGGCATAAATCATAGAAATTTAGATGATTTTACGATGGATATGAGTCTTTGCGAGAAGCTTATACCACTTTTGCCAAATGGCAAGATAATAGTCGCTGAAAGCGGGCTTTACGAGCATGAACAGCTTAGAGAGCTAAGTAAAATAGGCGTAGATGCTTTCTTGATAGGAGAGCATTTTATGAGGCAAGATGATATAAAAAATGCTGTCAAAAAGATAAAGGAGGGTGAGTAATGCAGCACCTTTGTGCCCCTTGGAGAAGT
>ERZ773077.1806-NODE-1806-length-14335-cov-3.282703_pt1 | contig 14335 bp, 16 predicted proteins | sample MGYA00580612_ERZ773077 | MGnify/ENA primary metagenome ERZ773077 (study PRJEB29015, sample SAMEA2737971) | human oral metagenome | biome: human oral; feature: human-associated habitat; material: dental | place: China | collected 2021 ...
AGGGGTTTTTTCATGCCATCGTTACCGGTGGGGTTAGGGGCTGTTTGCCAAACTGGCACGCCCTTTCAAATCAGCACGTAATACTCGCGGTTGTAATCGCGCTGCTCCGCCTGATCGTAGATGCGCGAGTAGCCGCGCTGGTTGCTGACGAAGCGGGTGTCGCCGATGTAGGTGCTGATGTTGTCGTGGCTGTGGCCGTAGATCCACAGGTTCGCGCGTGGTGAGTTCCGGCAGGTGCGTCGTCCAGTAGGCGGAATGGAGCAGGCCGACGGCTTTGGTGTAGTGGCGCTTGGCGACGAGTTCGAGGCGCGGCACGAAGTGGCTGATGACGACGCGCGCCTCCGCCGCCGGATCCAGCGCGGTTTCGATGTAGGCGCGGCTCACCTGGTGCAGCATGCGCATGGTTTCCGGGGTGAGCGGGCGGCCTTTTTCGTCGTAGATTTCGCGGAAGTCCGGCAGCGTGCGCCCCGCCCAGCGCATCGAGGCGTCCGCATCGCCGCCAAGGCTGAAATCCGTCCACAGGGTGGAGCCGATGAATTGCACGCCGTCGAGGGTGATGCTGTCGTCGTCGAGCAGGGTGATGTCGTATTTTTGGCAGATGCTGCGGTAGAGGTCTTTCGCTTCGTTCAGCGCAAAGCCGTAGTATTCGTGGTTGCCCAGCACGTACAGCACCGGCAGTTTCGGCGCCTTGCGCCGCAGGTAATCGAAAAAGAGCGGCACGGTCGCCGGGTCGCCGATGTCGCCAGCGAGGACGAGCACGTCCAGCTCGGCGAGGTTGCTGATGGTGCAAAGGCTGCATTCGCTGTGCAGGTCGCTGTGGACGCCGATTTTCATGTCCGCTCCTAGGAAAGCCGCGTTTTGAAGTCTTCGTAGCCAAATTCGCGCACGGTGGTGAGGGCGTCCGTGCGGCTGTCCCAGGCGACGATGGCGGGCAGTTTGACGCCGTTGAAGGTGTTGGTTTTCACCATGGTGTAATGCGACATGTCCATGAACATCAAGCGGTTGCCCACCTCCAGCGGCGCGGCGAAGCTGTAATCGCCGATGATGTCGCCAGCGAGGCAGGTCAGGCCGCCGATGCGGTAGGTATAGGGGCGCTCATGCGGCATCGCGCCGCCGAGAACGTCCGGACGGTAAGGCATTTCCAGCACGTCCGGCAGGTGCGCGGTGCAGGAGCCGTCGATGACGGCGATATTGAGATGGTTCCAGATAACATCCAGAACTTCCGTGACATACACGCCGGTACCCAGCGCAACCGCCTCGCCCGGCTCGATGAACACCTCAACCCCCCAGCGCTCGCGGAAGCTGCGAATCAGCGCAATCAATTCCTCGACCGCATACCCCTCGCGCGTCACATGATGGCCGCCGCCGAAATTCACCCACTGCATCTGCGGCAGAATATCGCCGAACTGCCGCTCCACCGCCGCCAGCGTGCGCCGCAGCGGCGCCACATCCTGCTCGCAGAGATTATGAAAATGCAGGCCGGTGATGCCATCCAGCGATTCCGGCCGCAACTGGCCACGAATCACGCCCAGCCGCGAGCCGGGCGCACTCGGATCATAAATCGCCACCGCCCCTTCGGACTGCTGCGGATTGATGCGCAGGCCAAAATGCAGCGGTTTGCGTGCGGCGGCGGCGAGCGCCTGCGCGCGGAAGCGCTCCCACTGATTGCAGGAATTGAAAATGACGTGGTCGGAGAGTTTCAGCACTTCGTCCATGTCGGCGGGCGGGTAGGCGGCGGAAAACGTATGCACCTCGCCGGAAAAAAACTCGCGGCCGAGCTTCGCCTCATGCAGGCCGCTGGCGCAGACGCCGGACAAATAACGCGAAATCAGCGGGGCAAAATGAAACATCGCAAAACCCTTGAGCGCGAGCAGCACCTTGGCGCCGCTCTCCGCCTGCACATGGGCAAGCAGCTGCAAATTGCGCTCCAGTAGCGCTTCATCAACCACATAACAGGGCGTAGGCAGGCGGGACAAATCCAGACGGCGGAAAGTATCGTGCAAAAGGCTCATGGTAATCCTCGAATTTCAGGGTGGCAGGGGACGGCGAAAGCCGCATAACGCTGCGATATTATAAAGAAAAACCCGCGCAACCGCCGCGCACTTGACAGAAATCCATGACAACGCGCGCCTGTAGGCGCAAGATGCAAATCCCTTTCAAACACCGGAGAAACCCATGAGCCCCATCCTGAATCTGCGCGACGAATACGCCCGCATCGACGCCCCTGATTTCCGCCTCGGCGAATACCTCTATCTGGGACAAATCAGAACCGACGACGACGAACCCGCGGTCGTCCCCGTCGCCTACAAACCCGACTACGCCGTGAAAAAACTCAAAGAGAACCTCGCCATCCTCCAGCCTGGCGCGCGCATCCGCGAATGCTACCTGCGCAAAATCCGCGTCGGCGAAACAGACGACTGCGGCAAAATCCCGCTGGACGGCATCCTCTGACGGCCATTCACGCCACGATACATAAGCGATTAATAGCGGGATCGCGGTACCGTGCCGCATTCCCTAAACGACCGCGGCGTCAGCGGGTTTACATGGAATATGAAAGAGATGGCAGCAAAATCCCTTACAATGCGTCGCGAAAACTCACATGGAGAACACGCACATGACACAAAAAAACACCCCCGTCGCCATCATCGGCGCGATGGAGCAGGAAATCGCCCTGCTACAAAGCCGCATCGCGCAGCCGCAGCATGAAAAGGTCGCGCACGTCGCCATCACCCGCGGCACGCTGGCCGGAAAACCGGTACTGCTCGCGCAAAGCGGCATCGGCAAAGTAAACGCCGCCATCACCACTGCCATCCTTCTGGAAAAATACCAGGCCGCCTGCGTCATCAACACCGGCAGCGCTGGTGGATTGCAAGGCGGCATGAAGCAGGGCGACGTCGTCGTCGGCATCCAGACCGCGCACCACGACGCCGATGCCACCGCCTTTGACTACGTCATCGGCCAACTGCCGCAGATGCCCGCCCGCTACGACAGCGACGCGACGCTGGTCGAACACGCCGCCCGCGCGGCGGTCGCCTTTGATGGCGCGGCGATACACCGCGGCCTGATCGTCAGCGGCGACCAGTTCATCAACCACCCCGACAAAATCGCCCGCATCCGCGCGCACTTCCCCGACGCGCTTGCCGTCGAAATGGAAGCCGCCGCCATCGCCCAGACCTGCTACCAGTTCGCCCGTCCCTGCGTCATCATCCGCGCGCTTTCCGACCTTGCCGACGGCGAAGCTGAATACAGCTTCGAGACCTTCCTGCAAATGGCGGCGACCCACTCCGCCGAAATGGTCGAAAACCTCGTCAAGGCGTTGTAAACACGCCCTTAGCGCCGCTGACAAAAAACCCTCTCCACAGGAGAGGGTTTTTCGCAGATAAATTCCGCCTTATCGGCGGCGCATTGCGCGCCAACCGCAGCGGGGATTAACCCACTACCGGTGGCAACATACCCGCCTTGACGAAGAACGGAATACAGGCGACGACGATGCCAATGACCAGCGCAATGATGAGCGCAATATCCCCACCGGCGACGCGATACGGCAGGTTTGGATAGCGGCGGCGCGCTTTCCACACCAGACCGACCGGCAACACGACCGCAAAGAAGGCGAACATTTGTCCGGCATAACTCAGTGCGGCGATAAAGTCCGGATAGAAGTAGGCAAAGAGAACCGGCGGCAGGAAGGTGATTGCGCCAAGCAGCAGGCGGCCAGCATTGATATGCAGCCCTTTGCGCAACATATCTTCCGTGCAGTCAAAAAGACCGAGGGCGACACCGAGGAATGAAGTAACCAGCGCCAAGGCGGAGAACAACTGCACGGCAGAGGCGATGATTTCGCTGCCGGTAATGCGGTGGCAGGCTTCAATCAAACCATAAAGCGTCGGCTTTTCTTTAAGAATTTGGGTAAATTCGCTTTGGGACAAAACGCCGTGCGTGGAAAGTTGCCACAGAATATAACCGACCAAAGTAATGGCAGAACCGGCGACGATGGCAATGCGCAAGCCGCGCACATCGCCTTCCATATATTTGACCAGCGACGGAATGGAGCCGTGGAAACCATAAGAAGTGAAGAAGATGGGCGCGGCGGAAATAATCAGCGCATTATCGAGCGGCATCGCCATCAGGTTTTGCACGCTGGCTTTCGGGAACATGACGAACATCACCACGACCAAGGCGGCAAGCATGACGAAAAAGAGCAGGCGGTTAAAGCCATCGACGACTTTGGTGCTAATGATGACGAATGAGCCGAAGAATGCGGTGAATATGCCGACAAAGATTTTCAGCGTCATATCCGGCGAGACGTTGAAGATATTAACTTCGTTAGTCAGCCCTGCGGCATCCATGGCGGATACAAATACGCCGCCGCTTTGTACTTGTATGCCAAAGTTTTCGATGAAATGGAGAAATATGCCTTCTTGTCCAAACAGGCCGGAGCTTTGTGTGGCTTTCATCAGAATTTCGCCGCCGCCGGAAATATAAGCGGCAAGCAGCGCATAAAGAAAGACAAACATCACCGTCGTGGAAACGACGCGGCCAGCATTGCCAAAATAGAGGGCGGAGAGCGTGCCGATACCGGAATCGCTTTCCGTGGTTTGATAAACTTCGACGAATAGCAGCGCGCTATAAGTCAGCAAAATCCACAGTGAAATGAGAAGAACGACGGTAAAGGTAAAGCCGATACCGGCGGAAGTAAGTGGCATTGCCAGCATCCCTGCTCCGATCATGGTGCCGGAGACCAGCAATGTTGTGCCAAGGGTTTTGTTCATAATGAAGCTCCTTGATTGATATGAATCGGAAATGTTCGTGGAATGGATGAATCCGTAATCAAGGCGCTTCGCGCATTATGGAAAATGCGGGTTGTTTGTAAGACAGTCCCACCAATACAGGAGGTTATGATTCAAGGTGCGGTTGGCGGGCGGCGCAAGATCATGATGTTTTTTTCAGTCATTTCACGATTGTGGGGAAAATAAAGGGGGCATTGTCGAAACAACGCCCCCCGATGTGCGAGTTATTATGCGATCGGTTCGAAGCGTGAAGTGAAGAAGCGGAGCAACTTCGGTTCGTAAACCATCTTCATGCCTTTAATGTTGTCGCGGTGTTTGAAGAGTGAAATAACACCGTCGGCAACGTGATCCAGGTGCGCATAGGTATAAACACGACGCGGAATGGTCAGACGCACCAGTTCCAGTTTCGGTTTGTGGTTTTCACCGGTAACTTTGTCGCGACCTGCGGATACGATACCGCGCTCCATACTGCGTACGCCGGATTCAATATAGAGTTGCGCAGCCAGAGTTTGTGCCGGGAATTCTTCTTGCGGAATGTGCGGGAAGAATGCTTTGGCATCGAGGAATACCGCGTGACCACCTACCGGCTTAACGATCGGCACACCGGCTTCTTCCAGTTTTTGTGCGAGGTAGTAGCACTGGGCAACACGGTGTTGGATATAGTGGAAGTCCACAGATTCGGTAATACCGACTGCCATCGCTTCCATATCACGACCGGCCAAACCGCCGTATGAAGGCATACCTTCGTACAATACGACCAGTTCGCTGGCTTTTTGATAGAGGTCGTCATCGTTCATGCAGAGGAAGCCGCCGATGTTGACCAAGCAGTCTTTCTTACCGGACATGGTGCAGCCGTCGGCATAGCTCATCATTTCTTTCAGAATTTCGCGGACGGTTTTGTCTTTGTATTCCGGCTCGCGTTCTTTGATGAAGTAAGCGTTTTCGACGCAGCGGGTCGCGTCAAACATCACTTTAATGCCGTGTTTGCTGCAAAGCTCGTGCACTTCTTTCATGTTTTTCATGCTGACCGGCTGGCCGCCCGCAAGGTTTACGGTAACAGCAAGGCAGACGTACGGGATTTTGTCCGCGCCGACTTCGTCGATGAGCGCCTGCAGTTTCTTGATATCCACATTGCCTTTGAACGGCAGGTCAACTTGGGAATCGTGTGCTTCGTCGATGATGATGTCGCGGAAAGTCGCACCGTTGCGCTCTTGGTGGGCGCGGGTGGTGGTGAAGTACATGTTGCCCGGAACATAGTCGCCCGGTTTGATCATGATGGTAGAGAGCAGGTTTTCTGCACCACGGCCTTGGTGGGTCGGAACGACGTGTTTGAAGCCGTAGTATTCACGCACGACTTCTTCCAGGTGGTGGAAGTTGCGGCTACCGGCATAGGCTTCGTCACCAATCATCAAGCCAGCCCATTGTTTGTCGCTCATCGCGCTGGTGCCGCTGTCGGTCAAGAGGTCGATGTAAACATCTTTGGAATCAAGCAGGAACGTGTTGTAACCCGCTTTTTTCATGTATTCCTCACGCTGTTTGCGATCGGTCATGGCGATCGGTTCAACCGCTTTGATTTTGAACGGCTCGGCCGGGGATTTTTTCGGATAGTAGTTGCTCATGGCTAAACTCCTGGACTGTTTACAAAAACCACATCATGACACCCGTCATGACGGATACTTTTCGCCCGTTACCGGGCAAATGCGATTAAAGATGCTCAATCTTTATGGGCGCGAATCTTAGGCATTTCGCCCACAGGTGTCAACATCTCATCACACAAAAACAACATCTTTCCACAACTTTTCACGCCCAAACGTAGGTAAACGCTGATAAATCGTGCAAAATTTTTTCCGCATTTTTTAACAACGGCGGTACGACATAGCCTTTATGACCCGCAAATGGCTGAAAGCGAAAACATCACCTTGCGCGCACGGGCAGCGTGACCTCTTTGCGCACGTCCAGCTCCGGCGCTGTTCAGTTTGTGGTGAAAACGCTACAAATCCACATCCCCTTGCTCATACCTGCGCGGCGGCTTTCCACAAAGCCATCTGGCGCGCACAAAAAACGGCGCCGAAGCGCCGTTTGGTTTTACCCGCCCTTGGGAACGGGATTGAGGAGAGGGCACACGCCCTGCTTCCGCTTAATCGTCCATGCTGACCGCGACAATACCGCCAGCATTCATGCCGCTCGGTTTGAGGCCAATGAAGAACAGCGCCGTCAGCGCAGCGGCAACCACCGCACCGCTTACCATCGCCGCATCCCACAGATGCTCACCGAAGCCGACCTTCGCCCAGACCCAGCCGAAGCCGATCTTCTGGTCGAAGAACAGATAACTGGCGCAGACTTGCGTCATAAAGACCGCCGGAATCGTGCAAACCCAGTGGAATTTCTGATGGCGATAGAGATAAGCCGCCGCCGTCCACAACATAATCGTCGCCGTAGTTTGGTTCGCCCAGCTGAAATAACGCCACAATACCGTGAAATCGACGCGGGTCAGAATAACGCCAACGACAAACAGCGGAATGGTGATTAGCAAACGCTTGCCAATCTTGCGCTGATCCGTGTCCATATAATCGCCGAGGAATTCGGCAATTTGCAGACGCGCGGCGCGGAAAGCCGTATCGCCGGAAGTAATCGGCAATACGACGACACCCAATACTGCGAGAATGCCGCCGAAAGTACCGAGCATACTCATTGCCGCATCATAAACGACTTTGGACGGCGTACCGGCATCAATCGCGCCTTTCAATGCCTGTACTTCAGGATAGAAAGAAAGACCGACCATGCACCAAATGAGGGCAATCACCCCTTCGGTAATCATCGCGCCATAGAAAATGAAATGGCCTTCGCGTTCATTTTCCATGCAGCGTGCCATCATCGGTGTTTGTGTCGCGTGGAAACCGGAAATCGCACCGCAAGTAATGGTGACGAAAATTAGCGGCCAAATCGGCAGGCTATTGGCACCCGGATGGAAATTCTGGAAGAAATTGCTTAAGGAAACGCCATCTTGCAGGCCAACCGTTTGAAAGAGCGGGATTCCTTCAAAAAGCAGACCAAAGAGCATACCGCCCGTCATGAACATCAACAACGCGCCAAAAAGCGGATAAATACGGCCAATGATCTTGTCGATAGGCAGCAACGTCGCGATGATGTAATACACGAAGATAATGCAGACCCAAGTCAGCACCAGATTATCGTGCTGCGGATTGCCTTTCATGACCGCATCGCCGGAGCGTTCCAAAATCTGCTCGGTAATACTGGTCAAAAGTCCGGCGGGGCTGGTAACGAATACTACACCGACCAGCACCAGCAAAATTAGCGCAATGACGTTAATAATGTGCTTCATCGGCATCCCGATATAGCGGCCGGACATCGCCGGAATGGAAGCGCCATTATTGCGCACGGAAATCATGCCGCAGAAATAATCATGCACCGCACCGGCAAAGACACAGCCGATGACAATCCACAGCATCGCTACCGGACCATAAAGTGCGCCCAGAATCGGGCCGATGTGGCCCCGTCCCGGCAATATTCAATAATTGAATCAGCCAGATTTTGGTGCGCGACATCGGTACATAGTCCACGCCGTCGGCATGCGTATGCGCCGGCGTCGAGCGCTGCGGTTTGATACCAAATACCTTCACCATCAGCGCGCCATAAATGAAATAGCCTGCCAGCAGCAAGGCCACACAGAAAAAGAATAAAATCATACTTACACTCCTGAAATAAAAAAATCAAAATTCTTGCGAATTCTGCCGGTCTTTTTGCGCCTGCCGCCGCGTGTCTTCGTTCAGTTTTTGCAGACGGTCCGGCCGCAAGAGCGGCGGATCTTCTTTGATGAACGGTACACAACGCCGACAGCCGCCTACTTTGGAAAATCCGGCTTCATCGTAGAACTCGTTGTATTTGCGCCATAGCCACTTGAACAGGTTTTCACCGTCTTTGCGCATCGAATCACCTCGCTACGTTAATTTTTGCACATTATACCCGCAATCTTTACCCGCACTTCATCAGAAAAACTGTGCCTTATCGCCGGTTTTACGCCTTCGCCGCCATCGCGCCTGCTTGTATAATGCGCGCCGTCTAACTTCTTGAATCATCATCAGGCATTAACATGAATTTCCTGCATAAATGGCTGCAACGCCGGGTCAGCCCCGCCGGTTTTGAGCGCTTGAGCGCCGCCGTGCTGCCGTGGCTTGCCCCGCTTGCCTGGGCGCTGCTCGCGGTGGGCGCCGTCTGGGGGCTGGCGTTTGCGCCGATGGATTATCAGCAGAAGAACAGTTTTCGCATTATTTACATCCATGTACCGGCGGCGATGTTGTCGATGAGTATTTATGTGTTGCTTGCGCTGGCCTCATTGCTGTTTTTTGTCTGGCGCAGCCGCATCGCCGCCTTTTTCGCCCGCGCCGCCGCCCCGTATGGCGCGCTGATGACCGCCGTCGCCCTCGCCACCGGCGCGATTTGGGGCAAGCCAACCTGGGGCACGTTCTGGACGTGGGACGCGCGCCTGACTTCCGAGCTGATTCTGCTTTTTTTGTATCTCGCTTATATGTTGTTGCAGGCGAGTATTGAGGAGCGCGACCAGGCCGACCGCCTTTCTGCCATCCTCGCCATTGTCGGCGTTATCAATATTCCCGTGATTCATTATTCGGTGCTGTGGTGGAATTCGCTGCATCAGGGCGCGACGCTGTTCCGCGCGGGCGGCCCGTCCATTGATGGCACGATGCTCTGGCCGCTTATCGTCATGCTGCTCGCGTTTTATGCGCTGTTTGCGGTGTATATTCTGCGCGGCGTCGGCAATTTGATTCTGGAAGCCCGCATCCGGCGGCAGTTGGAGGGTTCATGAGTTTTGCCAGTTTGAGCGAGTTTTTCCGCATGGGTACGCACGGCGTGTATGTGTGGACGGCTTATGGCCTGACGCTTGCCGCCCTCATCGCCATTCATGTCTATGTCTGTCGCCGCCAACGCCGCCTGCGCCAAACCCTCGCAACCCTGAAACGCCACGATGACGCCCGCCAGAACTAAACGCCTCACCCTCATCAGCCTGATTTTTGCCGCTTTCGCCGCCGCCGTCGCGCTCTTGCTTTATGCGATGCAAAATGATCTGAACCACTACTATTCGCTGCAAAGCGTCGCCGAAAAGGCGGTGCCGCTGGAGCAGCCCGGCATCCGCGTCGGCGGTATGGTCGAGGAGCATTCGCTCACGCGCGAGGGTGACAGCCTCACCGTGCGTTTTCGCATCACCGATTTTCAGCATCCGTCGCTTGCCGTCACTTACACCGGCATCCTGCCCGACCTGTTCCGCGAGAAACAGGGGGTGATTGCGCGCGGCACGCTCGGCGCGGACGGCGTTTTCCGTGCCGATGAAATCCTCGCCAAGCACGACGAGAACTACATGCCGCCGGAGGTACAGGCAGACATGCAGCGCAGCGGCTACCAGCACCAGAGCCAGCAAAAATAAAATTTTTTCAAAACTATGACGGATACCGAAACAAGGCGAACAGCCGGGGACAAATTTTCGCCTGCCTCTTGTTTGCTGCCCCCACCCCAGCCCTCCCCCACGGAGGAGGGAGCCTTTCCGCTATTCGACCAGCCGTTGCGTGCTACACAAATAGAAGCAGCGCCGAAGCGACGAACGAAAACAAAAGTCCGCATGCCTGCCGATTTTCCCCCTCCCCCGTGGGGGAGGGGCGAGGGCACCCATGAAAAAGGCGGCAGCCTTTTTCATGGGAACCGAGGGGTGGGGGCAGGGATACACCCGACGATTAAAATCGCAGCAACCTGGAGCGCCACCTAATGCTTGTCGAAACCGGACACTACGCCCTGTGGCTGGCGGGCGCGATGGCCTTCCTGCAGGCCCTCCTGCCAACCTTCTGCGCCGACCGCCGCACCGCCTGCGCCCTTGCCGTCAGCGCCGCAAAAACACAAAGCGCGCTGCTCACCTTCAGCATCGCCGCCCTCGGCTACGGCTTTATCGCCAACGACTTCGCGGTGCGCTACATCGCAGCGCACAGCAACAGCTTGCTGCCGTGGTACTACCGCCTCACCGCCGTCTGGGGCGGGCATGAAGGCTCGCTGCTCCTCTGGATAGAAATCCTGGGACTGTGGAGCGCGGCGCTTGCCGTGCGCAGCAAGGCGCTACCGGACGACCTGCGCGCGAAAATCCTCGCCGTCCTCGGCGCCATCAGCCTCGGCTTCATCACCTTCATCGGCTTCACCTCCAACCCCTTCAGCCGCGCCCTGCCCGCCCCCTTTGACGGCGCCGACCTCAACCCGCTGCTGCAAGACCCCGGCCTCATCCTGCACCCGCCGCTGCTCTATACCGGCTACGTCGGCTTTGCCGTCGCCTTCGCCTTCGTCGTCGCCGGACTCTGGCAAGGGCGGCTCGATACCCTCTGGCTGCGCCGCGCCCGCCCGTGGACGCTCGCCGCCTGGCTGGCGCTGACCCTCGGCATCGCCCTCGGCAGCTACTGGGCGTACTACGAACTCGGCTGGGGCGGCTGGTGGTTCTGGGACCCCGTCGAAAACGCCTCACTCATGCCTTGGCTCATCGGTGCCGCCCTCATCCACAGCCTCATCGTCAGCGAAAAACGCGGCGGCCTGCGCACCTGGACGGCGCTGCTCGCCATCAGCGCCTTCACCCTCAGCCTCATCGGCACCTTCCTCGTCCGCTCCGGCGTCCTCACCTCGGTGCACGCCTTCGCCGCCGACCCGACGCGCGGCATCTACATCCTCGCCCTGCTCGTCGCCATCACCCTGCCCGCCTTCATACTCCTCATCCAGCGCGCCCCCGCACTTGCCAGCCGCGCCCCCTACGCCCTGCTCTCGCGCGAAACCGGCATCCTCGCCAACAACTGGCTGATGACCGGCGCCTGCCTCATCGTCTTCACCGGCACCCTCTACCCGCTCGCCGCCGACAGCCTCAACCTCGGCAAAATCTCCGTTGGCGCGCCCTACTACAACCGCCTCATCGTGCCGCTCGCGCTCGCAAGCCTCATCCTCCTCGGCATCGGCCCGCTCCTGCGCTGGAAAAACGACCGTGCCCGCCGCCTCGCGCCGCGCCTTACCGCCGTACTCGCGCTGGCCCTCGCCGCCACCCTGCTCACCCTCACCCTCGCCGACACCTGGCAAATCCGCACCGCGCTTGCCGTCTTCGCCGCGATGACCACCGCCGCCGCCATCATCGTGGACACCACCGACCGCCTGCGCCACCGCCTGCCCATCACCCGCGCCTACAGCGGCATGACCCTCGCCCACCTCGGCTACCTCATCACCGCGCTCGGCATCACCGCCACCGGCCTCTACAGCAACGAACAAGACCACAGCCTGAAACGCGGCAGCGTCCTTGACTTCGCCGGTTACCGCCTGACGCTGGTCGATTTAGAAACGCGCGAAGGGCCGAACTACACCGCCACCGTCGGCAAAATCCTCGTACAAAAAACCGACGGCACCCCCGTTACCGTCCTCCTGCCGAGCAAACGCAACTACCACAGCAGCACCATGCCGATGACCGAAAGCGCGCGCCACATCACGCCGACGCACGACCTCTACCTCGCCCTCGGCGAAGCCATCAACGCCGACACCTGGGCAGTGCGCCTGCAATACAAGCCGTTCATCCTCTGGATCTGGCTCGGCGCGCTCATCATGGCCGCCGGCGCCGCGCTTGCCGCCCTCCCGCACCGCAAAGCGGCATGAATCCGCCGACTACCCCCTCCCCCGTGGGGGAGGGACAGGGTGGGGGCAGCAGATAATCCGCACAGCGACCGCACCCCAGACGACGTAAGCAGCTTCCACTCTCCCAATTACCAAAACACCACAGCCCCATGAACCGCAAAACCCTCGCCATCACCCTGCTCGCCGCCTTCGCCGCCCTCATCGCCCTCTTTGTCAGCGGCCTTGGCCAGAACCCGCAAGAACTGCCTTCCGTTACCACCGGCAAAGCGCTGCCCGCCATCGACCTGCCCGCCCTTGAGAGCGACCAACAACGCCACACCAGCGCCGACCTGCCGCAAGGCGAGCCCTACCTGCTCAACATCTGGGGCAGCTGGTGCCCCGCCTGCCACGACGAACACCCCTACCTGCTGCAACTCGGCAAAGAAATCCCCATCGTCGGCATCAACTGGCCGGCGGACAATGCCAACGAAATCGCAGACGCCACCGCCTTCCTCGCCCGCCACGGCAACCCCTACCGCCTGAACCTGCGCGACGCAAACGGCACCCTGATTACCGACCTCGGCGTCTATGGCGCGCCGGAAACCTACCTCATCGCCGCCGACGGCACCATCCAGCACCGCTACGCCGGCGCGCTCACCCCGCAGGTTTGGCAAGAACAATTCCAGCCGCTATTAAAGCATCCGTAACAACATCACCCGCACAACGCCCATGACCGCCAAAACCCACCACTACCACACCCGTACCGAATGGACAGGCAACCTCGGCGTAGGCACAGCGCACTACACCGCCTACAGCCGCGACCATATCCACCGCGCCCCCGGCAAAGCGGACATCCCCGGTTCCGCCGACCCCGCCTACCGTGGTGACCCCGCCCGCTGGAACCCCGAAGAACTGCTGCTCGCCGCCGCCTCCGCCTGCCACAAACTCTGGTACCTGCACCACTGCGCCGACCACGGCATCACCGTCCTCGCCTACCGCGACGACGCCGAAGCCGAAATGAACGAAGCCGCAGGTCGCATGACCGCCATCCGCCTCAAACCGCGCGTTACCATCAGCGCTGCGTCCGACCCGGCACTTGCCCTCGCCCTGCACCATGACGCCCACCGCGATTGCTACATCGCCAACACATTGAACTGCCCCGTCACCATCGACGCCCACATCGAACAAGCATGACCCGCCGCCTCCTCCCCCTCCTCTTGACCCTCGCCCTGCCGCTCCATGCGGCGTTGAACGACGCGCCCGACTTCAGCGACCCGGTCGAAAACACCCGCTACCAGCACCTCATCCAAAACATCCGCTGCCCCACCTGCCAAAACAGCAACATCGCCGAATCCAACGCGCCGCTCGCCCGCCAACTGCGCGAACAAGTCGCCGCCCGTATCCGCGACGGCGCAAGCGACAGCGACATCAACCGCTGGCTACAAGAACGCTACGGCGACTTCATCCACTACGACCCGCCGCTGAAAAGCCAAACCCTCGCCCTGTGGCTTGCGCCATTTGCGGCAATGCTCGCCGCTGTCGCCTGGTGGTGGCGCGCACGTCGCCGCCCTCCCGCCGCCCACCGCTTGAGCGACGCCGAACAACACGAACTGCGGCAGTGGATTGCCAAAGCCGAAAACTGACCCAGGAGAACCCCATGACCAAAACCCTCTGCCTTGCCCTCCTTCTCGCTGCAACTGCTCACGCCCTGGCCGCAGACGACACAACCCGCAACACAGACACCGACTGCACCCCGCAGGCAAAGTCCGCCGACAGCGAGGAAACCCAAGCACTCGCCGACCTGCAACAACGCGCAGCGGCAGGCGACGCCACCGCGCAATTCGAATTCGGTGTTCTCTACTACTACGGTCAAGGTGTCGCGCAGGATTACGGCCAGG
>ERZ773077.1809-NODE-1809-length-14329-cov-15.196441_pt1 | contig 14329 bp, 9 predicted proteins | sample MGYA00580612_ERZ773077 | MGnify/ENA primary metagenome ERZ773077 (study PRJEB29015, sample SAMEA2737971) | human oral metagenome | biome: human oral; feature: human-associated habitat; material: dental | place: China | collected 2021 ...
GGCGACACAGATGTTACAGATGCTTAAAGGCAAAAAAACCTACTGACAACGGCAGCTACCCCCTGCCGCTTTTCTCGTGCCTAAAATCCGACCCTTTGCCCGTTTAGGCCCTCAATCCGATGCCCAAACGGGCATTTTTTTATATGCAGGCTGCCTGCACAGGCGGCTAAAGGCTTCTTTTGCGTTTCCCGTACTGCATTTTATATTCGGAACGGCCTTTTTATTCCGGCAGACCGCCAATTCGGCAGGCTGTTTTTATTTTCAATAATTCAAATAAAACATCACTTTGCATAAATAAGCCAAAGAACAATGCCGTTAAAAGCCAAAGAACAATGCTGGCCGAAGACAAACACTCTAATGAAACATAGAATACCAACATACAATACGTTTCATATACCTATCAGGCTGCGCCTGCCTTCGGGGTTTTGGATTTTTTCTTTTGTTGCCTGGTAATGACAGCGGTCTGCCAAGCGGCAGCAGATCGTTTGAAAGAGGGAAAGGCGGGGATGCGGAAATATGGATTGATGGCGGAGGGACGGTTGGAATTTGTGCGTACATCTGTTGGATAAGATTAAAACAGATACATTTCCATCCCGAAACACGTTTAGGACGGACAAATATGGTGATGCAGCTCGGGCCAACGGCAGCCCAAATTATGCCTTTCAATAAGATATTGGTACGGATGTAAAAAAAAACGGGAATGGTGCGGCGTTTCAGCTACACATTCCCAAACCGGCCATCTGTCGGATTTGCGCCGCAGCGCAAGGCCGGAACTTGCAAAGCAGGCGGCCATACAAACCGATAAATGAAATACTCTACGGCTGACTGAAATACTTTACTTTATGATGTGATGTAATATGATGTTATTCATACATCCGCTTTATTGTTTTCAAATTTATTTTCTCCATATGGCGCTGATGAGCGGTTCAAAATTATTGTGCGCAACAATAATCTGTTGCGGACTAATCTCATGCGAATAATTATGCAGCGTACTATGCAATATATCCAAACTGCCCGTACCGCTTCCCCGTTTGGGGCATTCAAGCTTTAATGCGTCTAATTGTTTTTGATTGATAAGCCCGGGATCCTTATGATGGATATCCTGTGCGACACCCAAGATTTTCACTCTCAATTTTGAACTCTCTGAAACCCGATCCGTAGTGCTTCCATCGTTAAATACGATGGCGCCATTGTGCAAAAAAATATAGTGGTCGCAACTTAACTCTATCAGCGAGCGCAGTAGGGCGGCCGTTGAGTAAGGCGTTTCTTGAACATTCAGTTTGTTCTTTAATTCTAAATAGATATTACGTATTTTGCCCAGATTCCTCGGAATATTGAGGGCATAATTAATCAAATGTTTTGTGTTCGTTGGATTTGGGACAGGTTTGCCATTGCCTGTCGGCGGCACTGTTCCATGATCTGTGATAGGGGCTGAGATACTCTTTTCTGCGCCATCGGTATCAGCATTTGCACTTGGATCATTATGACCTGCATCATTGGGTGGATTGGGTACGGTGCTGCCGGATGGGTTGGAGGTTGCAGAAGCCTTTGGGTTGGGAGAATAGCGATGTTTAATATCTGACCGATATTGGTCTGCAATGGGCCCGATTTCGTCAATGACGGTCAGGAAAAGCATACTGTCTTCCCTCATACCGTTTTTAGCCGTATTCCAAGGAAGTTTGTTGGGCTCTTCAGATATGAAGTGCACAAGGCATATGAAGCCATTATATTCAGAGTGCCACTTCGTTTTCCATCCGTGATTATGGGACGTGCTCGCTTTCACAATAACCCGGTCATTGCAAATGAAATAAATACCAAAATCATTCGTTAAGGTTTTATTTACCGAGAGCGAATACTTCTCTTCATTTTTAAGATAATATTTTTCGTGTATTCCGGACTGAATAATGACTTTAACGCCATCGATATTCTTTTCCTGATAAGTCGGAGAGACAGGTCCGCTTCTTCTGATTCCGGGCAAACTTGAAGTGATGACGCCCAAGGATTCTCCATTATAATCTATTGTTATTTCAAATCCTTTCGAAAAATAAAGAGAATATCTGTCCTTAAAGCCGTTAAGCGCGTTTTCCAACCATCTCCTATTGCCGATTTCACCTTGGATTTCACTATATATCCGAGTGACTGTAAATTTGGTTTTAATATCGCCTCTGGATGCTTCTTCTTTCGCCGGAATTTTATTTTCCGAACCGTTAAAACTGTGTTTGGAAAAATCAAATTCATAACATTGCCGGCCATTGTCAATAAAAAAATGGTATTGTTCTCCCATTTTCAATAGTGACCGTTTCAAACCGATACCGTATTGGCCGATACCATATTGATGTCGGGATTGCCTTGCTATATGGAAAGCATCATTAGCCAATGTTTCTTTCTGCATACCAAAACAGTTGTCTTCTATGCAGATAGATTCTGGCGAGATATCTATGTGCACTTTATACCCTTCATATGACTGCGGCAGGCCCATCAGATCTTTTTCATAGTTTCCATTTTGGATAATGCTGTTTCTTGCCGCATCGATAGAATTATCAACCAAATCATAGAGTGCATCTAATGTGGAAATATCTTTGGTTAAAATATCCTGCAGGAAATTGGGTTCAAGACCTGTACTGATTTCAATCATATTGCTGTTTTTCATGGCGATTATTTCTTATTCAGTTTTTGATGGATGACACTTAAAATCTGTTTCGACACAATGGGGGAAACACTATTCCCAATCATTCTGAAACTATGCCATTTTGTCGGATGGAATGTAAACCAATCCGGGAATCCTTGTAGCCGTGCTGCTTCTCTGACCGTAATAACGCGGCCTTCTTCCGGATGAAGCGGCCGGACGGATTGGAAACTTCCTTTATCCGATCCGGTCCCCGCCCTTAATGTCGGGCATAAGCCGTCCCACGATAGTTTTTTAGAACGGCTGACGGGATCTGTCTCCCCGGGATTGGTTTTTTTATAGCGTTCGGCAACCGTCGGAGAATGGACGGTGGCAAACAACCCCGATACCTCTCCTGCCGCGTGTTTTTTTAGTGCATCTGACAACCCTAATCCTTTTGGAGCGGGGTTTCTCATTTGCCGCGCATATTCAGACAGTTCGGAAGCTTCAGGGTAGGCAGAAAACCCCCAATCATAACCCGAATCAGAATGGGGAATAGGTGCCGGAAGGTCTTTAATGGCATCGGCAACATTGACTTTAGGCAAAGTAAATCTGAAATGGCTTTCAGATAAGGAATCAAAGTGTGTTTTATCGTAGCCCACAATAATCACCCGCCTGCGTTTTGTAGGAGCGCCGCAGTCAGAAGCATCGACAATGAGGGGACCAATTAATGTGTACTTTTTATTTACGATGGAAAGTGCTTTATTCAGTTGCGGTAAATTGCGTTTGTCGATCAGACCCTCAACATTCTCCATCACGAAAAATTTCGGGTCCAGTATATTGACGTGCCTGAAAAAATCTTCCAGCAGTTTTCTTCTCGGATCATTAACATCACCAATCCCCATTCTCGAATATCCTTGGCAAGGCGGTCCCCCTATCACACCGTCGATTTTTTGCCGCCCTAAAATATGGCGCCAGCCATTTTCGTCCAACAAGGATAAATCTTTATTCAGTACTTTTGTATGAGGAAAATTATTTTTATAGGCGGATTGGAGAGTGGGATCTATATCGATAGCCGCAATGGTGTGAAATCCCGCAAGTTCGGCTCCTAAACCGAAGCCGCCGCATCCGCAAAATAAGTCTACTAAAACAGGTTTTGTATTCATCGTTTTGACCGTTTGTATTTCTTACACGGCATTCTACTTTAGAAAAACCAATTTGTCGACCGTATGGAAATAATCATTTCCAAACAATAGATTAGGCATCAAGAGCAAAAAAATGCGTGACCGATTGTTGCATTTGTTGGCGGCGGGGTTTACTTGCCCATACGGGTGTTTCAGACTTGGCCGACAGAAAAATTTAGGCTGTAATTAAAGACGCTTCTTGTTGGAAAACGCTATCTGGCTTTGAACATTGTTGCCAAAAAGCAGCCTGCACCCTAGAAACCTAACATAGGGGCTGCTTTGAATTGCCCGGGTAATCTGAAAACTGTTACAATGGCATCCACAGCCGTGGAAAGCTGTAAAACATTGTTCCTGCCGATGGCAGGCGGGTCGGGTAGGCGCAAGCCTGACGGTTTCACAATGGCCGTTTTTCCACCCCCGTCCCATACCTGCCGCCTTGCGCGTGGAAACGCAATGCGGCTTTATTTTTAACATTGTGAAAGGCAGTCTGTCATGCAGCAACTGTATCAAACCGGCGCGCTTTGCCGCCCATTCGTTCGCCGTTCTCTCGGCCGATCTGTTACGAAATCCAATCAACCTGTTACACAATACAAAGACCGCGTTACAAAACCTGTGACAAAACCCCATGATTTCGTGACAGAATCCGTTACAAAACCCGTTACGAAATACCATCAAATCAGCCCTACCCTTTCAAAAAGTGCATCAGGGCGTTACAAAACTCCGTATTTTTCCATGTGTCCATACGGAAGGGCGGAGGTGCGTCATGCTTGATAGCGTTTTAGGCTTCGGCGTACTGGGCTTTTTAGGCACGATGGCGTGGCTGGGTATACGACAGCTACAGCGCGACCAATACCGCAGGGAAGCCGAATACTGGCAGCATGAATGCGCCATGCTCGAATATGAAAACCGCTTCCTGCACGGTTTGGAACAACGGCTCATACCGCGCCTGTTGAACCGTTTCGGTGCCGATATGCAAGATTTCATGATTGACAGGGAACTGGTGCGGCACAACGAAACCGCACACCCGAAGCAGGCCGGGCATATAACGGTTCAAATGTACGATCCGAGCCGTGCGTCAAAAGGCATCGACATTACCGCCGGAAACTTTGTCGGCAAGGACGGGGCTGATGAAGCGGACGAATGGGATGACGAAACGGAATATGCCGATTGCCGCCCCACAGACGTGCACAGACAGCCGTTTGAACAAAGAAGCAACACGACCATTGCACAACGCGGATACCCGTCAAATCGCGACGCGAAACCGCAGGCACCGATACGCAGCAACCGCGCAGGCGGTATTCCGCAGATCGGCTGGCAGGGCAACGACATTATTGATGCCGATTTTGTCGAAATCCCATCCGGGCATATCCGGCAGGCTGACAACAGCCTGCTGCAAGACAGTGCCCAACCCACTACACGCAAAGGCGGCCGGCCGAAAAAATACGCCACCGCCGCCGAACGGCAGGCTGCCTACCGCGCAAGGCGGGCCGCCTGAAATTCCGAAACACAAAGCCGCAAAAAAGCCCGAATCCGGACAGGACCGCCTGCTCCGGATTCGGGCTTTTAATGTGTTACGAAACGGCAAAACCGCGTTACGAAACTCATGCGGGGCATGATAAAACCGTTACGAAACCGTGTTACGAAACTAAAATATCATTTTGAAACCAAGTAGATGTCAATTTCGTAACGGATTTCGTAATATTGAATGGTTAAATCAAATCATGCCAGTCTTCCTTCTTCGCCTCTTCCCAGTTAAAGGGCTTTGTCCCCGCTACCGTTTCAGATTCAGAAGCTTCAGACTGCACCGGAATACTGCGGACAGCCTCGGATTTCGGCAGCCTGCGGGATTCTGCCGCAGGTTTTCCGGCCGGATGCTCCTTCGGCATGGTCTTGTTCCGATTGATGAAGCGGGTGAGCGTACGCTGGCTGACAACTACCCCTTTTTTTTCGGATAGGAAACGCAAAACATCGCTGTCACTAAATCCTAAATCTTTCAGTGTTGTGATCTGCTCGGCAAACCGATCCAATTTCCGTGATTTCCCTGTTGCCCTATTGGCTTCGATGAAGTTTTTCAAATCCGTATCCATATTTCCAATTCCATTAGTTGAACATGGTCAAAAATAGCCATGAATAGACATATTACGCCAATATATCGGACGAATTATAGCCAATAATGAGACAAAATAGTAGATAAAATAAGACGAAAATAGCCATATATAGATATTAAAAGACAAATATAGACACAAATAGACAAAAATAAAGACAATATTAAGATGTATATAGACATTATATGGACATAAAATAGACAAATTTAACGTCATTTTCCCTTGTATAACGAAAAATTTCCCGCATCCCGTGTACCTTTCTATTCAAAAACCCAAATCTTTCTAGGTAAAACAATTTTTAAGCTAGAACGCAGGATAGGCAGTCGCCGTTAAAACAGTCCCTGTTTTAAGGGGAAAAAGAATTCTGCCTTCCGGCAGAAACGCCGCTTTGCGGCTGTATTGATGGAAGGGGTGCTTTTCTAACGACGCAAAAAAGCCTGTGGCCGCACTCCGTATTCCGGGTGCGGCCACAGGCTTTTGGCTGGGTTGTGGACGGTCATTGTTGGGTACGTTTGCGGTGCTGCCGTATGAGTTCGCCGACTTTGTCGGTATGCGCGTCAATGAAAGTGGCCAGATCTGCAATGCTTTGGCTGGTCAGGGAAACCGTTTCCCCTGCGTTGAGTTTGCGGGCAATCTGGTTGAGGTTGTTGCCGATTTTGACGAGCTGGTAGTTGGATTGGTAAAGGGCGCGAACTTCGTCATCGGTTAGGGCAGGGTGTTGTTCCATATAACCCATTAAAATGGAGATGGCGTAACGATTGACCGACATTTTGCCGGTCTTCGCACATCGTGCCAGGTAATCGTCAAGACGGCGCGGTAGCCGTAGCTCTCTGCGTTCTTTGCTATTGTCGTTGTTTCCGGATATTTGAGACTGGGGTCCGAGGCTATCCTTGGTTGATTCAGCCAGCAGCAAATCCCGAGCGAGCAGGGAAACATTCGCTTTGCCGTATCGTCGTTGGGAAATTTGGCGCAAAACCTCCAAATCGGTATCGCTCAAACCGTAAACCTTTAGTGGGGACTGTGTCATGTATCTACTCCATATTTTGTTGCCGCCTAATCGTCTGCCCATCCGCCTGCCGCCTCCGCCAAATTCCCCACTAATGCTGCTAAATTTTCCGCTTGTATAAGCTGTTCGGCGCGAAACAGTGTATCGGCATCGTCTCCCTGCCGTTTTACTTCTTCGGCTATTGCGTCGGCGAACTTTATCCGCCGCAGGGTCAATTCGTCGGTTAGGGAAAAAGCAACCTGCCCGCGCCAAATCAGGCCGAGTTCGCCGACGGTTTTGCCGTCTTGCAGCAACCCGGCGATGCGGCCGTCGGTGAGGTTTTCTTTGGCGGCGGTGATTTTCGCGCCGCATTGCGTGTGTTTGAACGTGCCGCTGTCGCCCAGCTCAAACGGTTCGGTGGCTTCGCCTTCGGCAAGCCATTCGGTCATGACGTGTGCAGGCTGCCTTCGGGTTTCGGGCAGTCTGACGGCCAAACCGCCTAGGGCTTCGCGCAGTTTGGCCAGCAGGTTTTCGGCGGCTTTCGGGGCGGCATTGACCAGCAGCAGGCTGCGGGCATAATCAATTACGGCGTAAGTCCGTGAGGGTTTGGCCAGTGCTTGGGGTAACAGTGCATCGACCACCCGTTCGCGGATTTCGTGCCGTTCCCGCTTGCCGACCGGCCGGTGTTCGGCTTGGGCGATGCGCCGGACGGTTTCATCAACTTTGGCGGAGATTAGGGATGGCGGCAGCACTTTTTCTTCGCGGTGCAGAATGAAACCTAACGTGTTGCCCGCGATACAGGTCAGGCTGCCGCTATCAGGAAGGATGGGGGCGAAGCCTTCGCTAAACCAGTCCAAGCCCAGGCAGGGCGAGAAGGGATATTCTGCGAGTTTGGCGGCAACAATATCGGGCATGGGAAGGGTGTCAGCAATACGGTAGAAGGTGAGTTGTTTGAAGGGCATAGAGAAGTCCTTTATTACCGTTTGCGCCGTGTTGCAGGCTGCATTTCGGGTTGGGATTCGGGGTGTTGTCGGTTTTTTGCAACGGTTTCAGAACCATGGACAGTCTCTTTGGGCCGATCCGCATAGCGTTTTGCTTCAATCCGTGCACGTAGTTGGCGGTATTCCCGCTGCATCTGCGTGGTAAAGTCCTGTGTATCCAGCCGCTTTTTCAGCTGTCCGACCAGTTTGGCTTCGGTTTTGTAGCCTTCCAAATAAAGCGCACGGGCAATTTGGGCATATTCATCCGCCAATGTATCCCGCGTTCGGGCAGCTTTGTCCAAATAGGGATGCGCCGGTTCGCTCCGGTTGCGGAATGCCTGTGCCACCTGGCGGTTACGTTGGGTAATCCGCTTAGGCTGTACACCGCGCTGTTTCACGGCACGGACAATGCTGTTCTCCGCTTTCTGTGTCTTACCACGCTGCGGCCGTTTGGTGGCGGCGCATTGCACGCCTTCGTCCCGCAGTTTTTCGGCAAAGCGGACGCGCCATTCAAACAAATCATTCTTGCGTGGGTTGAGCCGTTCGCCCATATCGTTCTGCATCAGCACGCACAGGTGGACGTGCGGATGCGGCGGTTCGCCTTCCCGCTCGGCTTCATGGTGCAGGGCAAAGGCATATTGGTTATTCGGGAACTGTTCGGCGGCAAATTCGCGCGCGGCGTTCTTGACGGCTTCCGGCGGCGTGCCTGCGGGCATGGACAGCACGATGTTTAGGGCTTCGCGGTATTGGCTCTCTTCGGGAATGCCGGATTTCTGCCATTGGCGCAGCAACCTGGTAACGTCTTTTTTGCCGTGCAGGATTTCCCCGCCGTCGGTTTCCACGGCGATTTCGCCGTTGCGTGAAACATAGTCCAAATGATTGCGAATGCCGCGCATCCCTTTGGAATTTTGGCTTAACCGTTTGGGGATTTTCACCATCACTTCGGGATGTTTCTTGGCAGCAGCAACCAGGTTCCGCAAACCGAAGCCGGTTTTCAGACCCTTGTTGCGGTTTTTGGGTAGAGGGAGCGTACTTTCTTTTGCACGGACGGCACGGGTGGTAAAACCGAGAAACCAGTCGTCTATCTGGCGGTGGATCGACATTGACCAATCCTTTCACAATGCTTGGTTGATTTTCCAAAAAACGTAAAAAAACAGCCTGAAACCGCTTGGAAAAGGGTTTCAGGCTGCTTGCCGTTTTGATATACCTGTTTGGGGGAATTACATTTTGCGCCCCTTTTTTTGCACCTGTTCGTTCTGCTGCTGGGTTTGCGTCTGCTGCCGCTGCTGTTGCAATACGGTTTGCTCGTAGTTTTTCAGCTGTGCGGGCGATGCATCGGTAAACACCGCTTCCAATTTCACGCTTTTGCCATGCATCAGTTTGGCTGTGTTTTCATAATAGGCTTTCAGGGCGGCATCGTGCCATTTGTTCTGCCCGGCGGCTTTTAGCGATTTAAGGTACGGTTCGTGCACTTTCTGCCAGTTCCAAGCCAGGCGTGCTTTGGCATCGTCTCCGAGTTTGGCGTATTTTTCCTGAAACAGGGCGCGTGCCGAATCCAGGCCGGGATTGACGGCGGCGGCAGTCTGCGGTGCGGCGGCTGCCTGCATTTCTTGCGTATTGCGGACAGCTTCGGTTTTAAACTGCGCCGCCTGACGCACTTCGTCCGGCATATCGGCCTGCGTTTGCAGCCTGCCTGCTTCGGCCAACTGCTGCGTGCCGTTGTCCGGTGCGGCAGCGGTATTTTGGGAAACCTCCGCACCGTTGGGCTGTCCGAATACGGGTTTTTCCTGAACGGACAGTTGTTCAGGCTGCCTGTCCTGCTGTCGTTCCAGTACCTCTATCCTGAACAGGTTTTTTTCCACTTCCTTTTCTTCAAAAACTTTGTTGCCCTGCTCATCACGCACGATTTTGCCGCTTTCATCCCGAACGAGTATGTTCACGACTACCGGTTGTCTACCCAAGTCATGAATTTCAATCCGGTCGCCTGCCTGCGCACCGCTTTCGGTGAGCGCGCTCTCCAATTCCACCCCCCAACGTTCCCGGATTTCACCATCCTGTTCGTATTTCACGAAATAGTTCGTACGGTTATCAGGATTATGCAGATACGGAGCCGCGCCGTGTTCCAGCAACATAACGCCTTTTTGAGATTCGGCTGTCTGTACTTTTCTGTCTTGCGAATGGGGTTCGGCAGACGAACTCTGCACCGAGCTGTTTTCAGGCTGCCTTGACTGTTGCGGCTGAATTTGCTCAATACCATTGCGCTGACGCTCTTCCAGCAGTTGGTCGCGTTTGGCAATATCGTATGCGTTGGGTTTATAGCCTTTGCTCGGTATGCCACGAAGCTGCGATTCCAGCCACATCTGTTGTTTGAATTCGTGGCTGCCGGAAATCTTAATCACGCCCCAGTTTTTTGCCTGCGCGGTATCGAGCATATCGCTGACGGTTTGAGCATCGGACTTGCCAGTTTTCAGGACGCTGCCCTTGTCTTTGAAGACAACAGTCTTGCGATCATGCAGATCCATATATTTGCCGTCGACCCTTACATAACGCGCTTCCAGACCTGTAGCCGTGGCATAGTTCAAATCCAAGATGGGCTTGGGTTTTTGCGGAACGGCGGGATTTTCGGATGGCGCAGGTTCGCGTGCAGACTGAGGAGCGGCTTCGTCAAACAGGCTGCCCAAATCGGCTTCCGGTGCAGTTTGAGGACGGGTTTCCTGTTGCTGCGGTACGGTTTCTGGCTGCCGTTCGGGTACAGGCTGCTTTTGCCCATCCTGCCGTTCAAGTGCTTCCGCTGCCCTGGCACGCGCCAGGTTCTGCCGAACTTCTTCGGCAGTAATGGTTTCCCGTTCGGGTGCGGGGTTTTCATGCTGCCTGGAAACGGGTTCTGCTTCGGGTGCTTCCTGTTCCAAATCCTGCGCTTCACCGTCAAATTCGATGCCGTTTTCTTCGTCCGGCGCGGTTTCGGCGGCAGATTCAGGCTGCGTATCGGCGGCCTGTTCTGGGGCTGCCTGCGGTTCCGGTGAGTCAGATGCGGAAACAGCCGCTTGTTCGGCGGCTGTTTGGGAGCGATTTTCATCGGTTTCACGCATGGCCTGACTCTCCATGTATTCACGCTCTAATCGGGAAGTCATTTCCCGAAGGGCAGACAACTGGTTAAACTCCAAATGGAAATCGTTAAACGTAGCGATATAACCGCCTTGCTCGAGTTTGTCCAGCATGATTCCATTGTCGTAACCCTGTATTTGGATACGGGCGATAGCTCGGCCATTGGACAATGTTTCCGTTTCAAAATACATATTTTCGGGCAAGGCGATATTCTCAAGTTCCGTCTTGAGCTGCTGTTCCATGGATGGGTTGTTTTCAGGCATTTCGTGCGATTGCAGCCATCGGTTTGACTGTGCCAGTGCGGCATCCAAGTCGTTCGTATAGAGATAGTCCGTAATTTCTCCGTTTTCGTGGAAAGAGACGGTGAAATCGCGTGCGGATTCATAAACGGATTGTCCGCCGTGATTTTTAAACATTCCTTCGATTTCGATACGGTATGCGCCGTTTTCTACGGATTTATCCGCCTGAAATACCCCGCCGTCGGCATGGCGGCTGTCGATATAGGTGGCAAAGCCCTGTCGTTCCGCCTTCGCGTTAAACTCGGAGAGCATGGTTTCGGTCAGCGGTTTGCGTGCTTCCCAATCGTCGGCATTGCGGCGTACTTCGTCATCGTCTGCGGCCCATGGTGCATAGGGGTTGTCCTGTGAGTAGGCAGTCCCGTTGTTTTGGGCGGTACGTCCGTTTTCAGACTCCGCTACCCGTTCCTGCAGGATTTCGCCGACTTGGCGGCGGATGTTGGTGCCGTGATTTTCGGCAAATTCGTCGATGGCGGCGTTGCGGTCGGCTTCGTCGGTAATGTTGGCAATGCGCTGCGCATAGCTGCGGATTTGTTCGGGGGTAAGGGTTGGTGATTGCGCCATGGTTTTCTCCTGTGGGGCGGTGGGAATGAATTGTTGCGGATTTGGCTGAATCGGACGTTTTTGCGCATTTTGCCATTGCACTAAATCGGTTTCTGTTTTAATATTGAGTCTCGAAAGGTTTTCATCTGAACTTAGGCGAGGGGGCAATCGAAGCCCGAGCGAGTTCAAAAGTTGAAAACCTTTTTCTTTATGCCAATACAAAACAGTGTCGTTTTTAACGGCATTTTCAATTTGGGATTTCCAGCGGCCGTAAACGCTGGATATGCCTATCACCTGCAAACCTTTCGGCGTTTCTTTCAGAAACAGCGAAGCAATCACGGATTTGTTTACCGGACGGTTGTTCAGGTCATAATCCGATTCTTTCAATTCCGTCATCACAACGAAACCGTCGGGATTTTGCGATGTTGGACTGGAACGTAGGACGGCAACCGGATTGTTGAGCTCCGACGGCAGCCGTTTGATATCATCGGCTGTCAGATAATGTTTACCGGCAAGGATTTTGTGCAGCACATGGGCTTGGATTTCTATCTGCGTGTCCGGCAAACCTGCCAGCTGTAAAGCGGGCGGCGTTGTGCCGAGCGGGATGTGGCGTTGCGGGATATGGCGGTTTCCCATAACGGCATCAACGGCACGGGTAAACGGTGTATCACCGCCTTCGTCCAATCCTTGCTGCTGCACGGTTTCATGTTGTGCAGGCTGCTTTTCAGGCTGCCCCAATCCGTCCCGCCGCGCCAGTTCCTGCCGCACGGCGGCGCGGATTTTTTCATTTTGGATTTTGGCCATTTCAGTTTCGCGGATTCGGTGCAGTTCGGCAGGGTCTGGGCGCACGTCCGATTGCGGAGACGGCGCTTCGATTTCTTTCCCGTCAAAGATATTCTTTAAACCATGCAGGGAAACCGTCTCAAAGCCGGCCGATTGCAGTTTTCCTATTTCCCCGCCCCAATGTTCCCGAAAGTAGGCCTCACCGTAATGCGGGGCTTGGTAATACCTTACTGCGCTGCTACCGTCGCGCCAGTCGCCGATGGTTTGGGGATTGCCGAAAATTTTCCGGACGGATACCGTTTCGGGACTGAGGCCATCGTATTTCAAATACGCATATTCAGTCCGGCCGGTGTCTGGATCGGATTTCCTACCGATAACCAGCGCATTCCGCCCCATGGTTCCGTTTAGCGTAAACACGCTGCCAAGCCTGATTTCGGTTTCAGGCAGCCTGTCGGGCGAAAGCGGCGTACTAAGCGCGGTTTTTACGGCTTCCAGTCCTTGCAGTTCGTGCAAATCGTTGAAGTCGCTTGGCAGTGCATCCTGCCCGTGTTTTGTTTGGAAACGCGCAATGTCGCCTTCGTCGAATTCGGGCATCACCACCCGGGCGCGGCTGCCGAGCACTTGTGCGGCTTCGGCGGCCTTTTTTATGCCCGTTTGGCTGGCGTCGTTGTCGGCGGCGATGTAAATCGGCGTATTGTCCGGCAGCATAGCGGCCATTTTTTCGGCAACTTTGGGCAGGTTGCCCGCATTAAAGGCAATGACGACGGGCTTGCCGGTAGCGGTGTGGATGCTGGCGGCGGTGGCAAATCCTTCGGCCAAATACACGCCGCCCATCCAGTCTGCGTTCGGGGCGGCGATTTTGCCGTACGCGCCGGACACTTCGCCGCCGGGTAGGAAAAATTTACCGCCGTTTGCATCGATGGCCTGGCGGTTGACGATATGGTTCGGGCGGTCGTACATCGGGATGACGAGCTGTTCTTTGCCGTTGTAGGCATTGATGCGGACGTGGGAAAGCACGGCGGGGTCGGCAATGCCTTTGTTTTGCAGATAGGGGAATGCGGCATCGGCGGGGCGCGTGTTGCGGCTGTTCCATACGGTGTTGGCCGTGCGCTGTGCGTGCTGTTTGGCCGCACTGTCCCACGCAGCCTGCACTTCGCGTTTGACTGCCCATATCGCTTCGCGGTGCGCAATCTCTTCGGCACTCGGAGCGCGGTAACTTTGCGAAAAGGTAAAGCCGTTGGCCTTGGCCATATGGAACAGCGTGCCGATATGGATGTGGCCGTACTTGAAACTTTTCCACTGCGCGTTCGATTCGCGCTCGTTCCATTTCGGGTAGCTGCGGCTCCAATCTTCCCAAAGGCTCCGGCCGCCTTCGTCAAATTCGGATTTGAGTGCCGCCCCGACTTTCCACCAAGTTTCCCGGTCATTAGGGTCGAGGTAGCTCAGTGCGTTGCGGACTTCGTCGTAGTCGGTTTCGTAGGTTGTCGTCATGGTTTATTCCTTAAGGGTTTCAGGCTGCCTGCATCATTCTCTGCGCCGCCACATCGGCTGCCAAAACGGTGGTATCCAGCTGATACAGTCCTGCAATACGGGTAACACAGTCGGCCAACATAGCGTCTTCGGCATCGGCAGGCATGATTTGCAGTACTGCTTCAAGCGCCTTGGCACGTTTGTTCAGTACGTCGGGCGGCTGTACGGTATACAGCAGTTTGTCGGGTACTTGGACAGCCTTACGGCCGTCTC
>ERZ773077.1817-NODE-1817-length-14294-cov-8.709179_pt1 | contig 14294 bp, 8 predicted proteins | sample MGYA00580612_ERZ773077 | MGnify/ENA primary metagenome ERZ773077 (study PRJEB29015, sample SAMEA2737971) | human oral metagenome | biome: human oral; feature: human-associated habitat; material: dental | place: China | collected 2021 ...
CCAGCCGAGAAAATAGAACAACTACTCAACGTTGCACACAACACTTGAAACCGCCGTGTGTCCTGTGCCGCAGACGGCGATTCGCGCCACACCACAGCATCCTGGCCCAAGTACTCCCGGGCCCGGGCTTGGGGCCTCACCGTCCTCTCAAGGCCCCAAGTGCAAGTCTCTGCGCACATACAAGAGACATCCACGAGACTTATTCACAAGCTGCTAGCAACCGGACTCTGACAAGGGATTTCGCCGTTTCTGATACCCCCCATGAATAACCCTCTAGAATTCAAGGTGTTTTCATAAAGGTGTTGTCAAATGTTGTCTAACCTTTGGTCAGCTCCGCCTGGTATGGACTCTTTCGCTTCCTGTCGTCTATCCTGATCCAGGAAATCGGAACTGGGGGTTTTATGTCTATCGTGCGTCCGGCGTCTCGGGATCTTGTTACCGTGTTCCTCGCCCTGGCGGTTGCCTTCTCTGGCTGGCTGTTCGCCGGAGATGATGTGGCCAGAGCCGAGGAGAACAAGCTCATCACCTTCGATCCGGTCACGCTCACTCATGTGCTGGAGGACGGCACTCCGGTGCCCGCGCCCGGCAGGCAGCTGCTCACCAGCGACTATTTCTATCTGGATGTCGCCTTTGACGCCAGCGCCGCTGATCCGCAGCCTGGCCAGAGTTTCACGATCCAGATTCCGGAGACCTTCACCAACCGTGATGCGGGCAACTCGCAGCGCACTGTCATCAAGCCTTTGACTGTGAGCGGTGTGCAGGTGGGAGACTGCAAGATCGAGGTGCACAAGATCACCTGCACCTTCAACGAGCAGGCGCGCGGCAGAAAGGATCTGACGGGGAGCCTCAGGGCTCAGCTTGTTGCTCAGAAGGCCACTGCCGCCACCAGCAGCACGGTGGTCATCAACGGGAAGGACTACGTCGTCGCCCACCCATGGGGCGAGGACATAGTTCCTCCCGCGATCAGGCCCTTCGTTCCAAGCAATCAGACGACCAAGGGCTCCACCGGCGTTGGCGTCAACTCCAAGAACATCAACTGGCGAATCAACTTCGGTGGGGCCTGGTTGAAGCGGCACTACCCGAATGGCGGCCCCATCACCATCAAAGACGAGATTCAGGCTGGAATGGAGATCCCGACCGTCAAGTCGATCCAGCTGGCTGAGACCTATGGTGATCCTGCCACCGGAAAGCCGACTGACCGCATCGTCGCGAAGGGCGATGGCACCGGTGAGATCGACGGCTTCAAGGTCGTTCCCTCCTTCAACGGCAAAGAGGTCACCTTCGTGCTGACAGGGCCGTTCTCCTTTGAGAAGAACTACCGGGTCGAACTCGCCACCCCATTTACGGGGGACACGACGATCGTCCCCGGGCATGAGTACCACAACTCCGCCACCTATGTGGAGGCCCCTGGTCAGACCGCCAATGGCGTGCGCAGCTACTTCGAGTCCTTCAAGACCATCGTCAATTACCGTGCCGGATACGGCGGCTTCGAGGTGACCAAGACCACGGCAGGCGAGGTGATGCCTCCGCGGAACCAGAAGTTCGACGTCACCGTCGCCTACACCCTGCCCAACGGCAAAACCGCAGCAGACTTCCCCGGCTGGGATGCTCCCACAGAGAATCCGACGAAGCTGACCGTGACCTCCGGCTCGACGACGCCATTCATCCCGACCTTCCCAGTCGGCACCGTCGTCACCCTGACCGAGGACGTCTCAACCGCAAACCCCGTCATCCCGGAGATCGTCTGGGATCAGCCCGCCTTCTCCTCCAAGGACTCACGGGTGACGATCAGCGCGGACAAGCGGCAGGCCAGCTTCACGATCGTCAACCAGGCTGCGTTCCCGGTCGCGCTGCGCAACACGGCGGTCACCGGCGGCAGCTTCACCATCAGTAAAGTGAACGAGGGGGATGATGCCAGCGCATTCCAGGACACCAAGTTCGACTTCATCTACAAATGCACGGACGGGAGCGAGGGAAGCCTCAAAGTCTCCGAGGCGGAGGGTCCGGTTCCCGCAGGAGCGTCCTTCCGAGACGGGGTGAACTGCACCGTCCAGGAGGACCCCGCCCAGCATGTGGGGCATCATCTTGAGGCTCCCGCGCCCCAGCAGGTGACCATCACCGCCGGTGCAACGGCGAACCTGGAATTCGTCAACAAGTTCACACGCAAGGCAGGAACCCTGGCTGTTGCTAAGGAGGTTGTTGCGAATGGGTCTGTTGGGGATGATGTTTTTGGGGTTGCGTATTCGTGTGATGCGGATGGGTGGTCTGTTGGTGGTGATGTGGTTCCTCGTGAGGGGAAGGTGCGGGTTGCTGCGGCTTCTTCGGTGGAGGTGGGGCGGTTTGCTCCGGGGACTGTGTGTAGGGTGACTGGTGAGGATCCTGCTGAGCGGGAGGGGTTTGAGCTTGGTGTGGATTTTGGTGGTCAGGTTGTGATTGAGGATGCTGGTGTGCAGACGGTCACGGTGAGGAATACCTACACCAAGGTGAAGGACGCCACGCCTACGCCTACGCCAACGGCCACGCCGACGCCAACGGCCACGCCGACGCCAACGGCGACTCCTACGCCAACGGCGACTCCTACGCCAACGGCGACTCCTACGCCTACGGCCACGCCGACGCCAACATTGACGCCAACACCAACGGTGAAGCCGACAGTGACACCGAGGCCCACAGGGGACGTGACGACGTCACCCGCTCCTGGACGAAGGACCCCCAGCGGTCCGATCAGGCCAGGGCTCCCGAAGACGGGGCACTGACGTCGCATGTCGCAATGTCGCCGGGTGTTCTTCGGTTCCGGACGCGGCGCCTCGCCTCGACCGTCTCGCTCACGGCGCATCCACTGCCGTTTCGTCCGGTTGCCTCGGCATAGCATCCGCTCCGGAACGACCTCCCGCTGACGAACTTCCAACACGCGACACTCAGCACACTGAATCCAAGGCCTTTGGGGCGAGTCCACGGACTCGCCCCAAAGGCCTTGTGTGCATTCTTCATGATTGAGATTCTCCTGTGAGATTCTCAAGTTACGGCCCGCCGCGTCGTTTTCTCCCGAGCCTCTGGGGCGCGCTGTGCGCTTGGCGATGGCTGTTGATCAACTAGCGCCCTCCCTCATCCCCAACTCGAATTAACTAACGGCCAACAACGAGTGCTAACCTTCCGGCAGTTTGTCGGCCGAACGGCCAACAAAGCTGGTCCGGGGGGCGCTGGCCGCCTCGGCGTTGTTCGTCGCGTCACAGCCGTCGTCCCATGCTGAAGAGGACAAGGCCATCAAGTTCACGTCTGCCAAGCTCACCCACGTGAACGAGAACGGTGAGGAGATCCCTGCGCCAGGGCGTCAGCTGACCACCGGCGACTACTTCTACCTCGATGTGGCATACGACGCCACCGATGCGAGTCCCAAGGCGGGTGACTCCTTCACCATCGGGCTGCCGGATGCCTTCGACAACCGCGACCACGGGAACTCCCAGCGCGTCGTGGTCAAGCCGCTGGAATACCGTTCCCCTGACGGCACGACTGCGACCGCTGGCGAATGCAAGATCGAACAGCGGCTCATCACCTGCTCCTTCAACGATGCCATCGCCGGGAAGGCTGATGTTGCCGGCACCATCCTGACCCAGCTCGTTGCCAGGAATGCCACCGACAAGACCAGCAGCAGCTTCCTGCTGAACGGTGATCCCGTGGACGTGGCCCACCCCTGGGGCGAAGACATCGTCGCCGCCGAGGTGAAGGCCTTCAAGCCGGACACTCGCGTGGCGAAGGGCTCCAAGGGCGTTGGTCTCGCCAGCACTGAGGTGAACTGGCGCATCGGTATGGGAGGTGCCTGGCTGAAGCGGCACTACCCGAATGGCGGGCCCATCACCATCACCGACACCATCCAGGCCGGCATGGACCTGCCCGCGCAGGCCAGCGTCAAACTGGTGGAGGTGGGGCCGAATGCCACCACCGGCAAGGCTGAGGACCGCGTCGTCGCCACCGGCGACGGCACCACCCAGGAGGGCGGCTTCGGCGTCGCCACCTCCGTGGAGGTGAGGACCGTCACCTTCAAGCTGACTGGGCCCTTCTCCTTCGACAGGGACTACCGGGTTGACTACGACACCAAATTCTCTGGAGGCTCTACCATCGTCCCCGGTCACGAATACCACAACCAGGCCCATTTCGTGGAGGCTGACCTAGATACCGATGACGCGGTGCGCGTCTACTTTGAGTCCTTCAAGGCGACGGTGACCTACCGGCAGGGCTTCGGAGGATTCGAGGTCACCAAGAGCACCACGGGCTCCGCCCTGCCGTCCGCTGGGCAGAAGTTCACCGTGCAGGTCCGCTATGAGCTTCCCGCAGGCAAGACTGCTGCCGACTACCCGGGCTGGGATGCGCCGGCGAACCCCGCGCAGCTTGAGGTGACCGTCGGGCACACCACCTCCTTCCCGGGATCGTTCCCCACCGGGACCACCGTGACCCTGTCCGAGGATGTGAGCTCGGCCAACCCGGCCACGCCGTTCGTTCGCTGGGGCGCCCCTGTGTTCTCATCGAAGGACAGCCGGGTTGCCATCGGCAAAGACCAGCTGACCGCCACCTTCAAGGTGGCGGACCGCGCCTCCCTGCCGGTGATGCTCACCAACTCCGCCACCGGCGTTGGCACCCTCTCTATCGCCACGAAGGTGACGGGTGATGATGCAGACGCGCTGGCAGCCCAGGAGTTCGCGTTTGACTACACCTGTTCCGACGGGACTGCCGGAACTGTGACGACCTCCAGTGCGCAGGGGGCCAAGACCGTTGACGGGAAACTCGTTGACGGCGTCACCTGCGCCATCACCGAGCAGACCCCCGGCGAGCGTGAGGGGTACACCCTGAACGCCCCGGAATCGCAGACGGTGACCATCGCCGGTGGGCGGGACGTCAGCGTCGTCTTCGAGAACAACTACAAGAAGAAGCCGGAGCCGACCCAGTCCGCCAAGCCGGAGCCGACGCAGTCCGCTGACCCCACGCCGGCTCCCCGTGCGACTGCCAGCCCGTCGGCTCCCAACGCAGACGCCCAGCCGGCAGCGTCGCAGACTCAGACCGCTGCCCCTGCTGGTGAGTCGACGGCAATGCCATCTATCGCGCCACGGCGAACTGCCCCGCCAGCCCCGGTGGCCATCAAGCCTCGCCTGCCGAGGACCGGCTCCTGAGAATGAGCACCTCTTGATCTGCTCTGGGCCCGGGAATTCCCGGGCCCAGAGCTCTTTCCGGAAGTGAACATAGAATCTCTTAGATTTTCTCAGGAAATCCGTGTGGCGTAGCCCGTCGTCTGCCGGACCGAGGTGGTGCATGCGGTGGCATCCTGAAAAATGATCAAACTTTCTGACCGTTAGTTAAGGTCTCATTCCTAACTTATGGTACTGTTCACTTCAGTTCACCTGAATGCCTGGGTGAATGGCTGGCCGCAAAGGCCAGCAAACTGTTGGCCGGGGGGCGACAAACCCAGTCCGGTCTTGTCGCAGGGAAGGTTTGCCAATGGTATGGAACCGCATGCATGAGCCGATGTCCTCGGCTGCTGTGCGGTCGTGCCATGTCGGTGGGGCTTTCCTGCGCATCGGGGGCAACTCCCCTTGGGGCACCGTGGTTGGTTGTGGTGCAGCGTCAGGTCATTGTGGGCATGAATGTGGCCTGACTAGGGGAGTTGCCATCCGAAGCAGGGGCGTCCGTCCCGTTGCCCAGCCTCTGGGCGACGCTGGTCGCCCGCCTGTCCGTCCAGTCGTGAGGCCTGAGTTCATCTGCCCCACCGCCGAGCTCCATACCCCCGGAACTTGGCACCGAACTCGGTCTCCGTCACAGGAATCTCGGCCGATGCGCATTGCCTCCGCGCAGCCGATGGGTCTGCTCTGTCCGCCTTGACCTAGAGCGCCGATCGCCGGGTTCGAGATTTCGGTGACCACTGGGCCCGAGGGTTTTCCCTCGGGCCCAGTGTTCTTTCTGGCCGAAAGGCTGACGAGATGTGAAAGTCCTACTCCGTAGTTAACCAATGGCCAGAATCAAGTGGCCTGAAGTTAAGGGATGGGGCTATCTTCACGGTGCGATGTATGTGCGGCCGGGAGCTGAGGATCAGCCTCCGGCCAGAGACCCGGGGAGGGGCTGATGAGACTATTTTCAAATGCGTCCATGAGACGTGTCACAGCAACGGCGACGGCGCTGCTGATGGCTGCCGGCGGACTGATGGCCGGAGATGTCCTCCCCGCCAGGGCAGATGCGAACACCGACATTGTCTTCACCAATGCAGCCTTCACGCACACCTACTCAGATGGAAAACCGCTGAAGCGCGACAACGTCTGGACCCATGACTATCTGGAGTTCAGCGTCAACTACGACGCCACCGCGGCTGCTCCCGTGCCCGGCGACTCCTTCACGGTGGGGCTGCCGAAGACGCTGAGGCTGCGTGACATCGATGTGAGCAAACCGCTGCTCACCAGCGAGGGTGTCACCGCCGGTGAATGCTCACTGACGAACCCCGGGGGGAACTCCCGGATCACCTGCGTCTTCAATGAAGCCATCAAGGGCAAGATCGACGTCAAAGGCAGCCTGAAGGCCAGCCTGTACGTTGCCGAGACCACCGCGACGAAGTCCGTCGACATTGATCTGGGCGGCAAGGTCGCTCCAGTCCCGCTGCCCTACGGGAAGCCGATCATTAAGCGGCCTGTCGCCCCATGGCAGGCGAGGCAGGAGCCGGCGAAGTACTCCGAGGGCGTCTCTTCGAACTCGACCGCCATCACCTGGATCATCAATGTGCCCGGTTCTTGGGCTAATGCCAACTATGCCATCGGTAAGCCGGTCATGATCTCCGACAACCTGACTCCAGGTGTGCTGTTCGTCAGCCCCAAGAAGAGCGCGACCAGCCTGATGGAGTACTGCCCGAAGCCAGAGGACCCGAGGGGATACGTCGCACGTGTCGTCGCAGACTCGTCGGGAAAGAGCGTGGACGGCTTCGCTCTCGGCGTGGATGTCAGGCAGGATCACAACGTCACCCTCATGGGCACCGGGAAATGGCAGGATGCCTGCGAATACCACTTCCGGCTGCAGACCACCTTCGCGGACGGCAACGCCATCGACAAGGACGTGACCTACGAGAACTCCGCCACCTTCGTCGGTCTTGACAAGACGGTCAAGGGGACGAGGAGGTTTATGGAGTCGTTCAGCGGCACCATCCAGTACCGCGACGGCTTCGGAGGCTTCAAGGTGGCCAAGTCCGTGGCAGGCGATGACGCAGAGGTGGTGGCAGACAAGCCCTACGCCTTCCAATTCACATGCACCGACGGGCAGACCGGGGCGCTGGAGGTCTCAGCCGCAGGCGGGGCCGTTGTCGTGCACAAGCAGTTCCGTGAGGGAACCACATGCACTATCACCGAGTCCGGGCAGGAACGCGACGGCTACACATGGTCGGGTGAGACCTCGAAAGACGTCACCATCGTGGCGGGTCAGGCCACCGAGGTGAAATTCGTGAACACCTATGCCAAAGCAGCCGAGCCGCAGGGCGCGCCGCCAGCACCGCCTCAGTCTCCGACGGACTCTGCGTCCCCGCAGCCGACTCCCTCCGTTGCGGACCCCACGCCCACGGAGTCGCAGACCCCCGCGTCCCCGACTCCCAGCCGCATCCTGGTGAGGCCTGGCCTGCCGAAGACCGGCCGCTGATCTGGGCAACGGCGTCAACACAACTGAACACGACCCTGTGGGTCCGGGTGAACACCGGACCCACAGGTGAATTCGCTCCGGAATCCTCTGGAGTGCACCGCATGACTGCAGAGGGGCTGTCACCGAGGATGACTCATATGGGATGCTCTCCTCGATCTTCAAGAAAGGGAAACCTTATGTCTCGTTTCGGCCTGGTCACGGCAGCCGCCGTGCTGGTGACCAGCGGGCTGGCATTCCATGCCCCCGCCGCCCACGCCGCACCTGTCGATGTCGTCGTCGACGCCGTGTCATACCGTGTCGATCCGGCCTCCCCGGAGTCCGGGGCCACACTCGTCGGATACACGCGCGGGAAGGTGTCCCGTGACCTGGTGATCCCCGACTCCGTGACCAGCGCTGGCGTCACCTATCCGGTGAAGCGCATCGGGGACGGCGCGCTGCGGTCAGCGCGGCTGGACAGCGTCGCACTCCCGGATGGGCTGGAGGAGATCGGGTCCGCAGCCTTCTACAGCAACTCCATCGACGACCTGGTGATCCCTGACACCGTCACATCCATCGGGAGTCAGGCCTTCATGAACAATTTCATGAAGACCGTCAAGCTGCCGAGGAACCTCACGGAGATCAAGGCCTCGACCTTCGTCAACAACAACCTCACCCAGGTGGATCTGCCGGTGGGCCTGACCACCATCGGCCCGGCGGCCTTCGCGTCCTGCAAACTCACCTCCCTCACCCTGCCGGACACGGTGACGAAGGTGGGGGCATCGGCTTTCGAGGCCAACCAGCTTGCCAGCGTCACCATTCCTGCGGGGCTGACCAGCCTGGAGCAGGCGGTGTTCTCGAACAACAGGCTCACCTCCGTGGACATCCCGGAGACTGTGACCTCGCTTGGTCCCGAGGCCTTCGCAGGCAACAGGCTCACCTCACTGACCCTGCCCAAGACCATCACCACCATCCCGGAGCGGGCCTTCCACAGCAATGAGCTGACGTCCGTGACGCTGCCCGAGGAACTCACCGAGATCCAGGAGGCTGCCTTCGAGTACAACGACCTCACCTCGCTGACCATCCCAGCCAAGGTCACAGCCATCGCAAAGCGCGCCTTCGGCAGCAATGCCCTGAAGACGGTGAGGATGGAGGGGCCCGCGCCCGCCATCCATGCACCTGGACGCTTCAGCCCCAACACCGGATCCTTCGGCGACCCGCAGGGCCTCGCCCTCAGCTACTACTGCCACTTTGGCGCCGACCAGGTGGCGGACGGCTACGCCAAACCCACCTGGAACGGCTACACCGTCGCCGACCAGTGCCTGGTGGTGACCGACAAGGGCAGCGGCCTCGTCGAGCCCGCGAAACCTACTTTCGACCTGGATGCCGATGAGGATGGCGACGGTTTCACCAACGGGGAGGAGATCAAGGCCGGGACCGACCCCTTCGACCCGAAAAGCTATCCAGTGGTGACCAAGAAGGGCAATGGGCTTGTTGAGCCGGAGAAGCCTGCTTTTGATCTGGGTGCGGATGAGGATGGTGATGGGTTCACCAATGGCGATGAGGTGGAGGCTGGGACCGATCCGTTCGATCCGAACAGTCACCCGGCGTCGGCCAAGAAGGAGCAGAAGCCATCCGCGAATCCCACTCCGGCCATGACGACGAAGCCATCCGCAAATCCCACAACATCGGTGACGTCGAAGAAGCATCCTGGTCTGCCCCGCACGGGTCGCTGACTCGGTTGAAGAACGCACAGCGCCCAGCTCTTCATCTATATGGGCTGGGCGCTGTCGTTGGGCTCCTGGCCGGTGCTAGCCAGCGATCAGGCCGATGATCAGGGCGGCAATGCCACAAGCTGGAATCACACCCTGCTTCAGTGCGGCGGAGGCCTTGTCGGGGCTGCTCAGGAGTAGGACAAGACTGGCCGCGACCATCGATCCGGCCCCGGTGAGCACCAACGTCGTCCCCACCACCGGCTGCCCCGCCAGGTGGAATGCGATGCCGAGGAAGACCGCGATGGCGAGGAAAAGATTGTAGAAACCCTGGTTGAAGGCGATCTCCCGCGTCGCTGCTGCCTGTTCGGCGGTGCCGGTTCCAAAGATTTTTCGGGCGCGCTCACCTGTCCAGGCAAGCGACTCCAGATAGAAGATGAACACGTGCACGAGCGCGGCGATTCCTGCCAGCGTCAACCCGGTGATGATCATGAGAGCCCCCTGCAAAGGATCGTGTCTCGGCATACTGTAACCCGACGGGGCTGTCTCCGGGGTTTGGCAGGCTTCCTGTTAGTCCTTGCGGCTCGGTTCATACAACGGAAGGCGGCCATGTGAAGAGGTCCTCCAGCTCTGCTGATGTCGCTGGAATCAGCTGAGTTGACGCAGCAGCCCGACAATCTCGATGAGCGAATAGAAGCTGGCCTGCATCGCCTTTGAGGACCCGAAGTTGATGACAATCTCTGCATCGTGCACCGGATCGTGCCATAGATGCGCCGCAGTCAACCCGAGATGACCCACGGGACGCGGCCAATTCCGCAGGAACGGGGAGAACTCGTCGAATTTCACGTTCATGCTCCCGGCCCCATAGTGCAGGCCAGCCCTGTACTTGTGACGAGACTCGGTCAACCATGACCATGATTCCGCACTGATCAGACCTCCTGAGCGGAGTGCGTGGATGAAGGTCAGATAATCGGCCAGCGTGGCCGCGAGGCCACCCCCAGCCCAGTCGAGGCTCAGAGACTCCGCGTTGTCGACTCGGGTTTTGCCCAGGTATAGGGGCGCAATCGTGTTTTCTCCGATCGCTGGCTTCGTGCGCAGTGGCATGAAGCTGCGGCTCATGCCCAACGGTTCGAAGATTCGCTTGTGCACGAGGTGGGGGTAATCCGTGCCGGTGACAGCCTCAAGCAAGAGCCCCAGGACGATGAACCCAGTGTCGCTGTAGAAGAATTTCTGCCCAGGTGCCCCTACTGGCTGTTGGTGTTCTCGGGCATGGTCGAGCAGGCTGTTCGGGGTCCACTGCCGGTGAAGATCCGCTACTGCGAGTTCGGCGACCGTCGGCCCCTCCGTGCGGCCATTGAGGTAGTCGTTCGCTCCGGAGGTATGAGTCAGGAGATGCTCGATGGTGACTTCGCTCAGCCTCTCATCCACGAAGATCCCCCGCAGCAGATCAGGGTCCAGCACTGATGAGATGCGAGTGTCGAGAGTCACTGCCTGCTGCTCGACCAGCTGCATGGTGATCGCTGCGGGGGCTAGTTTGCCAACGCTGGCGGAGTGGAACGGCAGATCCTCCTGACCGTAGCGGAAATCCAGCCCAAGGCTCGGAGCATGCACGGCAACCTGCGGCTGCCATTTCCGTGCCTTCTTGTTCAGATGCTTTGTGAGTCTGGTGTTGAACTCGTCCACATTCACCGTAGCCACAGTGGTCCTTCCGACAATGAAGTAAGACGCAGCGCACCCGAGCTGTTCCTCACGGAGAGAGGAGTACAGCAGAGGCTGCTGCAAATCGTGCTTGACGTCATGAGGCTCAGGCGGCTGAACCTCATGAACCGGCAAGGCGCATCTTGTAGGTGAAACGTTCCATTTTACGAGAACCGGCAACCGGTGGATCAGGCAGGCGATGGAGCTTTCGAGGCGAAGCATAGCTCGGGTCCTGACGCAGACAAGTCCATGAGGCTTTTCCATGGGGGCTTCGGGGAGGGCGGGGCCCCTTGCCGCAGCTTGGCCGTGGTGCTGGTGGTGTGCGCGAAACGCCGGCTGCAACACCGTGGCGGGCCTGTGGCGACGGCGTTGGGGCACGGGGCGGCGATTCGTGCACAGGCCCGGCGTCGAGGTGCGGGTGAAGCCGAGGGGCTTCTACGTCCACAGGGCCGACAGCGGAAGCCCCCAGAGCCCTCCTCCGAAACTCACCGGCATGTCCATGGGCGCCAAGACGACGGCCTTGACCATGCGATCGCCCAACCGCTCTCTGAGAAAACGCAGACCGTTGAAATGGGAGCCCTTGAGGGTTCTGCTGGTTTTCACCTCAATGCCCATGATGCGGCCGTCGTCGAGTTCGAGAATGAAGTCGATCTCCTGGCCGTTTCTGTCCCGGTAGTGATGAATGCGGTATCTCGTCTCGCTCCATTCGATCTGGGCGTGAAGCTCTGTGGCGACGAACCCCTCGGTGAGCTGCCCCAGCAGCTGAAGACCGTGGGGAAGCGTGGAGAGTGAAGCCGTATTGGCCCCACATAGCCACGCTGCCAGGCCTGGATCGACTATTGAGGCCTTGCGGCGGCCGGTTTCCCGGCTTGTCAGGTTCGGCGTCCAGGGCTGAATTTCCTGGACAAGGTACAGGCGAGTCAGAGCATCAAGGTAGTTGGTGATGCTTGAAGCGGGGATGGCGGCTTCCTGCCCCAGCCTGGCCTTCACTGTTTCTCCGGACTGGTTGGCTGCGATCAGCCGCAGTAGGGCCTGCAGGCGGTCCGGGCTGAGCTTCTTCCCGTTGTCCAGCGCATCTACGCGCGTCAGCTTCTCCACATAGTCGCGATACCAGCCGGAGCGAATGCGAGGTGTCAATCTCTGAGCTGCGGGAAGTCCTCCGTGAAGGATCAGGTCGATCAGCGACTGATGGGTGAGTGGCTCCTGTCCTGCAGTTGCTGCGATGGGGCTCTCGGCGGCGAGGAGCCGATCAACCAGGGTGCCGCGTGCCGTGGTGTTCCGCAACTCAGCTTGGGTGAAGGGGAGCAGGTTGATGGTCATGGATCGACCCGCAAGCGAGTCCTTGTCGCCGCGCATCCGTGCCAGGTCCGAGGAGCCGGTGAGTATGAAACGACCTGGGCGGCGGTCTTTGTCCACCGAAGCCTTGATGGAGAGGGTCAGCGGGGGGACGCGCTGCACCTCATCAATCACCAGAGTCTGGCCGGAGGCCTGCTCCACGAACCCCCGGGGGTCGTTGCGGGCAAAGGCGAGTGCGTCTGGCTCATCCAGGGAGACGACTTTAGCCTGCGTACCGTGGACCAGCATCTGGGCAAGGGTCGATTTTCCCGTCTGCCTGGCACCCTCGATTGCGAGTATCGGGGTGGCGTCCAGTACCTCGCGTGCCCACGGTTCCACTGCGCGGTTGACAAGCCCCTTCATAGCGTGAAGCATACGCCAGGCGATGCTCAAGTCTTAGGTTCGCTGGTAGTCAACTCTTAGGTTCGCTGTATCCTATCTCTCAGATTCGCTGGATTCCTGGGGTGGCTGACAGGCTCCAAGGCTGCGTCGCGGCCTACCTTCTGACTCCGATCCGGGGTATCCCGTCGGCTGCCCTGAGATGTCCAGTGATTGAGGACATGGCCGGATTCTTATCCCGTGGCGGGGGAATACGGTGGAATGGGACAGGAAAGACAGGCGGCCCGCCCCTCGTCGGGGCGGGCCACCTGTGTGGGCTGTCCGGTCAGGACTCGTCGCTGTGGAGGCGTTTGTGCAGGACCTCCAGCAGGTCGACGGCGGCCTCCGGGATGTTGGTGCCAGGTGGGTAGATGGCGTCTGCGCCGTTGGCGCGGAGCTCCTCAAAGTCCTGGCTCGGGATCACGCCGCCGACGACCACCATGATGTCCTGGCGGCCCAGCTTGTCCAGTTCCTTGCGCAGGGCGGGCACCAGGGTGAGGTGACCGGCCGCGAGGGAGGAGGCGCCCACGACGTGCACGTCGGACTCGACGGCCTGCCTTGCGACCTCCTCCGGGGTCTGGAACAGGGGGCCGACGTCGACGTCCATGCCGAGGTCGGCGTAGGCCGTTGCGATGACCTTCTGGCCGCGGTCATGGCCGTCCTGGCCCATCTTCGCGATCAGGATGCGGGGGCGACGCCCCTCCTCCTTCTCGAATTCCTCGACGAGCTTGCGGGCCTTCTCGACGATCTTGGAGGAGCCGGATTCCCTGTTGTACACGCCTGAGATGGTGCGGATCTGTGCGGTGTAGCGTCCGAAGACCTTCTCCAGGGCGCTGGAGATCTCGCCGACGGAGGCCTTGGCGCGGGCTGCGTCGATGGACACCTTCAGCAGGTTGCGGTCAGGGTCGGTCGGATCCGGGTTCGCGGCGGCCCAGGTGACGCGCTCCAGCATCTCCTGGGTGACGGCCTCGTCGCGTTCCGCGCGCAGCCGCTCCAGTTTGGCGATCTGCTGCTCGCGGACGGCGCGGTTGTCGACCTTCAGCACCTCAAGCTCATCCTCCTGGTCGAGGGTGAACTTGTTGACGCCGATGACCGGCTGGCGGCCGGAGTCGATGCGGGCCTGCGTGCGGGCCGCCGCCTCCTCAATGCGCATCTTCGGGATGCCCTGCTCAATGGCCTTGGCCATGCCACCCGCCTGCTCAACCTCCTGGATCCGCTCCCAGCCCTTGCGGGCCAGCTGCTCGGTGAGCTTCTCCACATACGCTGAGCCAGCCCACGGATCCACCGTCTTCGTGGTGCCCGACTCCTGCTGGATGAACAGCTGGGTGTTGCGGGCGATCCGGGCGGAGAAATCCGTCGGCAGGGCAATGGCCTCATCGAGGGCGTTGGTGTGCAGCGACTGCGTGTGCCCCTGCGTCGCGCCCATCGCCTCAATGCAGGTGCGCACCACGTTGTTGTAGACGTCCTGCGCGGTCAGCGACCACCCGGAGGTCTGCGAGTGCGTGCGCAGGCTCATCGACTTCGGGTTCTTCGGGTTGA
>ERZ773077.1820-NODE-1820-length-14272-cov-8.127805_pt1 | contig 14272 bp, 16 predicted proteins | sample MGYA00580612_ERZ773077 | MGnify/ENA primary metagenome ERZ773077 (study PRJEB29015, sample SAMEA2737971) | human oral metagenome | biome: human oral; feature: human-associated habitat; material: dental | place: China | collected 2021 ...
TTGATGGCTGAGAAAACCATGTATGCCTTTGTGCCGGAATTAGGCTATTCCAAATATGAGCAGAACCCAAATCCTTGGGGAAGAGGACAACGCTGCCCTAGTGAAAATTCATATGAACAACGGACAGCCACATTTATTCTTAAAGTACTATTTCCATCATCTCAATTGGAGACTACAAAATGACTAATCAGCAACAAAATACCAATACTAACCCTACAACTATTTTAGAGTTTGCCAGATTGCAGCTGGCAGCTGAAGCATTATATGGATTTAAAAATGCCAAACCGGAATGGATCGATTCAAAAGGTGATGCAGATACTAGTAATCTATTGTTTGGTGTTAATTATGACAGTGGTGAAAATTATGAAAACCATTTAATTAGTGGTAATGATCATAACAGCAAATTTACCCCAACCGATGCGGCAGAGTTTGCTGACAACTGGGAGATGGTGGCGCATATTGCCAATACCACAACCGGATTTTCAGGTAGCCTGTTTAGGGCGAAGAAGGATATTCCAGATGCGGGTATTCAAAAAGGAGATCTCACCATTTCCTTCCGCAGCACCGAGTTTGTGGATGATGCCACCCGGGATTCACAAGCCACCAACACCTTTGAAATCGCCGATCGCGGCTGGGCATTCGGCCAAATCAGCGATATGGTGCGCTGGGTACGGCTATTGCAGGAAAGAGGGTTGATCGATAGGAAATTAAATGTTACCGGTTATAGTTTGGATTATACAAATAAAGAATATTTGATATAGCTTATAAATAAATGGTGAAATATGAAAAAACTAAACTTACAAGCTAATATAGCTAAATCAATATTGAGTATAGTAATACTATTATTAATAGGGTGTAATATGCAGGATGGTGTAAAAGATAATCAGGAGCAAGTTGTGGATAATAATCAATTCAGCTCTCAAGGTTCTGATCGTGAAGCAGCAAGAGCGGATTCTATAGCAATAGAACGCTGCCGTAAGCAGTTGCACCGAGCAACCGATCAAGATGATTTAATCCAACAGATGTACTATACCGCATTAAGAGATGATTGCCTCTATTCGATGGATTTAGAAGAGCTGCAGAAAATTTGGGATATTCCAGTCCTTAAGGGAGGAGATGCTTATCCTTCTAGTTCTAGATTGGGAATATGGGTAAATAAAACAGATAACTTTACAATCTATCCAATATTAACTAATTCTTATACGGAATATGAGCAAAATGTAAAACCGAAATCTATGTTTATAGATAATAATTTCCCATCATTCTTGCCTAGGCCTATTGTTATAGATAAAACCGAAGAAAGGTTAAACTCAGAACCTCTAACAGACGGGGTAATAGATTATGATTATAAATCCAATAAGTTTACCCAACCGGGATTTATTCAGGCTGGTTTCCGTTATATATGGAAAAGAGGAAACCGTGAAATGGAGGCAATTAATTTATATGGATCAATTATTAGAATAGAGTTTAATACCAGATAGTTGTTGCATTATTATAAATAGTTTTATTTGATATATTTTATATGTTTGGAGTTTGTTATGATTAGCTTAACAGAAAAGCAAGAAAATGCCTTGAATGATTTAAAAAATATAGGCTTCAGTCAATCAGATTTAGATAGAATAAGAAATAATAGTTTATTACTATCTCAGAAGGCAAAGCGAAAGGGTAGCAAAGGCGACGCGGCTTTATACACTACTGCTGATTTTTGCCCGATACAAAAATTCCCGCCTTTGTTTGGCGGGAATTGAAATGATGTTGCACAGAGTGCAATAAATAAAATTGGGATTTTTCGCAGGAATGCGGTGGATTTTTCGCGGCGGGCTTCAGAAACCCGGCACAAAAAAGCAGCCTGAAAACTTTTCAGGCTGCTTTTTTGCGCTTTCAGGCTGCTTAACGGCGGGCAGCCTGAAAGTTGCCGCTACCGTGGCGGGTGTTATTTGCCGCTGGCTAGAAACAGCCGGTAGGCGGCGTTGTCGGTTTGCTCTTCGTAAACATAACCGAGCTGCTCGAGAAAGGCATCGAAAGCCTGGGCATCGGCGGGCGGAACGTCGATGGCGACCAGTATCCGCCCATAGTCGGCGCCGTGGTTGCGGTAGTGGAACAGGCTGATGTTCCAGCCGGTTTGCAGCTGGTCGAGAAAGCGGGCGAGGGCGCCGGGGCGCTCGGGAAACTCGAAACTGATCAGCCGCTCGTTGGCAACGTTTCGGGTGCGGCCGCCGACCATATAGCGCAGGTGGACTTTGGCCATTTCGTCGTCGCTCAAATCGATATTGGGCAGGCGGGCGGCGGACAGCTCGCTGCTGATGCGGGCGATGTCGGAAGCGCCGGCAGCCTGAATGCCGACGAAGATATGCGCGACTTCGGGATCGCCGTAGCGGTAGTTGAATTCGGTGATGTTGCGCGAGCCGAGCACTTTGATGAATTCGCGGAAGCTGCCGGGGCGCTCGGGAATGGAAACGGCGAAAATCGCTTCGTTGCCTTCGCTCAATTCGCTGCGCTCGGAAACGTGGCGCAGGCGGTGGAAATTGATATTGGCGCCGCTGGTAATGGCGGCGAGGGTCTGGCCGTGCACGCCGTTGCGGGCGATATAGGCTTTGAGCCCCGCCAGCGCCAGCGCGCCGGAGGGCTCGCAAATGCTGCGGGTATCGTCAAAAATATCTTTGAGCGCGCTGCACACGGCATCGGTATCGACGGTGATGATGTCGTCCAACAGATCGCGGCACATGCGGAAAGTCTCTTCGCCCACCAGCTTGACGGCGGTGCCGTCGGCAAACAGGCCGACGTCTTTGAGCGCCACGCGCTCGCCGGCGGCCACGGAAACTTTCATCGCGCAGGAATCGTTGGTCTGCACGCCGATCACTTTGATTTCGGGGCGAACCTGTTTGATAAAGGCTGCCACGCCGGCCGCCAGCCCGCCGCCGCCGATGGGCACGAATACCGCATCCAGATGCTTGGGATGCTGGCGGACGATTTCCATGCCCACCGTGCCCTGGCCGGCGATCACATCGGGATCGTCAAAAGGCGGGATATAGGTTTTGCCGCTTTCGGCCACCAGCTTCATGGCGTGCTCGTAGGCGTCGCTGTAGGAGACACCGGAGAGCACCACTTCGCCGCCGCGGGCGCGCACGGCGTCGATTTTGATCTGCGGCGAGGTTTCCGGCATCACGATGGTGGCCTGGCAGCCGAGCAGCTGCGCCGACATCGCCACCCCCTGCGCGTGGTTGCCGGCGCTGGCGGCGATCACGCCTTTTTGCAGCGCTTCGGGCGGCAGCTTGGCCATTTTGTTGTAGGCGCCGCGGATTTTGAAGGAAAACACCGGCTGCAAATCTTCGCGCTTGAGCAGGATGGTGTTGCCGGTGCGCCGCGACAGGTTGGCGGCGGTTTCAAGCGGGGTTTCGACTGCGGCGTCGTATACCGCGGCGGTTAGGATGCGGATCAGATAGTCGGCATATTGGGGGTAGTGGTTGATGTTCATATCGGCTGTTTCGGCGCTTGGCAAAAAAGGCGCAACCTTAACGCCGCCGCCGCTTCGGCGCAAGTCTTGCCGCCGCCGTTTGACCGCCGCGCTACACTTTCAGGCTGCCTGCGCCGCCAAGCAGCCTGAAAGACGGAGCTGCAGCGGCGCCGGCGCAGACGCCAAAGCGCTTCTTGGGCTATAATCGCGGCTCGTTTTCCCGGCGGCTGCTGCGAAAGTGTTTGAGCCAAAGTTTGAATCGGGCTTTCAGGCTGCCTATTTGAAACTTGAGACGAAAGGAAATCAGCCATGTTGTTTCTGCTTATCGTTTTGCCGGTTGCCATCGGTTTCGCCTGCCTGAAACTGCTGGATTCAAAACAATGGCTCCAGGCCATGATCGCCAGCGCGCTGCTGTTTTGCATTGCCGCCGGCTGGTGGTTCAAGCAGCCGTTTTTCGGCCTGTTTATCGGCGTGTGGGTGTTTGCCGCTTTCTTTTTGCCGTGGATTATTATGCTGTGGCTTGACGACCAGCCTTTCCCCAAAATCGACCTGCATGAAATGTGGAACCGCCCGTTTATGCTGCTCGATAAGAAAACCGATGTGATTGACGAGCTGTGGGGCGGCGCCGGCGAAGAAGATGCTGTTGAACCGCCCTCTGCCAAAGAGCGCAAACTGCGCAGCTACAAGCGCTAAAGCCGTTTGTTTTTTCAGGCTGCCCGAGAGCAAAGGTTTTCGGGCAGCCTGAAAGCGTAACGGGCACCCGCCCCAAGCCGAAACTTTTGCCAAGCGCCCGCAATCCGCTCCGTAAACCAAGAAACTCCCCACATGAAAAAACACCTCTTCGCCGCTCTTCTCTGTACCCTTGCCGTCAGCGCCGCCGCCCGGCAGTACACCGTCGATATCGACGACGGCATCACCGGCACGGCCGACATCCAAGGCAGCCGCTTCAAGATCGAATCCATCCGCAGCATCTACCGCGGCCAATGCAAACTCGAAGGCCGCATCAAAAACGGCAGCTGGCGCGACGGCCGAGGCTGCGTCGTCCGCTTCGCATTCGGCGGCAAAAACCAAGAAAAGCTCACCGTCACCCCCGAAGGCGAATGCAGCCGCTACTGCGGCGAGGATGGCAGCTTCAAAGCTACATATACCGCAATCCCCGCCCTGTGCACCCCCCAAGGCAGCCGGGCTGCCGAGCAGCATTTTCAGGCTGCCTACCGCGCCCAACGCCACCCCGAAGCCCTGGAAATCAAAAAACAATACGTCGAACAATGCGGCCGTTTCGCCACCGACGCATCCCGCATCAAAATCTACAACGATCTGGCCGACAGTTACCTGCACACTGGCGACAAAGCCGCCTGCCGCCGCACCCTTGCCGAAATCGCACACCGGTTCGAGCCCGGAACCCACCCCTCTTTCTCCGCAGACAAAAATTTTTCTCGCGAGCAAAAACGCTACGAAGCAACTACTCAAGCCTGCGCCGAATAAGGCCGCACGGCCAAGGCTGCCTGAAAGCCCGTTTTCCGTTTTCAGGCTGCCTATACCCGTTTAAACCGTTTCCGAAGCCATGATTAAAAACGACAAAATCCGTAAGTCCCAGCCCGTGCCAAGCATGTCCCGAACCCTGAATCTCCTACTGCTTGCCGCCCTTGCCGGCGCGCTGGCGCTGCCTGCCGCCGCCGCGCCGCGGGTAAAGCAGAAAATCCGCCCCCAAGCCGCGCCGACGGCTTCTGCCCCTGCTGCATCCGCGCCGGCTGCATCTGAAGCGGCGCCGCTTACCGCGTCCGCTGCTGTCCCGAGTGTTGCCGCCCCCGCCGTCCACCGGCCGCAGCCCTTGCCGGAAATCGCTGCCACCGCCTATGCGGTGCAGGATTTGCAAAGCGGGCAGGTGCTGGCGGAAAAAAACTGGGAAACGCCGATCGAGCCGGCTTCGCTCACCAAGCTGATGACCGCCTATCTGGTCTTCAAAGCGCTGCAGGAAGGCAGCCTGAAACCGGAGCAGACGGTTACCGTGTCCACACGCAGCTGGGGCACCGACGGCCCGCGGATGCTGCTGTTGAAAGATTCACAGGTGAGCGTTGCCGACCTGGTCAAGGGGCTGGTGGTACAGCAGAGCAACGATGCGGCGGTGGCGCTAGCCGAAGCGGTGGCCGGCAGCGAAGAGCAGTTTGTCGAAATGATGAATGCCGAAGCCAAGCGGCTGGGCATGGCGCAGACCCGTTTTGAAAACAGCACCGGTCTGCACGGCGAGCAGCATCTGAGCAGCGCCAAAGACCTGCTGATACTCGCCGCAGCGCTGATGCGCGACTTCCCACCGCAGTATTACCAGATTTACTCGGTCAAATCCTTTACCTACAACGGCATCACCCAGCCCAACCGCAACCTGCTCTTGTTTCGCGATCCCGCGGTGGACGGCATTGCCGGCGGCTACGGCGGCAGCGCCGGCTACCATCTGATCGCTTCGAGTAAACGCAACGGCCGCCGCGTGGTGGCGCTGGTGGCCGGCGCCGCCAGCCCCGAAGCGCGTGCCACCGAAAGCAGCAAGCTGCTCAACTATGCGCTGCAGGAATTCGATACCGTGCTGCTGTACCGCGCCGGCGAAAAAGCGGCCGAGATTCCGGTGTCCGGCGGTGCCGCCCCCGCCGTGGCCGCCGGCTTCGAGCAGGATCTGTACCTGAGCATCCCGCGCAGCCGCGACGGTGTCAAAATCGAAATCGAAAGCCGCCGACCGCTCGCCGCCCCGCTGGACAAAGGGCAGCCGCTGGGCACGTTGCGGCTCAAATCCGGCAGCCGCGTGCTGGCCGAGCGGCCGCTGGTTGTGGTTGCCGCCATGCCGCAGGCCGGCTTTTGGGGGCGCATCAAGCAGCTCTTCTCATAGCGCCTTTCAGGCTGCCTGAAAGGCGAAATCCCGTTATAATGCGCCGCTTTTTACCGCCGCCGCCGCGCGCGCGGTTCAACCTCCACACTTAAAGGACAGCAAACATGGGCTTTTTACAAGGCAAGAAAATCCTCATCACCGGCATGATTTCCGACCGCTCTATCGCCTACGGCATCGCCAAAGCCTGCCACGAGCAGGGCGCCGAGCTGGCGTTTACCTATGTGGTGGACAAACTCGAAGACCGCGTGCGCAAGCTGGCCGAAGGCTTCGGCTCCAAGCTGGTGTTCCGCTGCGACGTGCAAAACGACGAAGAAATCGCCCGCGTGTTCGCCGATTTGGGCCAGTCGTGGGACGGCCTCGACGGCCTGGTTCACGCCATCGCCTTCGCCCCCAAAGAAGCGCTGTCCGGCGATTTTCTCGACAGCATCAGCCGCGAAGCCTTCAACACCGCCCACGAAATCTCCGCCTACAGCCTGCCGGCGCTGGCCAAAGCCGCCCGCCCGATGATGCAGGGGCGCAAAGCCTCCATCGTCGCGCTCTCCTACCTGGGCGCCGTGCGCGCGATTCCCAACTACAACGTAATGGGCATGGCCAAAGCCAGCCTGGAAGCCGGCATCCGCTTCACCGCGTCCTGCCTCGGTAAAGAAGGCATCCGCTGCAACGGCATTTCCGCCGGCCCGATCAAAACCCTCGCCGCCGCCGGCATCGCCGACTTCGGCCGCCTGCTCGGACACGTTGCCGAACAAAACCCGCTACGCCGCAACGTAACCGCCGACGAAGTTGGCACCGCCGCCGCCTTCCTGCTCTCCGATCTGGCCTCCGGCATCACCGGCGAAATCACCTATGTGGACGGCGGCTACAGCATCAACGCGCTCAACGAAAGCTAAACCCGCCTTCAGGCAGCTTAAACGCCGCCGCCTTTTTCAGGCTGCCCGCGCTGCACCAACGGCTTTTCGGGCAGCCTGAAAACTTTGAGGCAGCCTGAAAAGTGCCGATTCCGCGTCCACCCGATTTTTTTTCAGGCTGCCTTGTCCTGTCCAAGCCTCAAAACGGCAGGAACCTGAAACCAAAAGCAGCCTGAAAACAGCAAACCCTTTTCCCGCCATTGTTCTTGCGCGGGAAAAGGGTTTTTTCAGGCAGCCTGAAAAGCCGAAATAGGCTTTCAGGCTGCTTGGGATAGGCTGTCAAACCATTTCGTTTTCCTCTTGCCAAACCCAGCCGTGCAGCCCCTGTTCCAGCCATGCTGCGCCGTGGCGCTGCCACAGGCTGTCGTCGGCATAGGCCAGAAGCGGCAGGGAAGTGCCGTTTTGCAGGCAGGTGTTTAGGGCGGCGGCATCCTTATCGTTATCGACGCGCCACAGCAGCACATCGGCATCTTGGGCAGCCTGAAATTCGGCAAGGCTGGAGACGGCGACCCACACGGATTTGCCCGCGGGCAGGCGGCCGAGCGTTTGCAGTTCGGCATAATCGAGCACGATATTGGGGTGGGCGTCCGACGATAAACGATAGGGAACGACGCGGTATTCCTGCCCGCCGCGGCAGCCTGAAAAACCGGTTTTCAGGCTGCCAAAAAGCTGCGGCGGAATGGCCAGCGCAGCCAACAGCGCCTGATTGGCGGGCAGCATCGGTTCGACGGTGTAGCGGCCGGCCTGCTGCCATGCCCAGCACTGGCCTTCGCGGGCTTCAGGCTGCCCGCGCCAGCCCTCGGGCGCAATGCGGAAAAAATACAGGTTCACCAGCGCGTGTTCGTAGCGGTGGATTTTGGCCAGCCACGGACGGGCGCTCAGAATTTCGATGCCCAGCTCTTCGGCAAACTCGCGCTTGAGCGCCTGCAACGGCGTTTCGCCGGCTTCGATTTTGCCGCCGGCAAATTCCCAGTAGCCGGCGTAGGGCTTGCCCGCGGGGCGGGACGACAGCAGAAACTCGCCGGCATCGTTTTCGACTATGCCGGCGGCCACGCGGATTTCGGGAATGTCTGCCATTACGGCGCTCCGTGCGATTCGGGATTGGCCAGCCAGGCGCTTTCGCTTTTGCCGCTGTAAAACTCTTCCTTCCAAATCGGCACCTGGGCTTTGACGGTGTCGATAATAAAGCGGCAGGCGGCAAAACCGGCGTCGCGGTGGCCGGCGGCGACGCCCACCCACACCGCCATCTCGCCCACTTCCAAACGGCCGTAGCGGTGCACGCAAACGGCATCGGCAATGGCAAAGCGGCGTTTGGCTTCGGCAATCACTTCGTTGCCGGCGTTGAGTGCCAGCTCGCGGTAGGCGCTGTACACCAGATATTCGACGCGGCTGCCTTCGTTTTGGCGGCGCACCCAGCCCTCGAAGCAGTTGAAGGCGCCGCAGTTTTCGTTGCCCAGCAGCCGCGCGCGCAGGGCGGCGGCATCGATGGGGGATTCAGTCAAATCAAACATTTCAGCCTCCTGCCACCGGCGGGATAAAGGCCAGGATGTCGCCGGCTTTCAGCGCGATGTCCCAAGCGGCAAACTGGTGGTTGACGGCGCAGCGCAGGCGCTCTTGGGGCAGGGCGAAGCCGTATTGTGCGGCCAGGCGCTGATAGACGACGGCGGCGGTTTCGCCGTTATTCAGAACAACGGTTTCGCTTTCGCGGCCGGCCGCTTCGCGCAGGGCGGCGAAGTAGAGCACTTGGATTTCAGCGGCTGAAGTCATGTTTGCCTCCGGATTTGTGCAGCAGGCGCACGTCTTGGATTTCGATGTCGTGGCTGAGCGCCTTGGTCATATCGTACACGGTAAGCGCGGCTACGGATACGGCGGTGAGCGCTTCCATTTCGACGCCGGTTTTGTGGGTAACGGCCACTTCGGCGGTGATATTCAGGCTGTAGGTGGCGTCGTCGTATTCGAGCTCCAGCTTGCAGCGCTCGAGCATCATCGGGTGGCACATCGGAATCAGCGCGGCGGTATTCTTGGCGGCCATAATGCCGGCGATGCGGGCAACTTCGGTAATCGCGCCTTTGGCGGTTTGGCCGTTGGCAGCCTGAATCTGGGCATAGGTCTGCGGCGGGAACAGCACCCGCGCACCGGCTTGGGCCACGCGGCGGGTTACGGCTTTGTCGCCGACATCGACCATACGGCTTTTGCCTTGTTCGTCCAAATGGGTAAGCGACATGGCTTTCCTTTCTAAAACGGTGGGAATGCTTACAGCAGGCGCTCGGGCGCGGGGCTGTCGGCCAGCACCTGCGCGCTCAGATAGGCCTGAACGCTTTCTTTGATTTCAAAACGGTCTTTGTGCTGCACTTCCTGCGGCAGCAGCGGCGGCGGAATATCGACGCTGACGCGGATTTCCGGCAGCGACACCACCTGCCACAGCGAGCGGATCAGGCCGACGTGGGCAAAGGAAACCGCTTCGGTGCGGCGGCCGTCGGCGTAATAGCGCATCGCCACCGGCTGCACCGCGCAGCCGCTGTTGATGGCAGCCTGAAACAGCGCGGCTTTGAGCGGCAGCACGCCGTTGCCCAAAGACGTGCGCGCTTCGGGGAAAAAGCAGACGTTGCCGCCGGCTTTGAGCGTCTCGCTCATGGCGGCGGTGATGGGATCGATGTCTTTGCGGTTGCTGCGGTCGATAAACACCGTGCCGGCGTTGCGCACCGCCGCGCCGATCAGCGGCCAGCCGGCCAGCTCTTTCATAGCGATAAAGCTCGACGGATAAAACAGGCTGACCACGAAAATATCCAGCCACGAGATATGGTTGGGCGTAACCAGCAGGCTGCCTGAATATTCGGGCGGCGGATTGGGCGCATCGACGCGCACATTGAGCAGCTGCAGGCATCGCGCGCTGGCATCGCGCAGAATGCGGTTGCGCTCGGCCAGGGTAAAACCATCCAGCCGGCGCAGGCGGGCGGCGGTGGCGAAAAACCAGCCGATCAGGCGGAAAATGCGGATAAAACGGGTAAAGAAGCGGGTTTTGGCAGCCATGCAGACAATCGGACGGAGAGCAAAAAGTGCGCATGATGCAGGCTTTGCCTGCCGCTGGCAAGTGCGCCGCCGCCGGCAAAGGCTATGCCGGCGATAGCGGCGGCGGCGGGCAAAAGTTTTCAGGCTGCCTGAAACGGAATCAGGCAGCCTGAAAAGCGCAAAACGGTGTTTTAGGGCCGCAGGCACAGCTTAAGCCAGATGGCCTGCTGCTCGGGATTCAAAAGCTGGAAAAACTCGTGGTAAAACTGCAGTTCGGCCACGGTGTTTTGGATATCGGTTTCATAGCGCGCCTGGGCGATGCGCTGGGCGTGATGGACATCGAAAGTGTTTTTTTCAAACAGCGGCACCAAAGGCACTTGGTGGTTGTGGCGGCTGTCGCGGCTGATGCGTCCGAGCGCCGATTTGTAGCGCTTACGCAGACCCTGCATCTCGGACATCTGCTGGCTGCTGAGCTTGAGAATGCGCAGGTTGCAGTTGGGGCGGATGTCCGCGGCAAAGGCAGCATGCGGCAGCAGCAGAAAAACACCGACCGCCAGCAGGCGGCAGAAAGGAGCGAATCGAAAAAGCATGGATCAGCCTGTATTTTATTAAACCTTTGCAAACGGCAAAGCGGCATGTGCGTGTGATAGTTGGTTCAGCCGCAAGCGCGGCATATTCTATGCCCAAATCCGCACACGGGCAAATAAAATGCCGATTGCAGGCGCTTGGTGCGCCGCATTGTTCCGCAGGCACGTGCCTGCCGCCGCCGGCGTGCCGCGGTTGCCGCCGTAGGGCGAACTGGGTATGCTAGGGCGCGTTGGCATCCGACTTTTGAAGCAGATTTTGCGGCATGAAACGGCAGATGTAAGGCAAAAATGCGAGCCTATGCCGCCCATAGGCAAGTATTTTTAACGCAGCAGATGCCGTTTTAGGACGTAAAAGCTGCCAAAATGTTGATTGCCGACGCGCCCCAGAGCTTACATAACTTTACCGCATCCGAAAACCACACAGGACACACCGCATGACCCGCTACCGCATCGCCCCCAGCATTCTTGCCGCCGATTTTGCCCGCCTGGGCGAAGAAGTGCGCGCCGTATGCGCCGCCGGCGCCGATTTGATCCATTTCGACGTGATGGACAACCATTACGTGCCCAATCTCACCTTCGGGCCGATGGTCTGCGCCGCCATCAAGCCCTACGCCAGCGTGCCGGTGGACGTGCATCTGATGGTCGAGCCGGTGGACGCGCTGATCGAAGCCTTTATCGGCGCCGGTGCCGACATCATCACCTTCCACCCCGAAGCCAGCCGCCACATCGACCGCAGTCTGGCGCTGATTAAAAACGCCGGCCGCCAAGCCGGGCTGGTGCTTAATCCCGCCACGCCGCCGCAGGTGTTGGAGCATGTTTTCGACAAGCTCGACATGGTGCTGCTGATGTCGGTAAACCCCGGCTTCGGCGGCCAGGCCTTTATCCCGCATACGCTCGACAAACTGCGCCAAGTGCGCGCCATGCTCGATGCTTATCAGGCGCACAGCGGCCGCTGCATCGCGCTGGAAGTGGACGGCGGCATCAAAACCGCCAACATCGCCGCCGCCGCCGCCGCCGGCGCCGATACCTTTGTCGCCGGTTCCGCCATTTTCGGCGCCGCAGACTACGCCGTTGAAATCGCCGCCATGCGCCGCGAGCTGGCGGCGGTATAACCGGCATGACCGGATAACTTTTCCGTTTTTCAGGCTGCCTGAAAAACCAAAGCAGCCTGAAAATCCCAAAACAAGGAGCACGCCATGAACGGCCACATTCTGCTGCTGCACGGCATCCATATGCACGCTTGGACCATGCTGCCTTTTGCCCTACTGCTGCGCCGCTACGCCTACAGCACCGCCACTTTCGGCTATTACAGCGTCTGGCAGGACTACCGCCACCACTGCGATGCGCTGGCCGAGCGCACGGAAGCATTTTTCAGTCTACATCCCGACGAGCCGCTGCACTTTGTCGGCCACAGCCTGGGCGGGCTGGTGCTGCGCCATTTTGCCGCCGCGCGGCCGGATTTGGTGCGCGGCCGCATCGTTACGCTCGGCACGCCGCACCAGGGCAGCGCCACCGCCGCCGCCATCCGAGCACGTCATGTCGGCGTGCCTCTGCTCGGTCGCGCCTACCACGATTTGCTTGACGGCAATCTGCCATCGCTGCCGGCAGGCATCGAGCTGGGCAGCATTGCCGGCAACCGGCCGCTGGGCATCGGCCATCTGGTCGGACTGGAAGGCGAAAACGACGGCACCGTGCTGTGCGCCGAAACCCATTGCCCGGGCATGGCCGACCACATCGTGCTGCCGGTTTCTCATACTGCGATGATTGCCGACAAAGAAGCCGCCGCCCAAACCGCCGCCTTTTTGCGCAGTGGCCGTTTCGACCATGAGCGCTTAAAGCACAAAGCAGCCTGAAAACATCCGCCCCGCCTATCCATAGTCCTTAGGAGCCGTCCATGCTCAACCGCCAAGACCCCCTGATCCGCCAACTGGCCGCCGCCGAACCCGTGCTGTGGCGCAATCCGAACACCGCCCCCGCCGCCCAGGCGCTCGCTGATGTCGGCCTGAGCGCCGCCGACGTGGCCGATGCCGCCGCGCGGCTGCAGCGTTTTGCCCCCTATATCCGCGCCGTGTTTCCCGCCACCGCCGCAGCCGATGGCCTGATCGAAAGCCCGCTCTACCGCACGCCCAAATTGCAGGAAGCGCTGCATCTCAAGCGCGATTTGTGGATTAAGGCCGACAGCGAACTGCCGGTTTCCGGCTCGATCAAAGCGCGCGGCGGCATCTACGAAGTGCTGCAGCATGCCGAAGCGCTGGCGCTGCAGCACGGCCTGCTGCGCGAGGGCGATAACTACGCCAAGCTCGACAGCGAAGAAGTGCGGCAGTTTTTCCGCCGCTACACCGTAGCCGTCGGCTCTACCGGCAATTTGGGGCTTTCCATCGGCATTATGGCCGCCAAACTCGGCTTTCAGGCTGCCGTGCACATGTCCGCCGACGCGCGCCAATGGAAAAAAGACAAACTGCGCGCCAACGGCGTCAGCGTTTACGAATACGCCGGCGACTACGGCGAAGCGGTTGCCGCCGGCCGCGCCCAGGCCGAGCAAGACCCCTACGCCTATTTTGTCGATGACGAAAACTCGCGCCACCTGTTTCTCGGCTATGCCGTTGCCGGCGAACGGCTCAAAGCACAATGCGCCGAACAAGGATTGTGCGTCGATGCCGAGCATCCGCTGTATGTCTATCTGCCCTGCGGCGTCGGCGGCGGCCCCGGCGGCGTTGCCTTCGGGCTGAAACTCGCCTTTGGCGACGCCGTGCGCTGCGTGTTTGCCGAGCCGGTACAGTCGCCCTGCATGCTCTTGGGCGTCTATACCGGCCTGCACGACGAAATCGCCGTCAGCGACATCGGCCTGAGCAACCGCACCGCCGCCGACGGACTGGCCGTCGGCCGCGCATCGGGCTTTGTCGGCCGCGCCATGCAGCGTTCCATCGACGCCTTTTACACCGTACCCGACGCCGAACTGTTCCGCCTGCTGCGCACCGTCCGCCACAGCGAAGGCCTGCAGCTCGAACCGTCCGCCTGCGCCGCGCTCGCCGGCACACCGTATTTCGACGACGTCGCCAACGCCACCCACCTGGCCTGGGCCACCGGCGGCAGCATGGTGCCGGACGAAGTGTTTGCCGAATACCTGCAAGAGGGCGAGGCAGCCTGAAAGCAGTCAAAACCCCAAAAAGCAGCCTGAAAACCATGGGAAGCGGTTTTCACAGGCTGCTTTTTTGTCGGGATGCGTTGGGGATGGCCGGCTTAATAAATGGAATAACCTTCTTTGGACTTGGTGCAGCTTAAATGGCTTTTCCATTCCAGCTGAACATCAATTTTGCAATGCTTGTGCAAACTTGTGTAATCGGAAAATATAACCAATATATCTTTATTTACGCAAAACATTTTTTCATATTCATATTCGCTAAGCAGTGGTTTGACATGAAAACTACCATTTTTAATCATG
>ERZ773077.1821-NODE-1821-length-14269-cov-4.609962_pt1 | contig 14269 bp, 15 predicted proteins | sample MGYA00580612_ERZ773077 | MGnify/ENA primary metagenome ERZ773077 (study PRJEB29015, sample SAMEA2737971) | human oral metagenome | biome: human oral; feature: human-associated habitat; material: dental | place: China | collected 2021 ...
CGTCACTGCCGATGGGAACTCGCAGGAAGTCACGCGGAGAGCGTGGGGACCAGGCGGTGCGAGGATCGATCGCCCGGGGGTCGTCCACGCCCAGAAGTTCGGCAAGGGTGGTGGTTGTCTCGTCCTGGTCCTGGCGCTCTGCGGCGGCCCCCAAGGAGTACGGCGCCAGTGCCCGGCTGATGCCCTCGGCCAGGGCAGGACCGAGGTCGTCGGGGCGGCAGGCCACCGGAGGTGGAGTCTGCTCGGGCTGGCCCGGTTCGGCGGAGACGGGGCGCAGGTCCTCGATGAGAACGGTTCCATCCTGCTGGATCGTCAGGCGCAGGGACGGGTCACTGGGCTCGTGGAGACGATCCGTGACGAGATAGAGGACTGTTGCGCCGATTGCCGCAGGATCCAAGGCGTTGTCGGGAACGGTCAACGGTGATGCGGGCCCCTCCTGCTCGACGACGGCGAGGAGCCTCGGCCCGGTGGGTCGGGCCTTGCGGCCCCCGGTGCGGTTGAGACGGGCTGCCTGCCTGCTCGCCTCATGGATCTCCTCACGCAGCAGTTGTTCCAGTGCCGGCTGTGTGGGTGCCACGCGGCGACGCGAGATCGGCCCGTCGAACACGCCGTTCATGCGCAGGTGCGGAAGCCGCGCCAGGCAGTCCCACTCCTGGGCGTTCTGGTCCGGGTAGACCAGCGCCAGATGGAGATCCTCTGGCGCATGGTGGACAGCGGCCTGGGACAGGAGAACCCGGGCCACGTGCCGGGTTGCCTCAGGAGGACCCACGATCGAGACCTCGCCGGCGCAGTCGAGGTTGATCGTGGTGGGAAGATCCGGCTGAACCTCGTGGGCCCGCACCAGGGAACGCATCTCGGCCATGAGGAGGGGATCGACCTCGGCCGGCATGCCCACGGTGGGGAGGGCCGCACTGGGCATGACCAGGTCGGCGGTACCGATTCGCAGAAGGAGGAAATCGGCGTGAGAACGCCGCCGTTCCCACCGTCTCACCGGAGAAATGGCCCACTGCGGGAGCGCGTTGGGGGCGGGGTGAGTGCGGTAGGCCTGATCACGAATCTGCCGTTGGAGCGCCGTGGCGTCCTCGTGGGTCGTGGCGAGGCGATCGAGGTAACGCTCTCGGCGATCCCGGCGCTGCCGGGACTGCCCGGCTCTGCGCGAGACGAGGGAGACGAGCATCCCGACTGCGGTGATGACCATGACGACGGCCCCGAGGAGCGCAAAGATCGGGTTGGCCCGCAGCAGGGTCATCATGAGCATGGAGGAGCCGGCTCCCACCAGAGGCAGAAGCATCTGGAAGGGGAAGGACTGGGACCCGGTGTCCGCCAGCTGCGGTGGCGGTGGGATGAGTATCGGCTCCGGAGGCTGAGCCGCGTGGACGACGCGGCCGGCCCGGTGGACGAGCTGAATCATGCTGCCCTCCCGTCCGGCGTCGGCGTCGCGCTGCTCACGACGTCCGAGGCGATGCCTGCCAGGGCTCGTGCCGTCCTCGCGTTGAGGACGCCCGCGGCGCGGGTGCGGCCGGGGCCGGTGGCCGCGAGCACCGTGTCGTAGGGGATGAGACGCTCGCCCTGCTGCAGCGGTGGTATGAGTGGGCGACGCGATGAGGTCGCGGCGACGGCGTGGATGAGGCGCGGGACGCGGCTGCCGGTGGCCTGGCCATGTGAGGCGAGACGCTGTCGCAGAGCCGCTACGGTGTCGCGGTCACGTTCCATCTCCGCTCGCCTGGCTGGGGACATGAGGATGATGGCGTGATGATGGTGTGCGAGCTCCAGCATGAGTCCCGGTGCGAGAGGCGCGGTCTCCATCATGGCGATGTCGAAGAACCTGACCAGACGTCGTCGGGCGGCCGCCCACTCATGAGGCTCCCTGGGGGAGGCTGCCTGCGGCAGCCGGAGGCAGGAGGTGAGTCCGTCGGGTGCGGTGCCGATCAGTTCCTGTGCCTGTGCGCTGTTGCGAGGGGTCTCGAAGGACTCATCGGCAGGCCACGTTCCGGAACCGGGGAGGTGGTCCGCCGCGCTCGCAGGACTGGGGGAGGCCGACATGATGAGTGCGGGCAGGCGTCGAGCCCGCGTCATCATGGACACCAGCTGAAGGGCCGTTGTTGTTGCACCGCAGCGACGGGTCGTCGGGATGACGGCCGCCCGGCAGGTCAGTGGCAGTGGTTGGCGCAGTGCCCGGTCCAGGTCGCCGGCGCTGCGCCGTTCACGCACCGCGCCGCCCAGAAGGATCCGTGACACGGACACGCTCTCACGTAGTGCAGGCAGAACCGCAGCGCCGCCTGGTGCAGGAGCCCGACTCACGCGAACACCCCCAGAAGGTGGGTGAACAGACCGCTGATACCGCACAGCAGGGGCAGTGTTGCGGCCAGGCACAAGGACTCGAGCCGATCCCCAAGACGCCGGAGACGAACCCTGGTCTGGGGTGCGGGCCGGTAGAGCGACAGTGAGGCGAGTGCCAGGCCGGAAAGAAGGAGGATGGCGGCGCGCGCCCCGGGCTGGGTGATTGCTCCGCTGAGCACCAGGGTCGGGGGAATGGCGGCCAGCCACAGGGAGAGGACCTCGCTTCGCAGGGGAAAGGCTCGTGACCTCAGGAGCGCGGCGATGACGACGACGGCGCACAGCGCGCGAGCCCAGGCGTTCGAGCTGGCGGCGAGAATGGTGGAGCTCCAGGACAGCACGGCTGCAGCGGCGAGGCAGCTGCCGGCGAGGGTCTCGTGAGCGGTTGCCAGATCCTGGAGGACACGGCGCCGCGAGGGAAGGGCCCCGGCGAGAGCAGCGTCGTCGAGCCGCGAGGTTCCGGAGACGAGTAGCGCGAGCCACGGCAGGATGCCCAGGCACACCAGTGCGGTGACAGCAGAGAGGCCGTCACCCAGGGGGGCGATGGCGACCATGTTGAAAGCGATCCACACGCCGTACAGCCCCATACCGACCATGGCTCCGAACGCCCATCCCACATTGCCCCTGCCCAGGACGGCCAGCGCGACAGCGGTGAGCGAGGCCGCGACGGCCAGCAGACGGTCACTCACGGGACCCGTGGCCAGGGTGTAGATCGCAGGAACGAGTAGTCCGAAGGCGAGGAAGGTGGCCAGGGCGCCGATCTGTCGTGAGCTGATGGAACGCCCCTGGGAGATGAAGGCGGCCAGGAGCATGGTCCCCAGTCCCGGCAGAAGAAGACCCCATGAGGGGACGGTTGCGATGAGCCCCCGAGGTGCCGCCCAGGCCGCCGCCACGGCGCTCACTGCCAGGAGAACTCCCGCCCCGAGCAGCCGACTGAGATCGTTCCACCGGCCCGGGTGCGCGTCCGTCATGTCTGTGAGCAGGCCGGAGATGTCGGAGACCTCGGTCGGCGGGGGGACCTCATCGTCGGTCATGATCCGGACGATCTCCCCGTCAAGCACCTCCTGCTGGACGAGGCTTCGCTCCAGGTCGAGGATGTCGCCGCCGGAGCGGACGATCTGAATGGGTGCGAGCTGGGTGCCCTGCGCCGTGCCCAGTAGGCTCAAGAGCTCCGGCAGCTGAGCTCCCACGGGCTCATCGGAGGGCATGACGACCTCAGCGCGTGCCTGGGCGCTGATCACGGTGAGTCGGGTGTAGGGAATCAACGGTCACTCTCGATTCGATGCTGATCCGGTGTCTTGACCTGACGGGGCTGCGGGGGGGGGCTCTGCGCCTGCTGGAGGGGAGGCGGGGACATCGTGAGGCTGAGGCTCCTGCTCTGCCTGCTCCGTCGGAGCCTCGGGGGCGGGCTGAGCGGGTGGCTGGTTCTGAGCGGGGGACGGTTCGGGGCCAGCGGATTGCGCGGGTTGCACGGGAGCGTTGGGGACGGAGGTTCGGGTCTGGCGGATTGAGTCCAGGTGGGTGGAGACGAAGGAGTAGCCGACACAGCCCGCACAGGCGAGGGCGGCGATCACGAGGGAGGCGACCATGCGCACGGGCACGGGGCGACTGCGTCCAGTACCGGAGCCCCGCTCAAGCGCCTGGGTCAGACGTGAGTGATGGACCCGCGCGGAGTCGAGAATCGCCGCCTCATCCTCACGAGGCATGAGTGCTCCCCGCCCCTGAGCCGTCAGTAGGATCCTCCAGGACCCGGGCGATGTTCCCGGCGTCGCCGTCGAGAGTCGCCACGAGGGAGGACAGCGCGCTCCAGTCGGCCTGGGTGGTCTCAACCGGGACGATGAGCCCCTGTCGTCTGCCGCTGCCGTAGGTGCGCCCGGCGTGCTGCCTGGCGACATCACGGACGTCGACGCCGAGCTGGCGGATACCGGCGGCGCCGATGAGGACGGCGAGTGGAACCGGGGGCTGACGGATCGACGTCGGCAAGGACGTGTCCGCAAGGGCCTGGATGCGTACGGCGAGCAGGAACTGGGGCTTGGTCTGCTCAGCGATCGTGTCCAGGAGCCTGTTGACCACATCGATCTGCTGGCTGGGAGCCAGATCGGGGATGGCGACGGAGACCTCGACATACTCCTCCAGGCCGTTACTGGTCCTGGCCACCGTCGTCGTCCCACTGAGCGTGCCCAGGTCCGAGTGCGCGGCGAGGTTGAAGTGGACCTCGGGCATGAGCTCGCGGGCGAGGGCCGTAAGCCGGTTACGGTCCCATGGGGCCCCCACTGGTTCGTAGCGTCCCCAGGAGAGCGTTGTGGATGGGGCGGGCAGGAGCGTCTCTGTGATGATCTCGATGGCCCGCCCGAGCTTCGTGGTGCGGCGAGCGGGGTGGTAGATCGACGCCGAGAGCATGAGGGTCGGGATGAGGTCGGGGGTGGGAGTCTGGTGAAGGAACTGCTGCGAGACTGTGAACTGCGAGCGGGGGGCTCCCTCGAAGAACTGTGCGAGGTTCGGCGCCCACATCCCGCTGCGAAGTTCGCGGTGCCCGTTTCCGTCCTCAATGAAGACGGGTGTGCCAGTGGCCTCGGTGAGGCGATCGAAGGCGGGGGTGATGTGGGAGGTCCCAGGGATGATGATCGCCGGGGTTATCTTGTTCTCGTGGCGAAGGGCAGAGCCGATGAAGTCGGACAGGTACTCCGTCCAGCCGATGCAGGGATCATCCAGGTAGGTGACGGCGACCTTGGTGCCCACCCTCGCGTCAAACATGTGGTGGTTGGTGTCTGGGATGCGTTCGTCTGACATGGGGACTCGTTTCCGACGTGAGGCCTGGATGAGGCGACCTTGTGTCCTGTTGCGGAAGCCGTAGCGGCTTGAGGGTGGTTGATGCTGGCGCTCAGAGCACCTGCTGTGATGACGGCGCTGGAGGGGGTGGTGGTGACGGCGGGAAGTCGCCGGGTTCTGGACGTGGAGAGGTGGCGCGAATCGGTTGGATCTCGACTGTGTCTGAACTTATCTGGGGATGCGTGTGCTGCTGAGCCCGCGACGAGTCGGGACCAGGAGCAGGAGGGTGGGGCCGCTGCACCGGAATGCTCGGAGGCAGCGATGGCGGTCTGGCTGAGGTGGGCGTCGGCACGTCTGGTGGGGCACTGACCGGGCGTCCTGCTGCTGGAACCGGTGCTGCGGCGGGCCGGCCGGTGAGTGGAGCGGAGTACTGACCGTCAGGATGGGCAGGATGGGAAGGAGACGTGCTGTACGCGGTCTCGGGGCCTCTGACGGGCGCCGGCTCGGTGGGTGTGGGAGATGATGTAAGAGCTGGAGTGCGCTCAAGGTCGGCAAGAGTGCCCTGGGTGGGGTCAGGGCCGCGCCGTGTGCTGACGATGACCACGTCCGCCGCCGAACCAAGGCGAAGCGCTGCGAGGATGGAACGCAGGGACGCCGGTGGAAGCCCGGCATCGATGTCGACTGCGCGGAGCCCGAGAAGCGCTCCGCCCAGGCTCCTGCCTCGCAGGGCATGGTTCGTCACCACAAGAACCAGCGTCGCTAAAGCGACGAGTACCAGAGCAAGTCGTGCGGGCTGTGGCAATGGCGGGAGGAGCCCCACAGTCATCGGGATCATGATGAGGAGGACGTCGACGACGAGGCTGCCGAGGACGGTGAGCGATGATGCCGGACGACACCGTCTCAGCACCGGCGGGTCCGGGCGAACTGGGCCGGAATCTGGTGCTGAGCCAGGTCCGCTCGGTGGCATAGCAGCAGATAATGGCTGCACCTTCGCACCTCCTTGAAGGATGGTAGGGGTGGGACGGAACCACCACCCGAGGCCGGGGATTAACTGAGGTCCGTCGATGGTAGGTGAGTGTGAGACCCGAGGCGATGGCTAGCATGCAAAATGTAGGGAGCATAACAAACCGGCCGACAAGTAGTGTGACATGCCCCACGTTGCGTAATTCCTCTGTGATGTAAGAATACGGTTCCACTGCTACCTGCCAACCGATAGACAGGTTGCCGTCTTCCCCAGAAGATCGCTTATATCGCCATCACCTATGAGGAGATCCGTATGAAATTCGACATGGGCGCATCGACGCTGTCCACTCTGACGAAGCAGACCTCGGGATCGAACGATGATCTGGGAGGCCTTGTCAAGGAGCTGGTTGCTGCTGCGGAGCCGCTTGAGGGGAAGTTCAACGGGAGCGCTCGTGCTGCTTTTGATGGCTTCAAGGAGCGGACTGACGATATTGCTGCCGAGCTGAACGGGGCACTTTCCGCCATTTTAGGCGGCGTCATTGGTATGGACACCGCTTTTGTTCAGGGGGAGCAGGACATGGTTGATTCCACCCGGAGTGCGCAGTCTTCTGCGAATTTCGATGCGGCGCGTTTTGGGACCGGGAGGGCCTGACTCTGGTCTTCACAGAATTACGTAATCTTTTCAAACGAAAGCGAGAATATCGTGGCAAACCAGACTGAAATGCGTTCCTATGACATCAATGCGTCTCAGGAGTCTCAGAGCAACTTTGATCGCGTGGCCTCCCGCCTGGAGACGCTGATTACGCAGCGCGACGGCGACGTCAAGGCGGCGATGGCTCAGTATCAGGCTGATGGTGTCTCCGAGGAGTATCAGGCCAAGGAGACTCGATGGAACAACGCCGCGGGAGAGGTTCGAGGAATCATTTCGACTCTGCGTGGATCCATGCAGACGACGGACGATGGTGCGCAGACCGCGCTCCAGCGGGCTCGTCAGTCCGTTGACGACATGGGCTGACGATGAGTGCCTGGGATATCGACCCGGCCTCGGTGGGCTCGATCATCGAGTCGGAGAAGAACAACGCTGAGCAAAGCCTATCTCCTGCGTTAACTGGTTTGTCTTCCAGTGCCGAGGGGATTGTTGGTGCATGTAGTACTGGGGACAACGGACTTCAATGTACTGCTGCTCCGGCGCCACTTGTGGCTGCCGCTATTGGGGAGTGGTTCTCGTTGCACAAGCCGACTTTTGATAGTATTGGAACCACCGTATCAAACGTGCTCGGAAACACGGTTCATGCTGTCGATGCTTACATCCGACATGATGAAGATTCTGCGCTTGTCTATCAGCGGCAGGCGAAGTAATCACAGTACATTATAGTGGCTCACCCCAGCGGGCGGGTTGATTGTAGGTTGAAGGAGAATGTAGTGGCTGATGTTTTCGATGAGACAAAGATTCCTGCGTTGGATCTTAATGTCGAAACTATATCATCCAATGCATCGACTTTAAAAACCAAAGCTGGCGATATGCGCTCCGCTGGTTCGACCATTAAGACGACCTGGTCCGGGATGTCGGCGTGTTATAAAGCGCCCGAGCAGGAGACATTGTATGCGGCAATGAATCCGGTTGAGACTAATACCGACGACTTGGCTGACGATCTGGAAAAGATTGCGGGCTATGTATCAACCTTCGCTGATACGGCGAAGGGAATTAAATCCGATGCCCAGACCCTGAAGAAAGACGGCCAGGCATTCAAGGCAAAGATTGCGAAGAAGCCGGATTGGCAATATGATCAGGAGCTCGTCAACGAGAATACGCGCCTCGTGAATCGTGCGAGCGCACTCCAAGTTCGCCTGTGGGATGCTGAAAGAGAATGCGCTAATAACATTCGGGCATTGGACTCTCTGCCGCCATATCACGCTGACCCGAAGAGTGAAGGAGACAAGCTCGGGTATGGATACTCCTCCATTCCTGCGGAAGCGGAAAAGCCTTGGGGGAAGTCTGTTGAACGTAAGGATCACTGCCCCAAGAAGGCGGCTGTCTCTGTCAAGCGGTTCGTTTGGGATGGTGTGGTAGTAGATGGTATCGGCGGTACCCTCAATGGTTTGGCTGGTTTAGGTGGCTTTGACTTCAGTGGAAATGGCCCTATCTGGAGTGGGGAGCGTCTCGGTCAGACTTGGAAGGGGTTGGGCGGTTTCATTGGTCTCCATGAGGATGAGAATGGCGACTATGGGTGGCATAACCCTGGCGATGCATTTGGGACAGTAGGTAACACGCTGCTGGAGGCGGGTAAAGGGATTATTTGCTATGATGAGTGGGGGAAGGATCCCGCCAGGGCTGCCGGCGGCACGGCCTTTAATGTTCTAACTTTCTTGATCCCGCCAGCGGCTGCAGCCTCAAAGGCTGGGAAGTTTGGTGCCGCGGGATCTAAGTTGTCTAAAGTTGGTCGAGCTGCTGAGGTGGCCAACGTATTTTTGAATGTGACTGACCCGTTTGGGGCGTTGTTGAGCAAGCCGCTAGGAAAAGTCTCTAATGCGGTTGTATCTCGTGTGCTGCCGAACTTTGACCTGATTGAATCGATCGGTAAGTGGACTGGTGCCGATCCGGACGTTAAGGTCGGTGCTGGGTCTGGATCCGGGTTCGATATGAACAACCCGGATACTTCTGGTCTCAAGATTGACGGTAATGGTAGGACGCCGAGCGTTGATGTGGGCGAATCGTCTATTCCTGACATCTCGTCGGGTTCGCACCACGCAGGTGAAGGAGTATCAACCGGAAGCTCCGGTCGTCCTGATCTGGGAAGTGGCGATGCGGCGCATGCTGATACCGGTCAGGCGGCAGAGACTTCCAGTCATAGCGAGTCCAGGTCTGGCACATCCGATGCCTCTCGTACTGGTACCGACGAGCCGGTACCGGCTGCCGACAGTGACGCACGTGCTTCCGAGGGCGGCGACAATGCCAGCGGGGGCGCTGAAGGTCAGCAGACGGATGTTGGGCACGGTTCTGACCGCAGTCATTCTGAGCCGGTCGGGAGCGAGCACGAAGTGAACGACGTTGGTCAGGAGCCGGCTGGTCGTGATGGTGACGCTGCCACTGACAAGGAGCACGCTCGCCAGGCCGCTGACGCTGAGGCTGGTCATGCGGATGTTGACGGTCACCGTGAGCCTGCTCAGGACGGTGCTGACCGGGCCGGAAGCGACGCCGAGCCTGGTCGGGACGGGACCAATGATGACGCGACCGAGGGTCGTGAGCGCACTCATGATTCCGATGGTCACCGTGCGGACTCCGAGGATGCTGACCGAGACCGTGCCGGGCGTGACGCCGAAGTCGGTCGGAACAGGACTGACGGCGATGCGGCTCATGGGCGTGAGCATGCCCGCGATGGTGGTCGTGTGGATGCTGACGGGCGTCGCGAGCCAGTCAAGAATGATGCTGATGGTGCTGACCGCGACCGTGCTGAGCGTGGTGCTGATGCTGAGTCTGGCCGGGATAGGACTGACCGTGATGCGGCCGAGGGGCACGAGCGTGTTCGTGACGCCGATGGGCGCCGCGCGGACGCTGATGGTACCGAGCGTGATCGGGCTGCTCATGGTGATGGCTCTGACGCTGGTCGAGACAAGACGGACTCTGATGCGGTTCAGGGTCGTAACCGTGCCCACCAGGGTGATGGTGACGGGTCTCATGCGGACGCTGACGGTCACTCTGAGCCTGGCAAGAACGACGCCGATGCCGCTAACAGCGCCGAGCATGATGCGGCTGGCCGTGATGGTGACTCAGATGCTGAGTCTGGTGATGGTAAGTCGGATGGTGACGGTTCTGGGGAGGATCCTGACAAGAAACCGTTGACGGTTGAGGAGCGTCAGGAGTGGGTTGATCAGTTGCACGAGGGGCGTGATCAGGATGCGTTCAACCAGAAGCATCGTACGGTTGGTCCGGATGCGGAGGTGAAGGTGATTGAGCCCGGTGACAAACTGTATCCGAAGCGGACAAAGCCGTTCGGTGTGGGGGTGGATCTTGAGGCGAATGCTCATTATGAGGTGACTCGTACGACGAAGAGCGGGGTGAGCTACAAGGCGCACTACTACACGGATGCTAGTGGTGAGGTGCGACATGTGGAGACTAACTCGAAGGCGGTGACGGGTGAGTTGAACCCGGATCTGCGTCAGCCGTATCCGAATGCGACGTATACGGTGGATGGTCGGTTCCACTACACGACGGATAAATGGGCCAGGACGGTTCGAATGGAGGTGGATGTGCTGGGTGATGTCGGCGAGAGGTTTAGGTCTCGGTCTGATGCGGTGCAGAAGCGTGTGAAGGACTACGGCAATGATCTTGCCTCGGAGTATGACACGACGTACAACGGCGGTCATGTTGCCGGTGCACGGTCTGGTGGTCCGTCGGAGGAGATCAACACGATAGCGATGCTGGAGGAGGTCAACCAGTACCGCGTCGATAGTAAGCTTAAGTCGTACTACAAGTTTGAGGAGGAGGTCGCTGCCAATCCAGAGAACTTCAAGAAATTGGTGCTGGAGTTCAAGTATCCTGAGCCTACGGGGCCGAAGCTCACTGACAGCGAGAGAGTACCGACTAGATTTGAAGCAACCTGGACTGACGCCAACGGAATCCCCGACCGCAGGCGCTTTGAAAATATTCCTAGATAATGAAATGAGGAACCGTGACAAGTCAAAGTGTTGAGGCAATTAAGCTGCTTTCACGTATCGAAAAAGCTTTACGGGAGTTGCTTGATGAGGCTGGGGGTAGTCGCGTTGACTTGGAGACAAACTCAATCGCGCTCGCCGGGAGAGAACTATGTTGGGTAACAGTTGACGATCAGCGTTCTCTCGTACGTCATTCTAGTGCTCTCAGTTTCGATGTGGGTGATCTCCGTCGGGTTCAGGTGGATCCGTGTCGGGGTGCGTGGTTGTGGTCGCATTTGTGGATGGAGGCTTCTGATGGGGTGCTGCATCAGGAGTGTGACTGGATGCGTGAGCCGGTGATTGGTGGCGAGCCGGTGGGTGATGGGGATGCTGCGTTTGAGCTGGATCAGTTTCCGCGGGATCCGCAGTGGGTTCCGGAGTGGATGGCGGTCAAGGCTGCTGCGTATCACAAGGAGGCCGAGAGGCGGGAGCGTCGTCGTCAGCGGGATCGTGAGCGGCGGGCTAGGAAGAAGGCTCAGGAGGCTGAGGCCGCACAGGGGGCTGAGGAGCACTCTGGTGGTGAGTAGGTGAGCTCCGGCGTGGGCGGTGCTGGGCAGTTGGGGGCTGGTAGGTCGCCTGGTGGTTGGTTGGCGTTGCAGGCTGGGGCGGGTCCTGATCCTGCGCGGGGCGGGGCGGTGCCTGGTTACGGGGGCGGCGGCTCGTCGGGTGCGGGGGCGTGGTTTGCGGGGTTGCTGGTGCTGGTGGCGGTTCCGGGTGTGAATCTGGTGCTGGGGCCGGTGGTGATGATGGTTGCTGGCCTGCGGGGTAGCAGGGGCCTGCTGGAGCCGGAACGGACGAATCGTTGTCGGGCGGCGAGCTGGGGGCTGACGTTCCTGCTGGGTGAGGTGTTACTGATCGGGGCCCAGTTGTATATCGTGCAGGTGGTGTTCGGGGCGGGGGAGCGTGTGCCGCTGTTTCCGTGGGGTTTGCCGGCGTTGTTCTGGCTGGTGCTGCTGGTGGCTCATTTCGTGGTGTGTATCGCCCAGGGGATCAGGGCCTATCGTGGTGGGGTCACCCGTTTCGGAGGGATCCCCTTTTTTCGCTGACCGTCAGGTGTTGATGGATATGTCGTTGAGCGGTTTTGTTGTCACGATGGGGTGCGGCATGTGGAGGCGGGCTCTCGGGTGATGACGGGTGAGTGCAGATCCGGGTCTACATCATCCGTTGCCGAATGCGACGTATACGGTGGATGGGCGGTTCCACTGCACGACGGATGGTTGGGCGCGGACGGTGCACCTGGAGGTCGACAGGCTTGACAAGGTTGGTGAGGCGTTCCGGTCGAGGTCTAGTTACATCCAGTCCAGGGTGAACAAGTACGGTAGTGATTTGACGGCCCAGCTACCCAGACCCCGCTGACCCCACGAAGCTCACCAAAACCGAACGAGTCCCAGTGGGTTTTGATGCAAGCTGGACCGATGCGACGGGCGATTTGGGTGCAAGGGAATTTAAGAATGTGCCGCCACGCAAACAGGATGGAGTAAACTAGATGACAGAATCTTGGGATAGCACCGGAAATGCGGTGTTCTCGAAGTGTGAGGTGTTGCTGCGTGACTGGCTCACTGAGGAGGGGGCAGATCGGGTAGATATCGATTATCAGGCAATTCATCTGACAGGTCGTGTCAGGGTCTGGTTGACGCAGGGTGGTGGGCGAAAGTCGGTGCATTTGCCTTCTGAGGTCGATTTCGAGTTGGACGAAATTCGTGATACTCAGGTGGATCCGCTTCGGGGTGCGTGGTTGTGGTCGCATTTTTGGATGGAGGCTGCTGAGGGGGTGTTGCATCAGGAGGCGGACTGGATGCGTGAACCGGTTATTAGTGCACGGCCGATTGGTGGGGCGGATGCGGTTGTTGAGCTGGAGTACTATCCGCGGGATCCGGAGTGGATTCCGGAGTGGATGGCAGCCAAGATAGCGGCGTATCGCGAGGAGGAGGCCCGGGAGCGCCAGAAGGCCAATGCTGAGGCTGCCCAGCCTGAGGGCAATGGCGCTGGTGAGTGAGTCGCTGGCGTGAGTGAGATGCGGGAGCCCGAGGCTGTAGCGTCCTCGGGTGGTTACTACACGATGCTGGAGTCGGCCCCGGAGGTCGACCCGGCGAGACGGCCCGTCTCGGGGCCAGTGGCTGGGTATGGAGCCTTCCCTGCGCCTGGGGCTCCAGGTGCGCCGGCCCCCGGGATGGTGTCTGCGCCGATGATGGCTCCGGCACCTGCCAAGGTACGTGCCCCATCCGGTGCTGAGGCATGGGGTGCGGGGCTGTTCGGGTTGCTGGTGTTTTTGCCGGGCTTCAATGCGCTGCTGGCTGCGGTGGCGATGATCGTGATCGGCCTGTGGGACAAGAAGGATCTGCGTGAGCCGGCCCGGACGAATCGTCGTCGGGCGGCGAGCTGGGGGCTGACGCTGCTGCTGGTGGAGGTGGCCCTGATAGTGATTCAGATCGCCGTGGTCTCCATTGCGAATGACGTTGATGAGTCGCCGTCTTTCATTCCGTGGGGCACCCCGATCATCATGGCGCTGGTCATGGTCGGGGTCCACGTGCTGGTGTGCTCCGTCCAAGCGATCCGGGCCTACCGTGGCAAAACCATCCGCTTCGGAGGCATCCCCTTCTTCCGCTGACCGTTAGGTGGTGGTGGGTGTGTTGTTGAGCGTCTTGCTGTCACGATGGGGTGTGGCATGTGGAGACAAATTCCAGAGCAATGACGGGCGAATAAAGATCCGGATCTGCGTCAGCCGTATCCGAATGCGACCTACACGGTTGGATGGGAAGTTCCACTACACGACCGATGCGTGGCCTCGAACACTGCTCTTGGAGGTGGACATGTTGGGCGACGTTGCCGAGAGGTTCCGGTGCCGGTCAGATTCAGTACAGGGACACGTCAAGGACCACGGTAACGAACTAGCCTCGGAGTATGACACGACGTATAACGGCGGTCATGTTGCCGGTGCGCGGTCTGGTGGTCCGTCGGAGGAGATCAACACGGTGACTATGCTGGAGGAGGTCAACCAGTACCTGGTCGACAGTCAGCTGGAGTCGTACAAGATGTTCGAGGAGGATATTGCTGCTAATCCGGAGAACTTCAGGAACCTCGTGGTGGAGTTCAAGTACCCCGAGCCCGCAGGCCCAGAGTTCACTCCCGCCGACAAAGTGCCCACAAAGTTCATAGCAGCCTGGAACGACGCGAGTGGAAAGTCCATGCGTCGTCGGTTTGAGAACGTGCCGGCAGGAAAGGGAGGTCAGTGATGTCGCTAAATGAGGTTGGAGATTTTGATGTGTGCCGGAAGGTTGAGAGACTTCTGGGGGAGTGGCTCGCTGAAAGTGGTGGCTCTCGTATTGACACGTATTACAATGCTATTCATTTGACCGGGGAAGTTGAGCACTGGTTAACTATGGATGATGGGCAGCAGGAGTCTGTTCGTCTTCCTAGCAAAATTAATTTCGCGATGGATGATCTTCGTCCGGCTCAGGTGGATCCGTGTCGGGGTGCGTGGTTGTGGTCGCATTTGTGGATGGAGGCT
>ERZ773077.1822-NODE-1822-length-14267-cov-11.980087_pt1 | contig 14267 bp, 17 predicted proteins | sample MGYA00580612_ERZ773077 | MGnify/ENA primary metagenome ERZ773077 (study PRJEB29015, sample SAMEA2737971) | human oral metagenome | biome: human oral; feature: human-associated habitat; material: dental | place: China | collected 2021 ...
TTGTCTAATATCCATCCTTCACTCCTTAGATATTGTACATGGCATCAAAAATAGCCGCACTTTGAATGTTGATTTTGACATTGAGCTTTTGACCGAAAGCTTCAAATTCGCTACGAAGAACTGCAAAATCTTTCTTTTCATCACTTGAAACAACAGCCATCATGGTAAAAAACTCATCCAAGACCGTTTGTGAAATATCATCAATGTTTAACCCTAATTCTGCAATCTTAGCCGATACACCTGCCACAATACCTGTTCTGTCTTTCCCAACAACCGTAATTATTGCTTTCATCACTAACTCCAATCCTACTTTATTTGTATTATTGTAGCATAAAACAAGACTTTTTGCATGCTTTCTTTAAAGAAAGCAAAAGAGACAAGACTAGAACTAATCTCAAAAAATTAGTTCCATCTCGCCTCAAAATCAAGTCTCGAGTAAACTTTATTTTAATTCATTTTACCATTCAACATAAGTGTGGAGCGGATAGGTCGGATAAGTCAATTCACGCGCAAGCTCAGAAGTCACATAACCAGACGGTGCTTCTAAAACTGACGGAATACGATTGACAATCGTTGCACATGTCAACGCTACAGTATCAGGCTTGCTGACAGAGAAGACAAGGTTGGGCTCTCCAGTAATTTCCCAATCGCACATGTCCCCATCATGTTCACGATAGACCTTACCAATACATTCCACTTCTATTTCGACACCTTGGTGTGTATGAATTGTTGTTACAGCCGACATCCCCGTCACCTGACCAGCTGGAATTGTACGTCCCAAAGTCTCCGAATAGACATCTTCATCCAAAATATAAGGAACACTTTTTTGTGAAATATCACGAATTGTCCAATTCATCTTGGAGCAGATTGCTTCTGCGGCATTCCACATATAAGAAGGCAGACTTTCTGCTGAAGCAATTTCTTTGTCAAATCGTTCTACATCATAACCCGCACCATGTGCTTCTGCAAGGGCCAGACCATAATCTTCTACATTGTAACTAACAACACCTTTCACCTTTTGAATGTGATTCAGTCCAGACATGGCTAAACAAGGCATATTAATCCAGTAAATATCCTGCATACCAGACCCCATAATCGTGACGCCATACTCTTTGGCTAATTTATCAAGACGATTCGTCTCAGACGGTGAAGTTGTCCAAGGATAAATAGCTTCCTCACATGTCGTAATAATATTGACACCGTGTCTAATTGCTGTTTCAAAAAAGCCATACATTTCAGGCATATAGGAAGCAATTGTAACAATGGCAATATCTGCATCGCATTCATCAAAAACACGCTCTGCATCATCCGAAATGATGACTCCTGTTTTGCAACCAAGCGCTGCAAATTCTCCGACATCTTGACCCACGACAGCAGGATTATTGTCAATAGCGCCTACAATTTCCACGCCATGATCCATAAGGTATTTAAAAATAACCTTAGACATCTTACCACAGCCGTACTGAACGGCACGAATTTTTGTATTTCTCATAGCACATCCTCCGTTTATTGTTGTTTTTTTCACAATTATAGTATAATATCTCTAGTAACTAGAGAGTCAATAGAGAGTTTTAAAAATATGAAAAAAATTTTACGCATCGGAGAATTTTCCAAAATCAATCAAATTTCCATCCAAACTTTACGGTTTTATGATCAAATCAATCTCTTAAAACCTTATAGGATCGATCCCGAAACAAACTATCGCTACTATCATATCAATCAGTCTTCGCTGGTTGACTCTATTCAATACCTCCGTCAGTTGAATTTTTCCCTGGAAGAAATCAAAGAAATCCTTTCTGATAGAGATCATTCCCATCTACATCAGGTTGTTGAAGAACGCTACCAATGTCTTCTACGTGAAAAAGAGAATATTGAAAAGCAGATCCAAGAAATCGAAATTTTTCGGTCTGGAGTACAAATTTACGGAGAAAAACAAAAGGGCAAAAATCTAGAAATTGCAACTTTCCCTGAACGACAGCTACTCGTCTTTGATATTGAGCAAAACATCTATCAAATGAACTCAGAAGAATACGAACTCGCACTTCGATACTTTAAACAAGAGATTCTCCGCTACAGTCCCTTTTTTACTCACTTCAGCCGTGTCGGATCCATTATGAAACAAGAAGATTTCCAGCAAAAAAATTGGATTTCCACTCAACTCTGCCTCTTTCACCACAGCCCTAACGAACTTCCTCACCTAAACAAAACATTACTACCCAAAGGCGATTACGCTATTGCTTATTGCTCTTCTTTTTCCGATGAATTAAAATCATTACCTTCATTCCATCAAACCTTGATCCAAGCAGGCTACACTCCCACAAGTGACTATATCTGTGAAGTGATCCATGAGCAACCTCAGATCCAAGAAGGACAGCGCGATATGTTTATCCGAATGCAAGTAAGAGTTACACAAAAATGAGATTAAAAACAATCTGGCGTATTGCTACAGTCCATTTCTGAAGCCTTAACTAAAAGCAATAAATAGCTAACAAAAGCGCGTGTTGATGCAATCAAACAGTCGGAGAAACTGCTTTTAGAAATCTCGAAAAATGATTCAGATAAATTCCAAGGAAATTTTTAGGTAAACTCTTAGTTTTTAGATAAAAAAGACACACAAGAGAAAATTCTTGAATGTCTGTTAAGATTGTTGGCTCCACTTGTCCTATCAGTAAATTTGAAATGATGATACTGATAATACTATGGATCCGTTATCTCAAATACTTCTGTATGAACCCACTCATTATTAATTTGTAAGTCATTTTCTATGACCCGACTAAATGTGAAACCATTTTTTAAAAGCACTCTTTTAGAGGCTAGATTATCCATTGCCGTTCCCGCAACGATTCTATTTAAACCATAAGCATGAAATGCCTTGTCTAAAACAAGTTTAACTGCTTTGCTTGCATAGCCTAAATTAGTACAATTTTCCCCAATCCTATAGCTAAGTTCAGCTGTTTTTCTATCACTCCCTAAAACACTTAAATTGATTCTTCCAACTATAACACCTTGTGAATCCCTAATAAGATGCATGTGGGCGTCATGATTATCTTGTTCAGTTAACAATTCCATTGTAATCTCCTTAAAACCTTCTGGATCAAAATAGTTAGCTGGTCTAGGAGGTAAATTTTTCTCAAAATACTCCCGATTTTCTTTTTCAAAAAAATATACATCTATACTATTTTCTTCAGACATCAGCTCTAAACTTATCATTGTAAACAATCTCCCATTATTATCTACATTCAAACCTTCTCATGTTTACACAAAATGAAATTTACAAAAACTAAACAAATACTTTTTTCACATCGTTTCTACATTATAACACAAAAAGCTATTAACAAAATAATATCCAAGTTTAAAACACACTTTACTTTATAAACTGCATCATGCAGGAGCAACCCTTGCTAAACAAGGAGGAGTTTCTCTTGTGGCAATTTCTGAAGCTCTAATCCACAGCGACACAAGTACAACTCAAATTTATGTAAATACTTCAAATGTCGTTCCTATGGCAGTCGGTGAATTCGCCTTAAAGTCTCAAAAACAATGAGGTGAAAATAAGGTGAACTTTGAGGTGAACTTTTTCAAAAAACACGAAAACACCCCTGAGGTAAACTCTTGAGTGCTTCGAAACGTTGATTTAATCGTATTGATTAACGTTTTGAGGCAATTGACTTCGTCAAATTGCAGCCACATTTGTAAGCGACTAAAGTCGCAACAACTGTGTCAATTACACCAATTTAGTATGGAAGCATAAAAAAGAACACCCCGAAAGGTGTTCTTTGCAAGTATAGTAATTCTCTCGAATTAACGTTTACTAAATTGTGATGCTTTACGAGCTTTCTTAAGACTTGGTTTGAATTTAGTTGGACTAAAAATAGTGTAATATCAAGGCTTTTCAGAACAAGATCTACAGATTAATTTCATAAAATTTGAAGCAATATTTTTAAAATAGGGAATTTCCTAATTCAGAACCTTCACTCAGACCATAACCCTACTTATCCTAATAAAGTTTGGAGTATTGGAATAACAATGATAAAGAGCACTGTACTTAGAGTCACCACATTCGTTGAAAACTCAACATCTCCTTTTCCTTGATTAGCAAGGATTGGGAGAACAGCTAGAGCTGGTGTAGCGGACTGAATCATAAAGGTCTTAAATTCTGCTGTTGCCATATTTGGGGCAAAGAACTTCAATACAAGGACCATGATCAGAGGAGCTAGGATAAAGCGTCCAACCAAAGTGACAATTGTATCTTTATCAAAAGCAATAGTTTTCAAGCCTGCCTTTGCAAGAACAATACCGATATAGACAAGAGATAATGGCGTTGTTAAACTACCAATATAAGTCAAGGTACTTTCCGCAAAACTTGGGACAGGAAGACGGAGCACTAAAAATACGAGGGCTACGAGAAATCCCAATAAAGGTGCTGGGAAGAGCTTCTTCCAATTGAATTTTTGAGCTTGCTTTGAAGCCCCTTCTTTGCTATCCGAGGTCATGAGATAGACACCTAATGTCCAAGTAGATACCGTATTTGTAATATAATACACCAAGAAGTAGGGAAGGGCTTGATTTCCAAACAAAGCTATGTTTAAGGGCAAACCAATAAAAATGGTATTGGCATTAACAAAGGTATTAATCATGGTTCCTCGACGGCCTGGGCGCACTCTAAAAAGCTTCACCGCTATAATAGCCATTAGGTAACCGAGAATAAAGGCAATAAATGTATACAATAAACTGCCAGACAGGCTAATCAATTTATCTAAAGTTAAATATTTAAGGACAGAGGTAAAAATTGCCACTGGCATGGCCATATTCATAATGAGTTTAGATAAATCATTTCCAAAACTCTCTTGAAACCAACCACGGACTTGTAAGAAGTAACCTAGAATGATAATGACGATAATAGGTACAATACTCTGAATTGAAGTTAAAAAGATTCCCATAGTCTCCCTTTCTACATGATATAGCGTATATTTAAAGGCGTACGGAACATCCAGTCATACTCGTACACCCTATTTCCATTCACTTATTTATACGTTGGATACCATTTCAAATCACGCACTGCTTTGGCCATATCTGTTTCCTTGGCGCGTGCAAGACCTTGCTCTTGCGCTTTTTTAGCGACTGCTTCCGCTACTTTAATAGAAACATCTGCTACATACTTGAATGGCGGCAAGACAGGAGCTCCTGGTTGGCCTGGATTGACAATACCACTCAACGAATGAGCCGCTGCTCCAATCATTTCATCAGTCAAAAGACTTGCTTCAGAAGCCAGCATACCTAGACCAAGACCTGGGTAAATCAAGGCATTATTGGCTTGACCAATCACATGGTCTACACCTTTATAAGAGACCGTGTCAGCAGGAATTCCTGTTGCGACAAAAGCTTTGCCATCTGACCATTCGATCAAATCTTTGGCGCTTGCTTCGGCCAGTTTGGTTGGATTTGATAATGGGAAGATCATTGGACGTTCAGTATTTTCGCACATAGCTTCTACTATTTCTTTAGTGAAGGTATTAGGTTGAGTTGAAGTTCCTACAAGAATGGTTGGCTTCACAGTCTTCACTACTTCAAGCAGGTCAGTCAACTTGTCTGCATTGCTAAAGTCAGCACGTTTCTTAGCAAACGGTTTTTGTTCAGGAGTTAGGTCATCCATGTCATCAAAGAGAAGACCTTGCTTATCAACCATAAAGAAGAGCTTATAGGCTTCTTCTTCAGAAAGGCCTTCACTAATCATTTCACGAAGAACACGAGAGGCAATTCCTGCACCCGCAGTACCACCACCATAACAGAGATAAACTTGATCTGTTAATTTTTCACCACTAATGTCCAGTGAACCAAAGATTCCACCTAATGTAACGATTCCTGTACCTTGAATATCATCATTAAAGGTCGGGATTTGTTTCCGATATTTTTCAAGAATATTGGCAGCATTTAAGCGACCAAAATCTTCCCAGTGAAGGTAGAGTTTAGGAAAGAGACGTTCCGCTGTTTGAACGAATTGGTCAATGAAGTCGTAGTAACGATCTCCGCGGACACGTTCGTGGCGATTTCCTAAATAATTAGGATTGTTACGAAGTTCTTCACGGTTAGTCCCTGCGTCAATGACTAATGGAAGCACCATCGAAGGATCGATTCCTGCAGCACCTGTATAAACCATCAATTTCCCAACAGAAATATCGACACCATTTGTGCCCCAGTCACCGATTCCAAGGATTCCTTCTGCATCTGTTACTACAATGAGACGAATTTCACGGTCTCCAGCAGCATTTTTCAAAGTGGCTTCAATATTTTCAGGATGATTGATATCAAGATATCCCGCATATTGTGGATCTACAAAGAGGTCACTATAACCTTCAATCGTATCTGCAATAGTTGGGTCATAGACAATTGGATTGAATTCTTCCAAATGCTGAGAAAAGAGGTAATAGAAGAGAGTACGGTTGGTATTAAAAATTTCCATTAGGAAAAGACGTTTTTCCAAATCATTTACTTTTGTTTGCATTTGCTCATAAGTTTGTGTCGCTTGTTCTTCAATGGTTTGAACATAAGGTGGCAATAAACCAATAAGACCTAGTTCCTTCCGTTCCTCTAAGGTAAAGGCAGTCCCTTTATTAAGGAAAGGGTTGTTTAAAATATCATGTGCAGTCATAGTGCAACCTCCTTTTTGATAATATTATACCACTTAATATGTATTTTTAGGCAAACTTTGTTATTTAAAAAATACAATCGTTAGTGTATATGTTATAATGAGTCTAGAAGTAAAGCGTTATTGAAAACTCTTTATTCTGTAGATTATTACTCAAAGCACCATTTTGTGATTCTTTAACCTCTTTATGTTATAAATTTCTATACTCATAAGATTTTCGGTAATCGCTCTTTACCATCGGACAAATAAAGCCATGCTAAAATATAAATTCATAAGGCAAATTACAATAGATAAATATCATTTAAGTTTTTTATACAATACTTCGTATTTTTTAAGGTGTTTTTTTGTCATACAAAACTTGTATTCTATTTATATGACAACTAAAAACTATTTACAACAATATATTTCCAAAAAAGTGAAATATTTTCGAACACAAAACAAAATGAGCCAGGAAGAACTTTCGGAACAAGCGGGACTTGGGCTTAAGTATATCAACCAACTAGAAAACCAAAATGTGAATCTGACCATTCACAGTCTTGAAAAAGTGATTGACGCCCTAGAGATGACCCCAGAGGAATTTTTCAATTTTGATAGCCTTGAATCAACCTCTGATAAGACTGACAATCTTTCACTCAAAAGAATCAACATGAAGATTAAACAGCTCCCTATTGATAAACGAGAAAAGATCTTGGTCATTTTTGAAAGTATCTTAGACAATCTTTAATATCCCTGACTCACTTACATTTTAACCAGCGAATACTCGTATAGTCAAATTGTAGGATACGGATAAAAATTATTTATCTGGTGATTTCCACTTATTTTCCTTCTCCAACTATTGAAAGTGAGCCCATATGAATTTAAAAGATCTACAATATTTTTATGATCTCTGCCAGCTTCAATCCTATACGGAAGTAGCAAAACAACATAAAGTCAGCCAACCATCTATTTCTTATGCCATCAAGCGCTTAGAGGAATCTTTTAATTGCAAATTGATTCACCATGATCCTTCACATCGCTCCTTTAAATTAACTAATCAAGGACAAATCCTTCTGAAGCATACAGAACTGATTTTACCTGAGGTCATTTCTACTCGCAAAGAAATTAATCGCTCTTTGGCGCATTGCTCTACTGTAGGATTCCCTCCTATTATCATTCAGTATCTTTTCTCTGTCTTACATAAAGAAACTGAATTTGATTTTTTAAAAAAGGTACGTACTATTCGTGGTGGATCCGTAGAATTATTAAACCTTCTCCTTAAGGGAGAACTAGATGCGAGCTTACTCGGATTGATTGAACCACTCAATCATCCTTCAATAGAGACGCATGAACTTTTTCATAAAGAACTTTCTGTCGTTTTATCTAAGAACCATCCTCTTGCTACTGCTCCTTCCCTCACTTTTGAAGAATTAGTAGATCAATCCTTTATACTCTTAGACGAACACTTTGTTCACCTGAAAGCTTTTGAACTACTTAATCAAAAGTATCAAAACAAGGCAGAAATATTCTTTAAGAGTGACGACATTATCATTATTAAAGAACTTTTAAAGAAAGGGATTGGCGTAAGTTTACTGGCTGATATCGCACTTTCTGATGAAGATGATGATTTAATAAAAATCCCTCTAATACCGGAGGACCAGATAATATTTACAGTTTATTACGCTTATCTCAAATCAGCTACACTGTCTTCAGAAGTAGAAGCCTTATTTAATCTCATTAAATCATATGAATATAAAAAACTCTAACTATCAACTACCTGATAGCTAGAGTTTTTTACATTATAGGTAGTAGACTAAAGCACGAAGAAATAGGATATTATCAACGAATCTTTTCATTTACCTGATACCATTCAACGAGATTCCCAATTATAAATCTACAAAGTGTCGATAAAAAAGAACACCCCGAAAGGTGCTCTTTGTATGTATTGTAATTCTCTCGAAGAACGTTTACTAAATTGTGATGCTTTACGAGCTTTCTTAAGACCTGGTTTTTATAACCGATGCTAGTTAGCCATTATTTTTAGTCTTTTTCAAGATTTGTTGCTTAAAAAACCATAGATAACATTAACAATCATCAGTAGCGGGGCAAAAGGAATGAGATTTGGAAAAAGATAACCAACTAATAATATGATCACTAGCTGCAATCCATATAATAGTGCCCACCGATAAGGTATCTTTTTTTCTTCAGCTGATAACTGTCTTTGACTCGTCTTGATCACCATTGCTGTCATGATTATCCAAGCTACATCCCAAAGGGCAAGAACAATGAGGTAAAACAGGAGAAAGGCAAAATTAGCGGAATGCTGTCCAATCCCTCGAGTCGCTAAGGGAACAAAACTGGCTGTTAAAAGCCAAAAACTATTGGCTCCAAATAAACGAAAGCTGACATAATCTACTAATTTGTAGAGTTCATGATAATATAGCCAGACTGCCATGATTTGCAAAAAACTAGTAATGTAGATAAAAAGCATGGGTAGCATGCTTCTAAGTCCTACTACGGTCAATTCCTCAGGTAACTGTAACTCCAAGGCCATAATTGTAACAATAATGGCCAATATAGCATCTGACAATGCTTCTACTCTTTGTTTTTCCATTCTGTCCTCCTAATGACTGCTTTTTTCTAATAGCTGAGAGGGAGTTTCTAACGGCTGTGTTGAGGGCTCTATGCTGCAGCCATCAATCCCACAAACTAAACCTGTCTCTTCTGAATTGCTGTCTAGTAGTTGAAAAGAGGTATCTATCATTTTATTGCGCTCCTTCCTCTGCTTGAATTTGTTTTAATACCGCTAACATGTATTCATAAGGCTGAGCACCTGAAATGCCATACTTATTGTTCAGAACAAAGAAAGGTGCACCTTGAACGCCTGATTGATGGGCTTCTAAGATATCGCGTTTGACCTCGTCAGCAAACGCATCTCTAGCAAGTACCTGCGCTGCCTCTTCTTGTGGTAGAGCGAACTCACTGATAACAGCTAGTAACACAGAATGATCCGCAATATTGGCATGTTCTTCAAAGTAAAGATGGTACAAGGTCATAATGAAATTTTGATGATCTTTTTTATCTAAATACTTCTGCGACCATTTAATAAGACGGTGAGCTGAAAAGGTGTTGGTTGGGATAATCCCCGCCATATCAATACGAAGCCCTTCTTCATTTCCCATGCTTTCCATGTGCGCAAACTGAGCTTTAGCTTGCTCAGTGGTCATACCGTGACTGGCAGCAAACTCTGTGAGCATGGTTTCACTTGTTTCTAAAGGCGCATTGGAATTTAGCTGGTAAGCTTTCATTGTCAAATCTTCCGGATTTAAACCAACAGCTGCCATAGCACGCTTCATACGACTAGCACCAATGTAACAAAATGGACAGGCAATATCTGACCAGTAACTAATTTCCATATTTCTTCCTTCCTTTCCACTACCAAGAAGCTTTTTTCAACCCAGGAATGACACCTTGGTAAGCTTGCTGGCGTAAACAAATCCGACAAAGTTTAAACTTGCGGTAGACCGAATGCGGGCGGCCGCATGCCAAACAGCGTGAGTATTCTTGAACCGGGTAGGCCTTCTTTTTCCTTTGTATCAAAGCTTTTCTTGCCATTTAAACCTCTTTCCTATCAACCAATTGACCCTTTTTAAAGACTAATAAACTCGTCAGGGTAGGCTGAATGCCAAATAAAGAAATGAGACGGGGCACTTGAAAAATATCTGCTTGGTAAAGCACCAAATGCTCTCGTTCAGCCGTGTCTATGAGTTCTTTTTGCCCAAGAGACGATAGACTGCATTGATTTCCTGAAACAAGAAGAGCTAGATTTTGATGTTCGTCTAACAGTTCTTCTAATTCGATACTAGACGTGACTGATTTCATCATAGGTTATCAATATAGGCCAATGTATCTAGGGCAGCAATGGCACCGCTACCTGCTGCAGTAATGGCTTGTTGATATTTTGGGTCTTGCACATCACCAGCTGCAAAAATACCTGCAACAGAGGTCTTTGCTGTTCCTGCCTGTGTTTGAATATAGCCTTTATCATCCAATGCTAATTTCCCATCAAGAAAATCGGTGTTTGGCTGATGACCAATGGCCACAAAGAGACCGTCAGCCTGAATGTGCTCAATATCACCTGTTTCATTATTACGAACATCCAAACCAGTCATTCCCATCAGATTAGATGTAACTTTGACAGGCGTGTAATTTAACATCCAATGAATTTTATCATTTGCCTGAGCCCGTTTGACCATAATATCAGATGCGCGTAACTCATTGCGGCGGTGGACAACGGTCACTTTCGATGCAAAGCGTGTCAAATAGAGGGCTTCTTCCATAGCGACATCACCCCCGCCAACTACAAGGACTTCACGCTCTTTATAGAAGAAAGCATCACAGGTCGCACAAGCGCTGACACCTTTTCCGACGGCCTCTTCTTCGCCTTCAATCCCTAGGTATTTAGCGCTAGAGCCTGTTGCGATAATAACGGCCTTGGTATCAATGATTTCACCATTATCCAGATGTACTTTGAAAGGAGACGATTCGCCTTCAATTTTTTGAACAAATCCAAAGGTCATTTCGGTGCCAAACTGTTCTGCTTGGCGGCGCATTGTTTGGACTAATTTATTGCCTTCAATCCCGGTTTCAAAACCTGGATAATTTTCTACGAGGGTTGTGGTGGTTAATTGACCACCCTCAGAATAGCCTGTGATCAATCGATTTTTCAAACCAGCTCGACTTAAATAAATGCCAGCTGTGTACCCTGCAGGTCCTGAACCTACAATAATTGCATCATACATAAATCACCTCATGATAACTGTGCTTGGATTTTTTCCATCAATGTTTGTTTAGGATGAACACCAACAAGAGCATCAACGGGTTTGCCATCTTTAAAAATCACCATTGTTGGGATAGAACGAATGCCAAAGAGATTGGCCAGATCTTGTGATTGGTCCACATCCACCTGAGCAATCGTTACTTTTCCGTCAAAGTCCTGTGAAAGTTCTTCCACTACCGGCTCCATCATCCGACAAGGTGGGCACCACTGCGCCCCAAAATCGATAAAACTTACCCCATTTTGGATAGATTTCGCAAATGTTTCGGTTGTTAGTTGTGTCGTCATAAAAAACTCCTATCTAAAATAAATCGCTTCTATTCAATCATATAATTGAATAGCATAAGAATAAAAGAATGAATTTCAAAAAGGTTAACTTAGCCCTTCTAAAAATCCAATTTGTATCACTTAGTTTCTTTGAGATACTAAATAAGAAGTATTTCAAAGATGTAATTCAATAAAAAAGTTGAATAGATTGAGTAAAAAAGAAATTCAACTTTTTTATTGAATAATTGAATTATAGCACACTAAATCTATTTTGCAATGATTTTGCTCACGAGTCTCCGGTTATAAGAAAAGACTAAGGAATACACCTTAGTCAAGTTCTGAACGAGAGGATGCACCCCACTTCCAATCAGCAAAACTGCGATTGAGACTATAGATACTGTAGCCTAAACTCTGTAAATCCTGTGCTGCTAGGTTAGCATAGCCACATTGGCGCCCGCGACAATAAACAATGATGGTCTTCTCTTTGGGAAGCTGAGCTTTTTTTTGATCAAACTCATCGATTGGTAAATTAAGAGCTTTTGGCAAGTGCCCTGCCTCATACTCCTCAACAGGCCTTAAATCAAGTAGGAGAGCATCTGTCTTAGCTGCTAATTCAATTGCATTAGCGAGCTCAATCTGAGGAACACCAGCTGCCTCATCATAGTCTGACTCAATCGCTCTGACTTCTGCTAACTGTTCTTCACCGACGGCAAATAACAGAAGGACTAACTGGACAACCTTTTCAGAAGCCAAGCTATAACGGATAAAATTACCATTTCGACTCGTCACCACCAAGTGACTTTCTTTTAAAACCTGAAGGTGGCGCGAAGTATTGGCAACAGAGAGACCCGTCGCATGCGCAATTCCCTCAACTGTCTTTGGTCCCTGTGATAATATATTTAAAATATCAAGACGCTTCTCACTTCCTAGCCCCTTTGTTAAGCGAGATAGCTCTTGGTAAATATTTTGTTTGTAATCAATCATTGTCTCTTGCATCAAATCAACTCCTTATCTATTCAATTCAATAGTATAATTCTTAAAACCAGTTGTCAACTATTCCATTCGAAAGATGTTGATACTCATTTGTGGCAAAAAAGCCGGCATTCGCCAAAAAATAAAAAGAATACTTATCCTTAACATTTACTAATATTAATAGGTAAATCATGTAAAAAGAGACCTATCTCTGAAAAAATGAAATTTTTAACGAGCCGCAGTTTCTTTTGTGACATACTATCTATGTGCGACCATAAATTGTATCAAAATAATTTACTTAGAGCTCTCAACTGCCAACAATTTTCTAATGATTAATTTGAACATTCACAAAAATAATCCACAACTACTTCTGTTGTCGCTATTATCTCAAAGCTTAAAACAAGAGACAAGAAGTAAACTGCATGCAAGACATACTACCTGAACAGTTTGTCTTTACTTATATAGACACTAGAGGAAACATCAACAAGCCTTTACATGCTGACTATCTAAACAATAAAATGAAAAGCATCAGAAAGCGACATAAAGAGCTGGTACATGCTACACCTCATAAACTGCGACATACAGGAGCGACACTTGCCAAACAAGCAGGAATGAGCTTAGAAGCTATTTCTGAAGCTCTAACCCATAGTGACACAGGCACAACTCAAATTTATGTCAATACTTCTAACGTAGTTCCTATGGCCGTTGGTGAATTTGCTTTAAAGTCTCTAAAACAATAAGGTAAAAATAAGGTAAACTTTGAGGTGAACTTTTCAAAAAAACACGAAAAAAGCACCCATAAGGTAAACTTTTGAGTGCTTTGAAACGTTGATATAATCGTATTGATTAACGTTTTGAGAATTGTGATGCTTTACGAGCTTTCTTAAGACCTGGTTGGGGCACCACTTATTTCATCTAATTTCACAGTGCTTCAAAATCAACGTTTTTATAAGTTTTTAAAAATTAAAATTTCTACTAATTTCAATCAGTTTCATTAAAATAAGGTAAACTTTCATAAAAAAATAAGCAAAAATCGAACCAGAATATCAAAAGTTTACCTTATATAAAATCTTTATCTATGTGTAGTCTTATCTATAAAGAAGAAAGTAAAATATAAAAAGCGAAGCAGATTATCTTTCTATTCTATAAAAAATAATCTGCTTCGCTTCATTTATTAATCTTTTACAAATGATTATAATTTAGAATGATTTTGTTCCCAAAAACTGTTTGGGTCTTCTCCGACATATTCAAACTCATCAGTATCGGGTTCAATACCTATTACTACAAGAGGAACCGCTGGTGTATTTCTACCTGCTCTATAAACATTATAGACCTCTTTTTCATAGCAAGCTACTCCAACATCCATTTTATTTTGTAAAGCCTTAGTAGGTAGTATCTCAATTCCAACATCAATATCATTTGAAATGTAAAAAGCCATATGTTTAACAAATAAGTCATATGCTACAAATGAATACTTACCAAATTGAACTTCGACTGCAATATTGTCTTTTAAAAAGTCAGTTTGATTATATCCTTTAAAAGCAATTCTCCCTCTGGATTCAATCTCAC
>ERZ773077.1823-NODE-1823-length-14267-cov-8.687095_pt1 | contig 14267 bp, 6 predicted proteins | sample MGYA00580612_ERZ773077 | MGnify/ENA primary metagenome ERZ773077 (study PRJEB29015, sample SAMEA2737971) | human oral metagenome | biome: human oral; feature: human-associated habitat; material: dental | place: China | collected 2021 ...
ACCGCCAGCTCCGCCGCCACCGGCGCCACCACCGCCGACGCCGCCTCCGGCACCACCACCGCCACCACCGGTGTCTCCGCCGCCGGTGCCACCGTTGTCCCCGCCGCCGGCGCCACCGGTGCCGCCGGTGCCGCCAGTCGCCCCGTCGCCCGGCTGCAGCTCGGACCTCTCGGTCTGCCCCGGCTGGGGTTCGACCGCATCCTGCGTCGGCTCCTCGTAGACCGGCGCCTGCGGCTGGGTCGGCGCCGCCGTCGGCTCCTCGTAGACCGGCGCCGGGGTGCCGTCGAGCCCGCCGGGCCTGGTGGAGCCGGCCGTGCGGTCGGGGAAGTCCTCCTCCGGCAGGTCCGCCAGCGCCGTCTTCATGTACTGGGTGAAGATGTCCGCCGGATAGGTCGACCCCGTGATCTCGTCGTACTCGCCCCACGGGGTGATCGATTCCTCGGAGCCGTCGGTGCCGGACTGGTAGAGGGTCACGGCGGTGACCACCTGCGGGGTGTAGCCGACGAACTGGGCGGACTTGTTGTCCGAGGAGGAGCCCGTCTTGGCGGCGACGGGCCGGTCCAGCTCCAGGGCGGTGGTTCCCGAGCCCCTCTGCACCACCTGCGTCATGGCGTAGGTGGCGTCGGCCATGACGCCCTCGTCGAAGACCTTCGTCCCGTCGGTGGGGCCGCTGTAGGCCAGCGCGCCCTGCCCGTTCTTCACCGAGGCCACGATGTGGGCGGTGTGCCGGGAGCCCTGGGCGGCGAAGGTGGTGTAGGCGGTGGCGATGTCAATGGTGTGCGGCGAGGCCGACCCCAGGACATTCTGAACGGTGTCGTCCAGTCCGGCCGTGTCCGAGGGGTAGCCCGCGCGCACCGCCACCTCATTGGTCGATTCCGGGCCGATGTCGCGGTTGAGCTGGACGTAGGCCGTGTTGACCGAATTGGCGGTCGCATCGACGAGATTGATCCAGCCGTAGGAGACGCCGCCGTAATTGCGGTACTCATTGCCCTCGATGGTCATGGGCGAGGGGGAATTATAGCCGTTGGCCAGGGTGTCGCCCTTCTCCAGGGCCGAGACGAGCGCGAAGGGTTTGAAGGTCGAGCCCGCCTGGGCTATGGCCGAGGTGGCGGAATTGACCTGGTTGGTCAGGTAGTCGCTGCCCCCGTAGAGGGCCAGTATCCCCCCGTTGGAGGCGTCGATGGAGACCAGGGCCACGTGGAGGTCGGGGGAGTATCCCTCGGGCAGGGCCTGCACGGAGGCGACGGCGGCCTCCTGATCCGCCTTGTTGATCGTGGTGGTGATGTTGTAGCCGCCGGTGTCGATCTGCTCGCCGCTCAGCCCCGCCTTGTCGACGAGCTCCTGGCGCACCATCTGCAGCAGGTAGCCGTTGGGGCCGGCGTACAGCTCGTTCGACTCCGGGGTGATGGTGGTGGGCATGGAGGCCTCGTCGTACTGGGCCCGGGTGATGTAGCCGTCCTCGAGCATGTAGCCCAGGACGCGCTGGAAGCGGGTCTGCGCCTGGCCCGCGTCGATCGCCGGGTCCCAGGCGCTGGGAGCGGGCAGGATGCCGGCGAGCAGGGCCGCCTCCGAGACCGTCATCTGCGCGGCGGAGTGGCCGAAGTACGCCTGCGAGGCGGCCTCGATGCCGTAGGCGCCGCGCCCGAAGTAGACCGTGTTGAGGTAGGAGCCGAGGATCTGCTTCTTGGACAGCTCCCGGTCGATCTTAATGGCCATGATCGCCTGCTGGAACTTGCCCAGGTAGGAGCTGGTCGTATCGACGTAGTAGTTCTTGATGTACTGCTGGGTCAGGGTGGAGGCGCCCTGGCGGTCGCCCCCGCGCAGATTGTTCCACAGGGCGCGGACGATGCCCTTGGGATCGACGCCGTTATTGGTGTAGAAGGTGCGGTCCTCACTGGCGACGACGGCGTTGCCGATGTAGTCGGGGATCGTCGTGGTGTCGATAATGGTGCGGTTGATCTCCGCGAAGGTGCCCATCTCGGTGGTGCCGTCCGCGTAGAACACGGTGGTGGACTGGGCCTGGGCGAATTCGCTGGGCTCGGGGACCTTGACCGTATTGTAGGCGATGATGAACGCCGTGGCGACCGCCGCGATGAGAAGGAAGAAGCAGCCGAGGAAGAAGCGCCAGCCGGGGATCCAGCGCATGACGGGGCCCTTGCCGGCCCGCGGGTAGTTGATGATCCGACGACGGCGCCCGCCGGCCTTGCCCGGACCCGTCTTTCCGGGGCGGCCGGACCCGCGCCCGCGTCCCCGTGACGCGTTGGGACGCGACGGGCCGCCGCGGCGCCCCGATGGCGCCTGGGACTGCTGACTCATGGGCTGCTGACTGCCGGCCCTGGCCGCGGCGGCCAGTTTTCCGCCTCGGCGGCCGACGCCGTCGCGCCTCGCACTGTCTGCCACGCGCTCCTCGATTCTGTCCGCTGTTCAGGAAGGACTCAGACGGCGGGGGCCGCCTCGGGCTGCGGTCCAGTATGGCGGTTCCGGCGTCCGGATAACAGCAGGAGGCGCCTGTGAGGTACCCCGTAGGAGCCTGGACGGCACGGCGCGCGCCGTGAGACGCATCCCACTAGCCTGGCCTCATGAGCACGACCAGCACCGACGCGTCCACCGCCCGCCAACCCTCCGACCCCGGCCGGCGCAGCGCCGACGCGGCGACCATCAACTCCGCCATCGCCCTGCGCCTGGAACTGCTGGGCGTGCCCGCCCCCGCCGGGGTCGGCGACCCACGGACCGACCGGCTCGTGTCCCCCATCCTGGCGCGCCAGCGCGAGATGACCCGGCGCCTGTCCGGCCGCCTGTGCGCCGCCGACCGCCGCATTCAGGCCTTCCTCGACTCCTACCTCGACGGCGCCGCCGAGCGCCCGCGCCTGCCCGCCGCCACCTTCGTGCTCGACCAGCCGGGCCTGGCCCGCGCCCTGTCCCTGCCCCTGGATGCGACCAGCTTCACCTCCCCCTACGTCGAGAGCTACCGCACCCTCCAGGGGGTCCTGCACAATCCGCGCAACGACCGGCGCACCACGGCTGGCGTCTTCCACATCGCCGAGGGCGGCCTGCCCATCCCCGACGACAAGAAGGCCGTGCCCCGCGACGTCTTCGCCCGCGTCCTGGCCGCGGCCCTGAACGCCCCCGCGGACCTGCTCACCCTGCCCTGGGCCTCCACCCGGCCCGAGCCGGCCCGCTGCTTCGTCTCCCTGCTGCTGCGCCCCGTCGTCGTCCCCGAGGTCCCCGGCGTCACCGGCGAGCGCTCCATGGAGATCCGCTTCATCACCCCCGGAGGGCTCGTGTCCAACCTGGACTTCGTCGAGGGCATCTTCGGCAACGGGGGCGACCCCTACCTGCCGGAGAACGACGCCTCCCTGGCGCCGGAGACCTGGACCGGGCACACCGGCTGCGTCATCCTGGCCCCGCACCTGACCGCCCTGACCAAGAAGGAGCTGGGGCTGCCCGCATGGGAGGAGGCCGACGAGCGCCGGCGCCGCGACGGCATGTGCTGGCGCGAGGAGGGAGAACTCTACAACGACGGCAAGCCCTTCAAGCTCGTGGCCCGCGACGAGCGCGGCGTCATCGTCACCGTCATCGCGGACAACTACTACGGCTACTGCAAGAAGGAGGTCAAGACCCAGATCGGCTACTCGGCCAACCTCTTCGGCTGCGTGGAGGAGGAGCACTCCGGCGGCGCGATCGCCTTCCCGCGCTACGACCTGGGCCGCGAGTTCCGCGACGTCCACACGCCCGCCGACCGCACGCTCGACGACGTCCTGGCCGCCAACCCCGGCCGCTTCCGCCGCGAGGCCTCGGGCTGCGCCGTCGACCTGGACGACGAGACGATCGTCCTGGTGCCCGGCGGGGCCTTCTACTCCATGCTCACCCAGACCATCACCTGGACCGGGGCGGACGGCGAGACGGCCCGCATCCCGCTGCTGGCCGGCAGGACCTACGTGACGCCGTCGGGCTACCGCATCCACTGCAAGGCCGCCATCGGCAACCCCAAGCAGTGGCACATGATCGGCACCGCCCCCTGGCACACCCAGCTGCACAAGCCGGCCACCGTCTCCGGGGGCGGCAAGTCGGAGATCTCCAAGTCGATCCTCGACGCCATCGTCTTCGGCGAGGCCTACATCGGGGACGTGGAGGCCGACTTCGACTCCGTCCAGGGCATCCTCGACGGCGACTACGCCGACCGCTTCGTCGACCCTGCCAACAAGAGCGCCCACCACCGCTCCATCCTCTCCGAGCGCCGCTCGCTGGGCAGCGTCATCAAGCTGCTCACGCCGTCGGACATGTACACCGACCAGTACAACGCCTTCCTGGAGTCCATCCCGCCCCACATCAAGGAGCTCATCTTCACGGTCAAGCGCTACTACCGCCCCGAGTGGGGCGCCGACTGGCGCAGCCACTTCTCCGTGGGCATGATGAACGGCCGCCAGGGCAACTCCCTGCGCCTGGACGGCGACACCGTCAAGATCAATATGCTCCGCGTCGGCTTCGAGCCCGACGGCGCCTGGCGGCTGTTCTCCCTGCGCCCCGACTTCGCGGCCTGCGCGAAGGTCCAGACGGAGGACGACATCACCGCCTCCCTGGTGGCCCCGGCCTCCGCCGACGACCCGGCCTTCGCGCGGGGGCTGAGCCGCAAGTACGTCACCAACTGCGAGCGGCTGCTGTTCCAGCGCCCCGACGACGCCATCGTGCCCGGCTACGACAAGCAGACCGAGTCGGACATGTCGGGGCAGGACCTGTTCATCTCCAACTACGCGCCCCTGACCCCCGCCGACGCGCGGGCCATGGTCGACGACGCGCCCGGGCTGTCGCGCTTCACCGAGCCCATGCAGGGCCTCGTCCGCCGGGCGGCCGCCCTGCCCGAGGCGCCGGAGCCGGCCCGGCGGTCCTACTGGGTCTGCACCGCCAACCCGCGCCTCGTGAACGGCGCCCCCACGCGGAACCCGCGCTACCTCCAGGTGCGCCCGGACGTCGCCCGCCCCGAGGAGGTGCGCCTGGCCGAGGTGGCCACCCACCTGTACTCCCGCGTGCCCCTGGACGAGCCGATCCGCCACAGCGTCGACGTCGTCGCCGCCGGCCGGCGCAACAACCCGCCCGAGCCGGGGGTGCCGGCCCTGTGCGCCTACAACCCGCTGCACTACATGGAGCTGCCCGAGCTGTTCATGGAGTTCATCTCCTCCATGACCGGCAAGTCCCCCTCGACCACGGGCGCCGGCAGCGAGGGGGCGCTGACCAAGTCGCCCTTCAACGCGCTGCCGCCCGTCTACGACCTCAACGCCTCGCTGCTGTCCTACGCCCTGAGCGGCTACGACGGCTGGCTGAGCTCGGCGGGCTTCATCGGGCCCAGGGTCAGGGTCGCCCACGACATCTCGCTGCTCGTGCCGGAGGTGTTCTCGCGCATGACCGAGGCCGAGCGCGACGCCCGCGCCCTCATCGCGGGCGGCTACCTGGAGCGCCTGGAGGACAGGGAGATCGGCGGGCGCACCGTCCAGGCCTCGCGGCTGGGCTACCGCATGAACCAGGCCTTCGCCAACAGCTTCTTCGGGCGCATCTTCCTGCACCCCGACGTCGTGTTCACCGAGGAGATGCTGCGCCCCGAGCTGCAGGATGAGGAGGTCTTCGCCGACTCCGTCGACGTCATCGTCACCACCCACCGGGTGGTCGCCCAGCACTACGTCGACGACGGCTCGATCCGGTGGGCCGTGCCGCCGCTGAGGGCGCTGCTGGAGATCATGCACTCGGGGCGCTCCGAGCAGGGGTGGACGCTGGCCAGCCCGCAGTTCCGGGCCCTGTTCGAGCGGGAGAACATCCTGGCCTCCGACTGGTACGCGGCCCGCATCGACGCCAAGGTCGAGCGCGACCGCAAGCAGGCCGAGGCCTCGATCCGGTCGCTGACCCGCTTCACGACGACGCCGGGCAACGAGGGCGTGACCGAGCGCCTCGACGTCGGAGCGCGGCTGGAGGCCGCCCGGGCGCACCTGGCCGAGGTCGCCTCGCCGGCCGCCCGCGAGCGCCTGGTGGGCACGCTCGGCCTCCAGCCCGAACTGGCCGGGGGCGCGCCGATCGACGTGGCCTGACCGCCCGGCGCGCCCGGGCGGCGCCCGGGGCGGGGGGTGAGTACTCCCCTCCCGCCCTGGGCGAACAGGGATGACGCCCGCGCCGTCGCCCCGATGGGATTGGGCGCATGACACCTCCGACGGCATCCGCCGCCACCGCAGATTCTCCCCCCGCGCCCTTCGCCGAGAGCCCCGATGCCGTCGCCGCCGCGCACGGCACCGACCTCGCCGAGGGCCTGACCGGGGCGGAGGCCGCCCGCCGCCTGACCGAGAACGGCCCCAACGACCTGCCCTCCACCCCGCCGCCGCCGGCCTGGAAGCGCTTCCTCGCCCAGTTCCGCGACCCGCTCGTCTACCTGCTCCTGGGCGCCATCGTCGTCTCGGCGATCACCTGGGCGCTGGAGGGGGCCCACGGGGCGCCGGTCGACGCGCTCATCATCCTGCTGGTCATCACCCTCAACGCCGTGCTCGGCTTCGTCCAGGAGAGCAGGGCGGCCGACGCCGTCGCCGCCCTGTCGGCGATGACGGCCGCCACGAGCACGGTCCTGCGCGACGGGAGCCGCCGGGTCGTGCCGTCCTCGGAGCTGGTCGTGGGCGACCTGCTCGTCCTGGGCGAGGGCGACCAGGTCGGCGCCGACGCCCGCCTGGTCCAGGCGGCGGCCCTGCGCGTCATCGAGTCCTCGCTGACCGGCGAGGCCGACGCCGTGGTCAAGTCCGCCGACGCCGTCGCCCCCGACGCCGACCTGGCCGACCGCTCCTCCATGGTCCACCGCGGCACCTCCGTCGCCCAGGGCACGGGCCGGGCCGTCGTCGTGGCCACCGGCGCCGACACCGAGATGGGCGCCATCGCGCGGATGCTCGACTCGGTCGAGGAGGAGGGCACGCCCCTCCAGCGCGAGATCACCCGGATCTCCAAGATGCTGGGCGCGGTGGTGATCGTCATCGCCGTCGTGGTGGTGGCGACCCTGCTGGCGCTGGCCCCCGAGCGCACCGCCCAGACGGTCACCGACGCCCTCCTGCTGGGCGTGTCCCTGGCCGTGGCCGCCGTGCCCGAGGGGCTGCCCGCGATCCTGTCGGTGGTCCTGGCCCTGGGCGTGCAGCGCATGGCCCTCCACAAGGCGGTGGTCAAGCGGCTCACGAGCGTGGAGACCCTGGGGTCGGCCTCGGTCATCTGCTCGGACAAGACCGGCACCCTGACCCGCTCGGAGATGACGATCCAGGAGATCGTCACCGCCTCGGGCACCACCGTGGTCACCGGCATCGGCTACGCGCCCGACGGCGAGGTGGCCCCCGACGCCGACCGCGACGGCCGGCCCGACTCCGAGCCCCTGACCGGCGCGCTGCGCGACGAGGTGACCGTGGTCCTGTCGGGCGGGGCCATGGCCTCCGACGCCGAGCTCGCCGTCGACGAGGGCGTGTGGAGCGTGGTGGGCGACCCCACCGAGGGCTCCTTCCTCGTGGCCGAGCGCAAGCTGGGCACCGAGGGGGGCCGGGAGGGCCGCTTCGAGCGGGTCGGCGAGGTGCCCTTCACCAGCGAGCGCAAGCTCATGAGCGTGCTGTACACCGACGCCAAGCACGGCGCCACGATCCTCATGTCCAAGGGCGCCCCGGACGTGCTCATGGGGCGCTGCACCCGGGTGCGCGAGGGCGATGCGGCGGCCGGCGCCGAGCTCGGGGGCGTCCCCGCCCCGCTGAGGGAGGACGTGCGCGAGCGCTTCGCCGGCCACATCCGCGACATGTCCGGCCGGGCCCTGCGCACCCTGGGCGTGGCCTACCGGGTCCTGAGCGAGGACGAGGCCCGCCTCGTGGCGGCCGCCCTCACCGAGGGCGCCGACGCCGAGCTGGCGGAGCTGGAGAGGGACCTCGTGCTGGCCGGCGTCGTCGGCATCATCGACCCGCCGCGCCCCGAGGCCGCCGTCGCCGTGGCCGAGGCGCACCGGGCCGGCATCCGCGTGCTCATGATCACCGGCGACCACCCGGACACCGCCGGGCGCATCGCCGCCGACCTGGGCATCGCCGAGCGGGGCGCGCGCGTGCTCACCGGCCGCGAGCTGTCCGCCATGGACGACGACGCCCTGGCCGACGCCGTGGCCAGGACGAACGTCTACGCGCGCGTCGCCCCGGAGCACAAGATGCGCATCGTCGGCGCCCTGAAGTCTCAGGGGCACACCGTGTCCATGACGGGCGACGGCGTCAACGACGCCCCCGCGCTGCGGGCGGCCGACATCGGCGTGGCCATGGGCATCACCGGCACGCAGGTGACCAAGGAGGCCGCCACCATGGTGCTGGCGGACGACAATTTCGCCACCATCGTCGACGCCGTGCGCGAGGGCCGGCGCATCTTCGACAACATCAAGAAGTTCCTGCGCTTCCTGCTGTCCTCCAATATGGGCGAGGTCCTCACCGTCTTCGGCGGCGTAGTGCTCTCCGGAGTCATCGGCCTGAGCGGGCACAGCGACTCCGGCGTCGTCCTGCCGCTGCTGGCCACCCAGATCCTGTGGATCAACCTGGTCACCGACTCCGCCCCGGCCCTGGCCATGGGGGTGGACCCGAGCGTCGAGGACGTCATGGGCCGGCCGCCGCGCAGGCCCGAGGACCGGGTGATCGACGCCACCATGTGGAGCGGGGTGCTGCTCATCGGCGCGGTCATGGCCGTCTCGACCCTGGCCGTGCTCGACGTCTTCCTGCCCGGCGGCCTCATCGACATCGCGGGGCTGTCCGCGGACGACCTGCCCACGGCCCGCACGGCGGCCTTCTCCACCCTGGTCCTGGCCCAGCTGTTCAACACCCTCAACTCGCGCTCGGAGACGGTCAGCGCCCTGCACCACCTGTTCGTCAACAAGTGGCTGTGGGGGGCGATCGCGCTCGGCGCCGTCCTCCAGATCGCCGTGGTGGAGGTGCCCGTCCTCCAGGTGGCCTTCTCCACGGAGCCGTTGGACCCGACCCACTGGGCGGTCGTGGTGGCCATGGCCTCGCTGGTGCTGTGGGTGGACGAGATCCGCAAGGCGGTCCGCCGCGCCCGCGGGCTGTGAGCGGCGGCGGGCCGGCCGGGCCGCTACTGCCAGCGGGCGGTGGCCGGGTCCACGCCGTGGGCGGCGGCGTTGGCGTCGATGATCTCCTTGAGCCAGGCGGCCAGGCCGGGCTCGTACCCGTCGTAGTGGGCGGCGAAGCGGGGGTCGGCGACGTAGCCGCAGGCGATGAGCACCTGCTTGGAGTGGCTCGTGTCGAACCACTGGTCGATGCTGGCGCGGTGCCGCTCGGCCAGGGCGTTGGCGCGCTCGCCGCCGGGTTCGGCGCCCTCGCGCATGGCGGCGGCCAGATCGGCCAGGAGCCGGTCCGACTCCTCCTTGACCCGCTTCCAGTCCGAGGCGCTCATGGCGGCCCGGCGCGCCTCGGACTGGGCCCACTCGTCGGTGTCCCCCCAGCGCCGCTGGGCCTCCTCCTCCCAGGCGGGGTCCCAGCCGGTGCCGAGGATCTCGGCGCGCTGCTCGGGCGTGGTGCTCATGCGCGTCTCCTCGTCCATGAGCGCCTCGACCGCGCCGACCATCCGCTGCAGCCTGGTGATGCGGGCCAGCAGGAGCGCGCGCTGGCGCTCGAGGTGCTCCAGCGCGCTCGTCCCGGCCTCGTCCAGGAGCTCGCCGATGCGGGCCAGCGGCATGCCGGTCTCCCGGTAGACGAGGACCTGCTGGAGGCGGGCGACGTCGTCGGGCGAGTAGAGCCGGTAGCCGGACCAGGTGCGGCCCGAGGGAACGGCGAGCCCGAGCGCGTCCCAGTGGTGCAGGGTGCGCACGGACACCCCGATCAGGCGCGCCGCCTCGCCGACGGTCAGGTCCTCGCGGGCTCCGGGCAGGTCGGGCTCATGCATGCGCCCAGCATCCCAATGGTGTCCCACGGGCGCGAGCCCGGGACCCGACGCCGCGTGAGGGTCAAGCGGTGACGACTCACGCGCCCCGGCCCCCACCGGCGGGTTCACTGCGCGTCGCCGCCCACAACCTGCCGCCACGGCGTGCGCACCGCCTCGGCGGCACTGCGCCCCGATCGCCTCAAGTACTGCGCGACGAGGTCCCGTCCGGCGGCGTAGCCGGCGCCGGTGGGCACGCCCACGGGGTCGAGTCCCAGTCGGCGGGCGCCGGCGTCGCCGAGGATCCAGGGCATGAAGTGCTGCATGCCGCTGATGTCCAGGGCCTGGCGGACCTTGCCGACGACGTCGTGCCCGTGCGACGCGTCATCGACGAAGTGAGTCCACCCGCGCTCCCCGTACAGCTCGGCGGCGAAGGCGTCGGCGAGTCCCTCGGCCACCACCTGCTCGCCGAGCTGGACCCTCATCGGATCCCACACGACGCCGCCCGGTCCGTAACGCACGTTGTGGTGGAGCTCGTGAACCGCGATCGCCTCCAGGCGGTCGAGCACGACGTCGTGGGGCCAGACGGTGATCTCGATGTAGCCGCTCATGCCGCCGAAGGCGGACAGTCCCTGGATCTCGTCCATGAAGTACACGTCTCCCGGGTCGCCGACGGTGAGGTGGACCGTCAGGTCGGGGACGCTGAGATCCGGCACGGCGGACGTGAGGGCGGCGATGCCCTCGGCCAGCGCCCTCCTGATGCGGCCCCACGCGTCCGCATCCTCCAGCCGCGCGAGCGCGTCGAGGACGCGAGCGTCGGATCCCTCGATCGGGTAGCCGTAGGTCCCCCGATGAATCTCGAACTGGTCCGGGCCGCCGGGGATGAAGGGGAACATGCCGTTCAAGGGCGCGCGGACCTGTCGCAGGAGCTCGGCGCGCTCGGACGGGGGCGCCGCCAGGACGCGGCGGGTCGTCGAAGCCGTGTCGATGATGGTGAGGGCTGTGTCATGGGCTGTCATGGAGCCGACACTCCTCCCTCACGCAGCGTGAGGGTCAAGCGGCGCCGCTGCGCCGAGCCCCGGCAGCCCGGTCACCTCGCGGGGCCGGTCGCCCAGCCGGCGCACCGCCCGCCCGTAGGTCAGCGCCACGCACCACACGAAGACCACCAGCGCCGCCTGCGCGCCCCGCGACCAGCCGACGTCGGGCAGGACCAGCACGGCGACGCCGGCGGCCACGCACTCGGCGGTGTTGAACAGGACGTCGTAGAGGGAGAAGGCCCGGCCCCGGTAGGCGTCGGCCGTGTCCGACTGCACGATCGTGTCGACGGCGATCTTGGCCCCCTGCACCCCGATCCCGAAGACGACCAGCCCCGCCGTCATGGCCCCCTGGGCGTGCGTGGCCACGAGCACCAGCTGCCCGGCCGTGCCGCCCACCAGGCACATGACGATCCAGGTCGACGGCGCCACCCGCTCGTGGGCCAGGGGCGTGAGGATCACGGCGATGCCGTGCCCGGCCATCATCGCCCCCATGAGGGCCCCGAACAGCGCCAGCCCCCGGTCCGCCTGGGCCGGGTCGGCCAGGAGATTGCGGGAGGCCAGGATGATGGTGATGAGCTCCATGCCGTAGACGAAGCGGTGCAGCGCCATGGCGCCCAGCGCCAGGCCGGGGGTGCCGCGGCGCACGAGGTAGCGCACGGCGTCGGCCAGGTCCGCCGCGGTCCGGCCCAGCGCCGCCCCCAGCCCGGCGCCGCCCGGGCGCTCCGGCCCGAGCTGGTCGCGCCCGAGCCGGGTGACGACGACGGCCGCGAGCACGTACAGCCCGGCCGCGGTGAGCAGGCTCGCGGTGTTCCGGGCGGCGCCGTCGGGCAGCAGCAGGCGCAGCAGGATGCCGATGACCATGCCGAGCGCCGTCGCCGCCCCGCCCAGGGTGGGGACGATGGAGTTGGCCACGAGCAGGCGCTCGCGGTCGATGATCCGGGGCAGGCCGGCCGAGAGCACGGACAGCAGGAAGCGGTTGACGCCCAGGGCGACCAGGACGAGGGCGTAGACGCCGATCCCCACGCCGGCGGCCTCCATGACCAGTGCGGTGGCGACGATGAGGCCGGCGCGCAGGAGGTTGCCCGCCAGGAGGGTCTGGCGCCGTCGCCACCGGTCGATGAAGGGCCCGGTGAAGGGGCCGACGACGCTGAAGGGCAGGAGCATGACGACCAGGGCGGAGGCGACGCCGGGGGCCGTGGTCATGTTCTGGGGGGCGAAGAAGAACACGGTGGCCAGGCCCGCCTGGACCATGCCGTCGCCGGTCTGGGAGATGAGGCGGATCCCCAGCAGGGTGCGGAAGGCCGGGACGCCGGCGAGGTCCTTGAGGTCGGTGGTCAGGCGCATGGGCCCATGGTGCCCGACGGCGGGCCCGGGCCGTCGCCGGCGGGCGCGGCCGGCGAGGGGGTCGGCCGCTCCTCCCCGCCGGGAGCGGGCGTTGACATGGGCGGGACGGCCCCCTACGATCTACCTACTACTTATTAAGTAGTAACCACATACGGACACCGCCGTTCGATGAAAGGGTCGCACATGCCCCAGACACAGGAGTCCACCGCAGTGGACACCGCCGCCCCGCCCTCCCCCTCCAACCTCGCGCCCGACACCGGCGTCCCACTGAGCCGCTCCACACTGATCCGCTTCGGCGTCGGCTTCTTCGGCATCTCCCTGCTGTGGGCCATCGGCCTCAACACCGTCGCCTCGGTGCTCCTGCCCCAGCGCCTCAAGGACATCGGAGTCGACAACCCCACCGCCCTCCTGGGCTCGATCAGCGCCGTGACGGCCCTGGTCTCACTGGTCTCCAACCTCGTCTTCGGCAACCTCTCCGACCGCACCCGCTCGCGCTTCGGCAAGCGCAGCCCCTGGGTCGTCTGCGGCGGCGTCCTGGGCGGCCTGTCGCTCTTCGCCATCGGCGTCCTGGCGAACTCCGCGGTGATCACCGTCATTTACTGCGTGTGCATGGTGGGCCTCAATATGATGCTGGCCCCGGCCATCGCGGTCCTGTCCGACCGCGTCCCGGAGTCGATCCGCGGCACCATGTCCACCTTCTGGGGCGTGGGCGCCTCCGTCGGCTACCCGCTCGGCGCCATCGTCGGAGCCCGCTTCATCTCCGAATCCGGCGCTTCGGTGTCCGGGTTCACCCTCGGCGGCGTCCTCATGGGCATCGCCGGCCTGTTCGCCGTGCTGGTCTGGCCGCGCGAGAAATCCGCCGCCGACGAGACCGCCGCGGCCAAGTCGCTGGGCGACGTGCTCCGCTCCTTCATCCCCCCGACCCGGGGCGCGGGCGACTTCTGGAAGGCGTTCTTCGGCCGCTTCACCATGCTCATCTCCTACCAGATGATCAACGCCTACCAGCTCTACATCATCCAGGACTACCTCGGCCTGTCCACCGAGGAGTCCGGCGCCACCGTGACGGTCATGTCCTCCATCACCCTCGTCGTCGGCCTCGTCGGGGGCTTCCTCGGGGGTCCTCTCTCCGACATCCTCAAGCGCCGCAAGGTGCCGGTGGTCATGGCCTCCCTGCTCTTCGCCCTGGGCGTCCTCATGCCCTGGATCATGCCGACGACGACCGGCATCTACCTCTTCGCCCTCATCGCCGGCTTCGGCTACGCCGTCTACAGCTCCGTCGACCAGGCCCTCAACGTCGACGTCCTGCCCGACCCCGAGACCGCCGGGAAGGACCTGGGCATCCTCAACATGTCCACGACGCTCGGCCAGATGTCCGGCCCGGTCATCACCTCCGCGATCGTCACCTGGACCGGCGCCTACACGCTCGTCTTCCCCGTCTCCATCGGCTGCGCCGTCGTCGGCTGCTTCTCGATCCTGGCCATCAGGAGGGTCCGCTGAGCCGCTGAGCCCCGCCGCGAGCGCCCGGCCGGCCCCGGCCCTCCGGGAAGGTCCGCAGGATCCACCGCGGAACTACCGGGAGGTCCACCGGGCCGGGCACCGGGAGGTCCTGGTCGCGGCCGTCGCGCCAGGTCCGGGCCCTGAGCACAGCAACCGGCAAGACGCCGCGGGTGGACGGGGTTCTGCTCTCCGGAACCTGATTTTGGCGTTCTGGGAGGATCGTTCCGCTCCGCTCCCGGCGGCCGCGGCGAACAAGCCGCGGAATTATGCGGAAAGCGCCGGGCACTTCCGACGAGCCGGGGCGAACGATCCTCCCAAAACGCCATTTCTGCGGTCACCGTCCTCTGCGAGGCGTCCTCGCCGAGGACGGTGGTGCGGGGACTGAGATCGATGCGGTGGGGACGATCTCCTGCGAGGGCCGGGTTCCCGGTGGGCGTCTTGCCGGAGGGCCGCTCCCGGGCGGGCCGGGTTCTTCCCGCCCCGCTCCATGACGAC
>ERZ773077.1824-NODE-1824-length-14261-cov-11.990497_pt1 | contig 14261 bp, 7 predicted proteins | sample MGYA00580612_ERZ773077 | MGnify/ENA primary metagenome ERZ773077 (study PRJEB29015, sample SAMEA2737971) | human oral metagenome | biome: human oral; feature: human-associated habitat; material: dental | place: China | collected 2021 ...
GCTCTGATAGCTCGCTTTCGAGGCAGAGATCCTTGACACGTAGCTGTAGGAAGCTTTGCGGATAGAAGTTGTTTTCCTCGAGCTCAAAGCACAGGGCAAAGGCGTTGTGCCGTGTGATCTCGGGAGCATAGCGAGCCAGCCCCAGAGCGAAGCCATGGAGGGGACGGATGCGCTGATAGCTGTCGGTCATACGTAGGCTCAGATGCTGAAGTGCCTTGCCTACAGCACGTGTGCCACCGGCATCCCGCATACTACGAGTCATGAAGATGGGACGCTCGTTGTCCGTGCCGAAGGGATAGAGCATCTCTACCTGACGGAGTAGGGTACGCGACACCTCGGAGGGCTTGAGCTCTGCATCGATTTGGAGGGTCGGAGTGAATGGTTGCGAGGTGGTTTGCTCCACACTATCAGCATACTTCTGTATGCGGCGCATAAACTCAGGGAGGCGGTCCTCACGGATTGTCAGCCCTGCGGCAAAGATGTGTCCGCCGAAGTTCTCCAAGCAGTCACTACAAGCTTGGATGGCTTGGTATAAGTCAAAGCCTCCTGCAGAGCGTCCTGATCCGGCGAGGAAGTCGCCTGTGCTATGGGAGAGGATGAGCACAGGGCGGTGGAAGCGGTCGGCCAGTCGTGCTGCTACGATGCCCATGACTCCCTTGTTCCACTCTGGACGGTAGAGGATGATGAGTCGTTGCTTCTGGAGCTGAGGGTCACTCTCGACGAGGGCAATGGCCTCACGTGTGACCTGCTGATCGAGCTCTTGGCGCTGGCGATTGTATTCGTCGAGTATCTGGCTCTGGGCCTCCGCTGTAGCCGCATCCTCGGCAATGAGGAGCTTGACAGACTCTGCGCCGTGTGCCATACGCCCTGCGGCATTGATACGTGGTCCGAGCTCGTAGTAGATGCTCGCCATGTCGACGCGACCAGGCTGGATCTTCCCTAAGCGCATGAGATAGGTGATAGCTACCGAGGGGTGGCTATTGATCTGCTGCAGGCCGTGAGATATGAAGATACGGTTCTCCCCAAGTATAGAAACTCGGTCCTGGGCGATACTTAGGACGAGAAGCTCCAGCAGGGGGAGAAGGGATTCAAAAGGAAGGTCTCGATGGGAGGCAAGCCCTTGTACAAGCTTGAAAGCTACCCCACAGCCCGAGAGCTCGGTGAAGGGGTAGTGGTTGTCACGACGCTTGGGGTTGAGGATGGCAGTAGCTGGGGGAAGGCTATCATCGGGCGTGTGGTGGTCGCAGACGATGAAGTCCATCCCATGCTCTCGAGCATAGGTGATTTCCTCAAACGCCTTGATCCCCGTATCTACCGATATGATGAGGCTGACACCTAACTGCCGTGCATAATCTATCCCCTGCAGGGTGATGCCATAGCCATCGTCGTAGCGATCTGGGATATAGTAGTGGAGGTATTCCTCGGGCAAGCATTGTGCTCGCAGATAGCGATAGAGTAGGGCTACGGCTGTAGTGCCATCGACGTCATAGTCTCCGTAGATTAAGATATGCTCCCGCTGCTCAATAGCTCTATTCAGCCGCTCGACAGCGATCAGCATATCCTCCATAGCGAAGGGATCATGTAGCTCCTCAAGACGTGGAGAGAAGAAGCTCTGTGCCTCCTCATAAGTGCGTATACCCCTTGCTACAAGGAGGCGCCCCATAGCAGGGAAGAGTCCCAAGCGTGTGGCTAATTCACAAGCTTGGGTCTCCTCATCCGTGGTATATTGTCTTATCTCCCAGCTTTGGGACATGCTTATATCTCCTTGCTAGTGCTACTACTTCTTTGTGGTGGCGCTGGGCGTCAGCGTAGGCTGGATCAGATAGTAATGTTGCTGTGTCTTACCCTTCCCAGAGCCTTGTATCTCTACAACGACATAGTCCTTGCCTTTGTTCGTTTGCTCACGGCTGGCGAGGATTTCCTCGCGAGGTGTCTCATTCCAATGCTGCTCAAAGAGAAGAGCATCGTCAAGCGAGCGCACCTGAATGGCCTTATCAAAGCTCGAGCCATCACCCGTGTGGGCGATCATGCTGAGAAGCTCGACGAGCTGGTACATGTAGGTATTGAATCGTGAGCTCTTGAGGTGAAGCGAGAGGTCGCAGGCGCGCTTGATGAGCCCAATATGCGTGGGGGTACGCCACAGCCCTTGTTGGACGGTCTTGAGTGCCTCAGTGAAGTTCTTCCCCTCGATAAGGCGATCGGCCTCAGCCTCTATCTTGCTGAGGAAGGGAGCTGTGTCTTCACGTCCATCTACTGAGAAGTATAGCTCTCTGATATCTGCGCGACTGAGCGTAGAGTCTGCGCGACGGAAGCGTGTGGTCAAGAGCTCATTGGACTGTGCACTCTTTTCGCTTACCTTCTGTACAGGTGCTGTCCCCCCCGTACGCAGGCGAATGCTGTCCTGACGCATCTTCTCAAGTTGCTCCTCACTGGGAGCTTGGGCTGCATAGTAGCGGCCCCGTGCGCGCGAACGTATATTATAGGAGTGGCGGCCACGACGTGAGGAGCTGTGACTGCTCTTCGCTGAGCTCTTACTCTTGGATGACTTGGAGGAGGCCTTCTTACTCGTAGAGGTCGTAGGCTTCTTACGGCTACGTGCTTCCCCTATTGATGGGACGGATAGGGAGAGGCTGAGGGCAGCCAGCAGGAGGGTTATCTTCGAATGGATAGGTCGCATAGTTGTTTCTTGTTAGTCGTCTCCGATGCTCATTGAGGTAGGAGAGAAGCTCTTCGCTATTGCCCCACGGCAAGCTCGGAGGGTGATCACTGAGTGTCGCTTAGAAGGAACGAGGTCAATCTGTGCCTCAGTATAGGGGAGGGGGCCCCCGTCACTTAGACAAAGATAGCGGAAACGGCTCGGATTACCTATGCCTATCCGCTCTTCTTTCCTAAGAAAAGGCATACAAAAAGCCACATTTCAGGCGCTAACTCATAATTAATGACTACTTCCTTGCGCAGAGGTTTAAGCATAGGGTACTCCTGCTACAGTCTTAATGGGGAGCACAACAAGAGTGGAATGTCAGAAGTCCTATGATGATCGTATGGGGTGTCTTGTTATCTGTTTGTAAATTAGATTATTGTGGGTGCCAAGGTGCGGTCCTATAATGGCTATTCATTGGAATCCGTATAAGGAGGGATAAATGAACCAGTATCGCTCACATCAGAGAGCACTTCGCTTTATTGCGAGTATTCTTCTTATCCAGCGGAGGGTAAAGTGTCTTTCTCTCAAAGAAAAAGCGCCTTCCCATAGTGGCATTTCCGCATCTATGTACGTAGTCTTAAAGACCAGGCACGTAAATCCAAATATCCACGTACGTAGATATTAGAGCCACGTACGTAGTCCAAACTTATCTGCCACTCGTCCACAACTTTATGTTCCTACCCAGAGCAACAACCTAATAGAGGTTACTTTACAAAACTATATACGAATCAGTCCAAAGCTATATAGCTTTCTTCTCTATCCATATAGCTCTACCCACACACCCATATACCTATATGAGACTATTGTGCAAGGTCGCCTCTTCATTACTCATACCTTCTCCCCTTGAAAATTGGAGTCTTTAGGCTGAGAAGTTTGAAGGAGGAAAGTGCAAGCTGTGAAGAGATGGCCTTGCGCAATGGTCTCCTGATTACTAAGCGATTATCCTTTCGATAGCACTTAAGTGTAGGGATGGATTGTAGAGCTATATTGAGCATCAGCTACTTATCCTTTGGTGTATTTCCTTCACTTTCTCGCTAGGCAGGCGCTTCAGCTGGGCGCTTTTTCTTACCTTTGCACGAAGTTTTTTAGTGAAGGTGCTGTGAATAGCCCCTATAGAGAGCTTTATAGTTAATATAACCGCTAAGGAAAATAAGACAGATGGACGATTCCCTCCCGCCGAATGAGCGCTGTGTAAGCGCCTCTCGCTCCGTCGTCTTGCCCTACGGACTTCCCCGCCTCTGAGGTGGAAGCTGTATGAGGTGAGCCGACAGGATCCACTCCGTAAGTACTGAAGTGCTCGGAGTGCAATAGTCCCACCACATACAGCTAAGCGATATAATGAAGAGCTACCTCACCTTCGAGCCGGGTGTACCCGAGCTGGAAGAGTTTGCCCCCCACTGCTGGGTGCACGTCGAGTGCCCCGATGAAGATGACTTCATGTTCCTGACGAAGGAGCTGGGCATACCAAGAGAATTCCTATCCGACATCGCCGATATTGATGAGCGCCCACGTGCAGAGCGCGAGGATGATTGGCTCCTGACCATTCTCCGGATTCCGATGGATGGAGGCGGACCGGGTATGCCTTATCAGACAGTTCCGCTGGGGATCATCACGGGGCATCGTGCTACGGTCTCTGTTTGCTACAGACGTACGCAGCTCTTACCCGACTTCATCAATCATATCCGACGAAAGAATATCGGTATTGCCAACCAGACCGAGTTCGTCACACGTATGATTTACTCGTCAGCGGTATGGTTCCTGAAGTACCTGAAGCTTATGTATCTCGAGATCAATCGTGCAGAGAAAGAGCTGGAGCTTAGCATTCGTAATGAGGACCTCCTCCGCATCATGCGTCTGCAGCGATCACTCGTTTACTTCAGTACCTCTATACGAGGTAATGAAGCTATGCTTGGGCGTCTGCGTACGACCTCACGTGCTTCGAGTGTCGATCCAGATCTCTTCGAAGACGTGAGCATTGAGCTTCGTCAGGCTTACAATACGATCAATATCTACACCGATATTGTCACGAGTATGATGGATGCCTCGGCCAATATTATCTCCAACAATGTGAATACGATCATGAAGCGTATGACGAGTATCTCCATTGTGCTGACGGTGCCGACGATGATCTCGAGCTTCTTCGGGATGAACGTCAACGTCTACCTTGGCGAATGGTACTGGGCATTCCTCGCGATCTTCGGTGTGTCAGTGGCGATCTCAGGCTTAGCCTTCTATCTCTTCCGTAAGATTAAGTGGTTCTAGGAGTCCACGTAGACACGTAGATACAATTCAAAATAAAGACAGCCGCCCCCTCGCATCTCATCGTGCGAGGGGGGGCGGCTGTCTTTGTATGAGGGAGAGTGCTAGGCGGTGATTAGCTACGCCCTGCATCCAGCTCCGAGAGGCGGTAGACCTCGTGGATGGCAGGGTTGCGGCGTAGGATCTGGCAGATAGCTTCGACCTGGCGCGTGTCTAGTACCTTCACAGAGATCGTCCCCTGGAACACTCCATCGTGTGCCTTCAAGTCGATGGCTGTGATGCTGACCTTGAAGTCTTCTAAGAAGATCTGCGATATAGCGTTGAGCAGTCCTTTGGAGTCAATCCCACGGATGACGAGTGTCGTCTCGAAGAGTGGAGTGTGATGTGTGCTCCAGTGTACCGAGAGTAGGCGATCGCCCTGTACGGTCTTGTATCGTGTCGCCTCGGGGCAGGAGCATTTATGTACGATGACTTCACTCTCGTCGCTGATGATACCGAGGGCATCATCGCCAGGGATGGGATGGCAGCAGGGTGCTATCTTATAGTTGAGTAAGCCGTCTTGCTCGATGAGCTCATAGGGATGAGACTTATCAATTGTAGGGCGTTGTACGATTGTACCGCTAAGGGTCTGACCTTCGCGTTCCTTGCTGGAGAAGAGCGAAGAGAAGACACGCGTGACACGATTACCGCCACTCTTTGGTGTCTTCCCTTGGACGACTCGATCAAAGTCTTCGGGGAACTCGAAGGTCCCATCACCGATGTGTCGGAGGAAGGTATCAGGCTTGTCGTAGCGGTAGAGGTGGGTGAGGCGGTTGAGGAGCGAGGAGGTAAGCTGCTCTCCCTGGCTCTTGAGGCGCTCTGTGAGGAGGGCTTCACCCTGTGCGATGGCTTCGCGTTGGCGTCTACGAAGTGCTGTCTCGATCTTGACCTTCGCATAAGCGGTCACCACGAAGTTGAGCCATCCAGGCTCGGGCTGTACCATCTTACTCGTCAAGATCTCGACTTGATCTCCATTGGAGAGGCGGTAGGAGAGAGGGAGCACCTTGTGATTGACCTTCGCCCCGATACAGGTGTCTCCGAGATCGGTGTGGACAGCATAGGCGAAGTCCAGGACAGAGGCATCAAGTGGTAGGGTGATGGGGCGCCCCTTAGGCGTGAAGACGGTGATGTCGTGGGCGTAGAGACTGAGATGTACCGTGTCGAGGAACTCCATCCCCTTCGAGTCAGGGTGATTGAGGACTTCGCGGATGGTATCCAGCCAGATCTCCAGCTCGTGGTCTTCTTCGACTACGTCTCTCTTGTAGCGCCAGTGGGCAGCGAGCCCCTGCTCGGCTATCTCATCCATCCGACGGCTACGGATCTGTACTTCGACCCACTGCGCATCAGGGCCCAGCACGGTTAGGTGTAGAGCTTGGTAGCCATTCCCCTTAGGTGTGGAGAGCCAGTCACGGAGGCGGTCGGGGCGATTGCGGTAGATCTCTGTAATAGCCGTGTAGATGTCCCAGCAGCGGTTCTTCTCGGGGTACCCATCTTGACTATCAAAGATGATACGCACGGCGAAGAGGTCATAGACTTCCTCGAAGGGGATGCCCTTAATCTGCATCTTACGCCAGATAGAGAAGCATCCCTTGACACGTGTCTTCATCTCGTAGCTGAGGCCCATAGAGTCAAAGCGTGCCTTCAGTGGCGCAGCGAAGCGATGGAAGAGATCCTCACGACCAGCTTCGCTCTCCTCGACCTTGCGCTTGATCTCTGCGTAGGCCTCGGGGTGCTCGTAGCGAAAGCTAAGGTCCTCCAGTTCGGTTTTGATGGAGAAGAGTCCGAGGCGGTCGGCCAGCGGTGCGTAGAAGAAGGAGGTTTCGCCTGCGATCTTAAGCTGCTTGTCGGGCTTCATCGAGCCGAGCGTGCGCATGTTGTGCAGGCGGTCGGCGATCTTGATGAGGATCACACGGGCATCATCACCGATAGTAAGTAGGAGCTTTCGGATATTCTGTGCCTGCAGGCTGTCGATGTTCTGCGGTACCTGCTCGGTGGAGATCTTCGTAAGGCCTTCGACGATCTGTGCGATCTTATCACCGAAGCCACGGCGAATATCCTCTACGGTGTACTCGGTATCCTCTACGACATCGTGCAGGAGGGCGCAGCAGATCGAGGTAGACCCGAGGCCGATCTCCTTGCATACGATACGAGCCACTGCGATGGGATGCAGGATGTAGGGCTCACCACTACGTCGGCGTACCAATCCGTGTGCATGACGAGCCAGGCGAAAGGCCTGGTCGATGATCTCAGTCTTCTGTCGGTGAGGCGATGCTATATAGTCCGCGATGAGGGATTGATACTCTTGGTCGATGAGGGCTTCTTCCTCGGGGGAAAAGCTGAGGCTAATCTGTGCCATGGGTAGAGGTATACCAGAAGATTAGGGGATTAGAGCTGCATGATCAAGTAGACAGTGTAGGCGATGAAGCCAAGGGCGAGGATCGCACCTTCGCCACGCTTGACTACCCGCTGACCGAAGAGGACTGCGAAGATGTAGAGCATGATGCCTGCAGCTATCATGACGAGGAAGTCCAGAGGTGTGACGCCACCGATGCGGATCGGGGTGATGCTGGAGCTGACACCGAGTATAAGGAAGACGTTGAAGATATTTGACCCGACAATATTTCCTACGGCTATCTCGGGCTGCTTCTTGAGGGCAGCTGCTACGGACGTAGCCAGCTCGGGGAGTGATGTGCCAGCAGCTACGATAGTTAGGCCGATGAAGCTCTCACTCATGCCGAAGGTGCGTGCAATGCTTGATGCTGAGGTGACGAAGAGGTCACCACCATAGACCAGCGCAGCGAGCCCACCGACGATGAAGACGATGAGGAGCCAGATGGGGTAAGGCTTGAGGGGGGTGTTGTCTGCGTGGGGGTCATTGGGGCTATCCTTGGCGATGGCGAAGGTGTAGGTAAGGAAGATGAGGAAGAAGCCCAGCAGGGTAAGCCCTTCTCCTCGTGAGAGGATGTTCTCCGTCGCTCCCGTACCCGCAAAGATCGTATCGTAGGAGAGGAAGAAGAGCACCAAGAAGGAGAGGAGCATCAGCGGTATCTCACGGCGAATCGTACTCTGGGTAATGGTGATCGGAGCTACTAATGCTGTCACCCCACCGATAGCGAGGAGGTTGAAGATGTTGGAGCCGACGACGTTCCCCATAGCGATATCGGCGTTGCCCTTGAGTGCGGACATGAGGCTGACGATGAGCTCGGGTGCAGAGGTGCCGAAGGCGACGATCGTGAGCCCCACGACCAGAGGCGAGAGCCCCATACGACGTGCCAAGGTCGAAGCTCCTTCGGTGAGGTAGTTAGCCCCGACTATAATCAAGACAATCCCAAGTAGGAAGAGTAGGATATCTACAAGCATATATACAGAGATAGAGTGGTGTGGACGTGAAGATAGGGGAGTTAGTGGCAGCAGCCCGAGCAACCCGAGCAGCCACCATTGTTCTTGTCGTCTTCCTTCTTCGGGCGAAGCATGCGGTAGAGTGCGCGTCCGATGAAGAAGACTACGATAGCAAGGATGATGAGTACAGCTATTTCTTGAGCCATAGGGATATTGCTTAGCCTAATAGGTGAGCGGTCTGGTAGACGATGAAGCAGATGAGCCACGCTATCCCGCAGGAGTAGAGCGCGGAGAAGACTCCCCACTTCCAGTGACCAGCCTCACGGCCGATTGCGATGAGCGTCGCGACACAAGGGAAGTAAAGCAGGATAAAGAGCATGAAGGTATAGGCGATGATGGGGGTGAAGGAGGGCGAGCCATCAGCACGGACCTCCTGCTTCATGCGCGTGGAGAGCTGAGAGAGAGCTTCGTCGCCATCCGCTCCATTACCCGTATAGATGACACCCATTGTGCTGACGACGACCTCCTTAGCCATGAGGCCTGATACGATGCTTACACCCATCTTCCAGTCGAAGCCCAAGGGGCGGATCACGGGTTCACTGAGGTGCCCGATACGCCCGATGATAGACTGCTCCTGGTGGTAGGTGGCGAAGCTATGCTCAAGTGAATCAATGCGAGACTGCTTGATCTCCTCGGGGAGGGTAGACTGGGTGAGTGCTTCGACCTGCTGGTCCTTCTGCTCGCGTAGCTCATTCTGACGAGGATAGTAGCTCATGAACCACACGATGATGGAGGCTGCCAAGATCACCGTACCCATCTTCTGAAGGTACTGCTTGGAGCGCATCCACACGTGGATGGCTACCGAGCGCACTGTCGGGCGACGGTAGGGAGGAAGCTCCATGACGAAGGGGATGTCCTCTCCCTTGAAGACAGCGCTCTTTAGTAGCCGGGCTGATATGACCGCCATCAGTACACCGATGAGGTAGAGCGAGAAGAGTACCAAGGTCGCCTGCCAAGGGATGGGGAAGAAGGCGCCAGCTAAGAGCAGATAGACTGGTAGGCGTGCCGAGCAACTCATGAATGGGAGGACGAGCATCGTGATCAGTCTGCTCTTGCGACTCTCGATCATACGGGTACTCATCACGGCTGGTACATTACAGCCAAAGCCCATGATCAGCGGGATGAAGGATTTGCCATGTAGGCCCATACGGTGCATGAGCTTGTCCATGATGAAGGCAGCACGGGCCATGTACCCACTATCCTCAAGGAGCGAAATGAAGAGGTAGAGGATGACGATCTGCGGGAGGAAGACGATTACGCCCCCGACCCCAGCGATGATACCATCGGCGATGAGATCGCGCAGCGGACCTTCACTCATTACTCCACCGACCCATTCACCGAGGGCATTTACCCCGGCATCAATCAGGTCCATCGGGTACTGCCCGAGGGTGAAGGTGAAGAAGAACATCAGCCCCATCAATAAAAGGAAGAGTGGAAAGCCCCACAGACGGCTGGTGACGATGTCATCAATGTGGTCGGTGAGTGTTCGCTTGCCGGTATGCTTAGGGAAGTAGGTCTCCTTGAGTGCGCCCGAGATGAAGCCATAGCGGGCATCTGTGATCAGTGATTCAGCCTCTTCCTCTGTCTGCTCATGGAGCTTGCGCAGGGCAAAGTCTCGAGCGGATAGGAGGAAGCCCCCACGAGGGTAGCGTGAGAGGAGTTGCTTCTCGACCTCGCTGTCGCGCTCAAGGAGCTTGACGGCAGTGGAGCGTGCGACGATAGGATCAGTGATATCGGTATGCTCTCTGATCTTCTTCTCCTGCTCGCTGATGAGAGGCTCGAGGAGTGAGCCATAGGGGATGCGTAGAGGTCGGAGCTTACCAGTCTCTATGTCGACCAGCTGCTCATCACCTTCCTTCAGTCCCTTTGCCAAGCTAATGATCTCATCAAATAGAGCTTCCAGCCCCAGCCCTGTGCGACAGATCGTCGGGATCATCGGGATACCGAGAAGGCGCGAGAGGCGAGGGTAGTCGAAGTACTCCTTGCGCTGCATGAACTCGTCGAACATATTCAGTGCGACGACGACGGGTAGCCCGAGCTCCTTGATCTGGAGCGTCAGGTAAAGGTTGCGCTCGATATTGCAGGTGTCTACGACGTTGAGCACCAGATCGGGGCGCTCCTTACCCGTAAGATAGTTACGGATGTAGACCTCTTCGGGACTATAAGGGGAGAGGGAGTAGGAGCCTGGTAGGTCAATGAGCTCGATACGGTAGCCTCCATAATATATGTACCCACTCTTGGCCTCAATGGTTACGCCACTGTAGTTCCCTACGTGCTCGTGGGCCCCACTGGCTTGGTTGAAGAGGGAAGTCTTCCCACAGTTAGGGTTGCCGAGTAGGGCAATGCGAAGGGTGGGGAGCTCGCGGGTTTTGATATGTCCCAGCTCCATGCGTTGGAGGCTGTGTAGCTCAGGGTCGGGAAGTAGCTCTTGCGGAGCCTCGATGACATCTGTCTGCTCCTCGAAGGGCTCAAGAAGCCGTACCTCGATGCGCTCAGCATCGCGGTGTCGGAGCGAGACATTATAGTCCAGGATCTTGTAGTATATAGGATCTCGGAGGGGCGCATTGTGCACGGCCATAATCTCCTTGCCTTGCACGAAACCCATCTCAAGGATGCGCTTGCGGAAAGCACCAGATCCACCGACCCGCACGATGACGGCCTTCTGGCCGGTCTGTAGTTGAGCTAAGTTCATGTCTACAAAGTTATGCAAAAAGCCGTACTCGCCTCGCGAAGGACCTGCTGAAGAAAAGGTCTTAGCTTTGCTCTCTGCTCCCCCTCAGCTTTACCTCGATTATAGATCGCTCTTTCTCTTCGGAGAGTGTTCGCCGTTATACCTTCGTTGGGCAGAGCATGATGGGGACTGATGGGGCTTGGGGCGTGAGTGATATTCTATATATATATGAGACTGTTGCCGCGAGTCCTGCCATCTATTTATTCTGCTAAGACATCGTACACAGTTCCCCGATATGCCCCTCCGAAGTGATACACAAGCCTTTCTCCTTATCGCGCGTATTCCTCTTATCCAGCTGAGGGGAAAGTGTCATTTCCGTGAAGAAAAAAGCGCCTTCACATAGTGGTTTTCCTCTGTCTTTGTACGTAGTCTTAAAGACCAGGCACGCAAATCCAAATATCCACGTACGTAGATATTAGAGCCACGTACGTAGCCCAAACTTATCTGCCACTCGTCCACAACTTTTATCCATACGCAGAGCAGCGACCTAATATAGGGGTTGCAGGGATTGCTCTATCGGTGGGAGATGTGAACCAGTGCTGGTCGATCGTCCGACCAGTACTGGTTCATTTCATGGCCTCTGAAAGTCACTGTATATACCGCATCTCTGAAACTATATGTATCGGTTTGATATCATTAGCCTGGTGCTTGGGCTAAGGTGAGCGAATTCCTTGGAGTTGTTTCTTTCAGGAGTGGTATGTAGTGATGGGAAGTTCCCTATACCTTATATTATATATGTAGGAGATGCTTGTGTCTCTTGGTGGAGAATGCTAAAGGTTGCACAGGTGCGCGGAGAGTGTGCTAAGTGTGTATATTGCGCTTAGTAGTTTGCAATTCGAATGTTTATTATATCTTTGTGACGAAAGCGATGAGATGAGTGGTCTAAGGCGATGCACTATCACTCTCTTTAGCCTGCACCATAGTAATATAGACTACATTTAACTAACCTCTTTAGCGTTATGCAAGAACAGCCCCAATTTAAGTCTGGCGTGTGGGAAGTCGAACTCAACGTCCGCGACTTCGTTTCTCAGAATGTCACCCCTTATGATGGTGACTCCTCCTTCCTCTCTGGTCCTACGGAGAAGACCAAGCGCGTCTGGGAGCACTGCCTCCAGGCTCTCAAGGAAGAGCGCGAAAATCCACATGGCGTACGCTCAATCGATACCAGCACGATTTCTGGTATTACGGCGTATGCTCCAGGCTATATTGATAAGGATAACGAAGTTATCGTCGGTCTGCAGACTGACCAGGTCCTTCGTCGTGCCATGAAGCCCTTCGGTGGGTACAAGGTCGTCGAGAAGGCAGTCCATGAGAATGGTCTCGAAGTTGACCCTCGCGTTACCGATATCTTCACCCACTACCGCAAGACCCACAATGATGGTGTCTTCGATGTATATACCGACGAGATCCGCTCCTTCCGTAGCAACAGCTTCCTCACGGGGCTGCCTGACAACTATGCTCGTGGCCGTATCATCGGTGACTATCGTCGTCTGGCTCTCTATGGGGCTGATCGTCTCATCGCTTGGAAGAAGGAAGACCTCGCTGGCATCCATGGTCCTATGACCGAGCACACGATCCGTCTGCGCGAAGAAGTCGCTGAGCAGATCCGTGCTCTGAAGAAGATCGTAGAGATGGCCGCTGGCTATGGCTTCGACGTCCGTCGTCCCGCCTACACAGCTGCTGAAGCTGTACAGTGGGTCTACTTCGCTTACCTCGCTGCGATCAAGGATCAGGATGGTGCTGCTATGTCCCTCGGGAACGTATCAAGCTTCCTCGACATCTACCTCCAGTATGACCTCGACCACGGCACGCTGACCGAAGAGCTCGCTCAGGAGCTGATTGACCAGTTCGTCATCAAGCTCCGTATGGTTCGCCACCTGCGTATGGACTCATACAACGAGATCTTCGCTGGTGACCCCACGTGGGTAACTGAGTCTATCGGTGGTCGCCTCTTCGACGGTCGTCATAAGGTCACGAAGACGAGCTTCCGCTTCCTCCAGACTCTCTACAACCTCGGTCCAAGCCCTGAGCCTAACCTCACGGTCCTCTGGAGCCCCTCACTCCCCGAAGGCTTCAAGGAGTTCGCTGCTCAGGTATCTATTGATACGTCTTCTATCCAGTACGAGAATGACGACCTAATGCGCTCTACCCGCCACTCTGATGACTACGGTATCGCTTGCTGCGTATCTTATCAGGAGATCGGTAAGCAGATCCAGTTCTTCGGCGCACGTACCAACCTTGCTAAGGCTCTGCTCCTGGCTGTCAATGGTGGTCGCTGCGAAATCTCTGGTACGCTCATGGTCGAAGGGATCCCCGAACTTAAGGGTGACGTCCTCAACTTCAACCAGGTCTGGGATAACTACCTCAAGGTCCTCAAGGTCATCGCTCGCGTCTACAACGACTCGATGAATATCATCCACTACATGCACGACAAGTATTACTACGAGGCTGCACAGATGGCATTCATCGATACCGATCCTAAGATCAACCTCGCTTATGGTGTCGCTGGTCTCTCGATCGCAGCAGACTCACTCTCGGCTATCCGCTATGCTAAGGTGACGCCTATCCGCAATGAACAGGGGCTGACCGAAGACTTCAAGATCGAAGGTGAGTTCCCCTGCTACGGTAACGACGACGACCGCGCCGATACGATCGCTTACGATATCACCCACATCTTCTCTGGCCTCCTCAAGGAGCTGCCCGTGTACAAGAACGCTGAGCCTACGCTCTCTGTCCTGACGATAACCTCTAACGTGATGTACGGTAAGAAGACGGGTGCTACGCCTGACGGTCGTGGTAAGGGTGTTGCCTTCGCTCCAGGTGCTAACCCCATGCACGGTCGTGACAACCACGGTGCTATCGCTTCGCTCAGCTCAGTAGCTAAGCTTGACTACACCGATGCTGCCGACGGTATTAGTAACACCTTCAGCATCATCCCTCACTCTCTCGGCTCCAGCAAGAGCGAGCAGAATGAGAACCTCATCTCGATGATGGACGGCTACTTCTCCAAGGGTGCACACCACCTCAATGTGAATGTCCTGAATCGTGAGATGCTCGAGGATGCTATGGTACACCCTGAGAACTATCCTCAGCTGACGATCCGTGTCTCTGGCTATGCCGTGAACTTCGTCA
>ERZ773077.1826-NODE-1826-length-14240-cov-3.338174_pt1 | contig 14240 bp, 13 predicted proteins | sample MGYA00580612_ERZ773077 | MGnify/ENA primary metagenome ERZ773077 (study PRJEB29015, sample SAMEA2737971) | human oral metagenome | biome: human oral; feature: human-associated habitat; material: dental | place: China | collected 2021 ...
GAAGCTTTGAAAAAGGGTTGCGAGTATGATTGAATTATACGGAGTTTTTTATAAGCATAATTGTTTATGTTACCAACTCCCCGACAAACCATTATTACTTTAATCATCCACCTCATCAAGTTTAACAAATCTGTTACCTATCGCATATACGGTTACTATAGGAGATACCTCCATAAATACATTAGGATAGTTTTGTGCCAAGAATCTTCTTATAGCCGCTGACTGACTTGGTGAGCAAATACAGGTTATCATTTGTTTTTTCTCATTGGTGTAAGCACCTGTTACATCATGCAAGGTTACACCTCTTCCAAGCTCTGTAAATATAAAGTTCGATATTTCCTTATGGTTATGTGATATTATTGACACCTTATATAGCTTAGATCTGAAACCGAATAAGATATAGTCCATGATATATATGTATGTAACATGATTTACCAAGGCATAAAGTGCAACTTCCTTACTGAACACAAAGCCGATCATAACTATAATTATACCGTCCATTACAAGCATTATCTTACTTATGCTCACATCTTTAAAAACTTTTTTATTAAGTATTCTGGCTATGGTATCCGTTCCTCCAAAGGTATACCCCCTTCTTATAACAAGACCTGCTCCGACTCCATAAAATAAAGAGAAATATATACATACTATAAACATATCTCCCTGAACCAAGGTAAACTTCCATATATTTGTAAGAACTAAAAGTGTAGGATACAGAATAGAAACGGTTATTATCTTAAGTGTAGCCTTTTTACCTAAAAATATAAGCGCCAACAAAAGTATAACTATACTAAAACCATAATATAGGTAGCTGTAATTAATACCTGTAAACTTTTCCGCCATCTGAGACAGACCGGTTACGCCGCTTGTCGAAAGTTTATTAGGTATAAGTATCCAGTTTACCGACAATGCGGTAATTAAGCAACCGAAAAATATACCCGTTACATCCAAAAAAAGTTGATTTTTAATTAATTTCTTAGCCCACAGCATAACTGCCTCCTCAATTTGTTATATATTACACAATTTTTTGCCCACATTAGTACAAGGGACTGTCGCATCATCAAATGCTACAGACCCTTGTTTTTGTAGTAACTATATTTTTATAAATACGATATTAGCATCAAAACCCTTTTACTCCTTTAACAGCGAATTGTTTGGTGATACTTTACCCTCACAATCCTCAAAAATACAATTAATCCGCCTTACTCATATTTTATTAAATCTTCAAGAACTTCAAGCTTAACACAAGTAATACTGCGTTAAGCTTAAAACCTTTGTCATTGCTATAATTAATACCGATGTATTATTAAATTAGTATGCCTTTGCAAAATACGCCAACTTTTTAGCAGGCTTACCGCAGCATATACACTTATCTGATATTACTTCTGTATCCTCAAATGGGAAACATCTTATGGTAGCAGCAGTTTCAGCCTTAATCTCAGCTTCACACTCTTCATCTTCACAGTGCATAGCTCTTATAAAGCCGGGTTTGCTCTCCAAAGCCTTCTTAAACTCTTCCATATTGTAGGCTGTGGATGTTCTCTCTATCCTACTTGCTTTAGCCTTGTCAAACATATCCTTCTGTATCTGCACCATAAGCTCGGAAATTCTTTCATAAAGTTTGTCAAAGCTTACTTCTTCTTTTTCCAAAGTATCTCTACGAACCAATACAACCTTGCCGTTTTCTATATCCCTTGGTCCAAGCTCCAATCTTACAGGTATTCCAAGCATTTCCGCTTCGTTAAACTTAAATCCCGGACTCTTTTCCTTTGCCGCATCTATGTCTACTCTGAATTCTTTTTCAAGAAGTTCTTTGATCTCATAAGCCTTATCCAGTACACCTTCCTTATGTTGCTGGATAGGTATTATTCTTACCTGTGTAGGTGCCATCTTAGGTGGAAGTACCAGACCACGATTATCGGAATGTACCATAATAAGACCGCCTATAAGTCTTGTAGATATACCCCATGAGGTGTGATAAGGATGACTCTTACCGCCGTTTCTGTTTTGGAATTCTATATTAAACGCCTTAGTAAAATGCTGTGCCAAAAAGTGGCTTGTACCGCATTGGAGTGCCTTACCGTCATGCATAAGAGCTTCTATAGTATAGGTATCTTCAGCTCCTGCAAAACGCTCTCTTACCGACTTCTTACCCTTTACTACAGGTATTGCCATCAAATCCTCTGCAACCTCAGCATAGATGTCAAGCATTTGCAAGGTTTCAACCTCAGCTTCTTCATAGGTTTCATGAAGAGTATGCCCCTCCTGCCATAAGAATTCAGAAGTTCTAAGGAAAGGTCTTGTGGTCTTCTCCCATCTTACCACTGAACACCACTGATTATAAAGATATGGCAAATCTCTGTATGAATTTAACCATTTCTTATACATTTCACATATAATGGTTTCTGAAGTGGGTCTTATTACCAGCCTTTCTTGAAGCTTTTCTCTGCCGGCATGTGTGACCCAGGCAACCTCAGGAGCAAAACCTTCCACATGCTCAGCCTCCTTCATAAGTAGGCTTTCAGGGATTAGAAGAGGAAAGTAGCAATTCTTATGCCCGGTTTCTTTAAACCTTCTGTCTGCAAAATTTTGTATACTCTCCCATAAAGCATAGCCATAGGGCTTGATTACCATAAAACCCTTTACAGGTGAGTAATCAACCAAATCCGCCTTAGTAATGATGTCTGTATACCATTGTGCGAAATCATCTTCCATGTTAGTAATTTCTCTTACAAATTGCTGTTCTTTCTTCTCCATACATATCTCCATATCTTAATTTATGTCACAGTTCAGGTAACTTAGATCCACCTGTATAATATACCGAACGAAATCTTGCTTTCAGCTGTATATTATACATATATACCTATCGGGCTACTGCCAGAGTGAATCTTCGTCTAATTTATAAGTAAAATCTAAATTTTTCAGTTTTTTAACGAAGATAAATAACCTACCCAAACTGTTACTAATTTATAACTTTATCTATTATAACACTACACTCAACAAAGGTATAATGATAATATTCATATTTAATTACTTATTAGTTAAGTTATTTTCAAACACTACACTTACATATACCATATAAATAATATATATGCAATAGCTATTATTTACAGTAATTTCAGCACTATTATAATTCAATTAAGGTCTTTTACATTTTTATTTTTCTTGATACTTTTTGTAGAGTTTTATATTTCTTTAGCTTTATTTAAGCTATATTTTTTCAAACATTGATTTTTCCCTATAATTAATTTGCTAAGCGAAAACTTTTCTCCCGCTTAGCAAACATAATTATAAAAACAAAAGATATACTTTATTTCAAAAATTAATTAAAACCTAAAACTAATTGCTCTCTTTCTTTCTTGCTGCAAGTGCCAATGATACTGAAGTATAAGCCATAACACATACAACCAACCACTTAAGTATAGTAAGATCAAGTCCTGATACGAACTTAAACGCTACCCATACACCGAGAAGACCGAATATAGCTATTGCAAGAGAAGCTATCTTGTTATAAGCTCCCTCTTTAACAAACTTGATAGAAGCAACCGGCATAAGGTATGCACAAGAACCCATCATTATAGGGAATGCTACAAGTGGGCTCATTCCAAGTAAGTATACCAGTGCCATACATGGAGCATATAAACCTATACCTGCGGTCATAAGAGCACCGAGTATAAAGTTTACAACTATACCAATTACAAGTTTAATACCTGTAAGACCTACAGCATCACCACCACTTGGGAAAATACCACGTAATTGCAATACCAAGATAACACCTGTAATAAATAAAGCTATAGCCATAGATATTCTTATAACATTGGTATGAAGTTTAGACACTATACCTGCACCGAGGTACGCACCTGCTACAGCAGCTACAAGCATGGTAGCCAAAGTAATCGGCTCAACCTCTACCTTTTGTATAAACAAGAATGCCTCAAATACAACCGGAAGTACACAACTTACATTAAGTGTTCCCGGTATAACTCTGTCCTCTGTCTGCTTTGCAGCTCTTAAAAGTGCAGTTGCAGGAGCAAAAGAACCTATACCTAAGGTATCGAAAAAGTTTACAATAAAACCTATAATACTGCTTATTATTGCATTTTTAGTTACATTTTTATCACTCAAAATCTCGTCTTTATGCTTAATTAAATCCTGTACAAATACTACTACAAAAGCTAAAGTTAATATACCTAGCACTATTAATAAAATATTCGCTGTGCTCATAAATTTCCCCCTAATTAATCATTTTTTGCTAACCACTTCTTTAACATATCTACATACTTATCGTTCTCATCTACATAGCACATATGTTTGGAATACTCAAAAAGTTCCCACTCCGCATTCGGTATAAGATCATACATGGTCTTTGCTATGTATGGAGAGCATAAATCCTCTGAACCGCTTGCTATAAGACAAGGTGTAGATATCTTTGGTAACTTATCTGTATAATTATAATCTTTTAGTGAGCCTATGGGAGTAAACTCATTAGGCCCCCACCCTGCTATATAAGCTTCAGTACCTGACTTCTTTTTACGGGTCAGACATTCCGGAGCATTTTCGGGTACAGGATTATAACAATATCTGGACATAAACTCTTCTACTGCTTCTTCATACTCTTTTGAGCTATAATCGGAGCTTGATACAGCTTTATCTATAGCTTCCTGCATATGTTTTGGCATAAACTTTATCCTGCGTTTTTGCTCTCTTTCCCATATTTCACTGGAAGGCAAAGTACTTGATAATATATAACTTTTCACACCCTTTGGATCATGGTCGCAAGCATATATTATTGCAAGCATACCGCCCCAAGACTGACCCAGTATATGTATCTCATCAAGATCAAGGTGTTTTCTAAGCTGTTTTAACTCCTCAACCCATGTTTCCTTAGTCCAAAGTTCAGGTCTTCCATCTAAAAATGAATTACCGCAACCTATCTGATCATACATAATTATCTGTCTTTGGTCTTCGTCTGCCAGTCTATCAAGTACTTCGAAGTAATTATGTGTAGAGCCGGGACCGCCATGAAGCAATAGCAAAGGCTTTTTATTATTACTTCTTTCTCCCACTATTCTATAATAAGTCTGATGCCCCAAATAAGGCATATAAGCCTCTGTAATTTTAGCCATATCAAGCCTCCTCTTTTATATATAACTTATCTAGTGTATATTTTTTGACAATCCTGAAACTGTTTATACTGATTTTTACAGGTACTTGCCCTATTATAAGCCGAAGTAATCTACTATACTTTACTTAGTAGGCGTTGTACCTGCAAAAATCAGTAACAAATTCGGTTAAACTTTTACAAATAATACACCGGACCGCTGTCACAAACATAGACAGGTAATCCTACCCTTGAGCCGCTATGACAGCTATATGGAACCTTTATTCCCGAATAATCAAATGTTATTCTTCAGGTACAACTATTATATCCTTGGTATATTTATTCAGTACTTCACAGCCATCCTCTGTAATAAGCACCAAATCTTCTATTCTTACACCGATTCCCTCATCCGGAAGGTATATACCCGGTTCTACAGAGAAGCACTGACCAACTTCTATTATCTCCTCATTTACAGAAGATACATCTCCCGCCTCATGATCTTCAAGTCCTATAGAATGTCCTGTTCTATGGGTAAAGTATTGTCCGTAGCCCTTCTCTTCGATATAATTTCTTGCTGCAAGATCTACATCCTTCATCTTGTTTCCGGGCTTTGCTGCAGCTATACCTCTTAAGTTAGCTTCAAGAACTATGTTGTAGATTTCTTTTTGTCTTTCGCTTACTTCACCTATGAATACTGTTCTAGTCATATCTGAAGCATAATTTTTATAAAATCCGCCTATATCAAGTATTACGCAATCTCCACGCTTGCCCTTGCTGTCATCTGTAAGATGATGAGGATCTGCGGCACCCTTTGCATATGCTGTAATAGGTTCGAATGAAACCTCGTTTATACCATGTTTTTTGTATATCTCTTTTACTTTGTCACTTAATTCTTTTTCAGTTAAGCCCTTAGCTGCCCATGGTATAAGCTCATCCATTACATCATCATTGATAAGAGAAGACTTTATCATAAGCTCTTGCTCTTTCTTATCCTTGATCTGTCTAACCTTATCAACTATAGGAGAACCGTTAATAAATTTACTTCCTCCTCCAAGTTCTTGGAGTCTTAAAAGGAATTTAGCAGGCCAAGTCTTATCAATACCGATTGGCTTATCCTTAGTTACATATCTTGATAAAATCTCCACTCCATCTTCAATATCATCATAGTATACAACTTCCACACCCACATCACCTTCTTGCGGGAACAGTTTATTTATTACAAGCTTATGATTACCGTCTGTATTAACATACAGTGCAAGCAATCTCTCACCCGGTACTATAAGTCTGCCTGTTAGATAAAATATGGCCATATGGTCAGATATAATCATCTGGCTTAAGTCCTGTTCCTTCATCTTGTTTAAAATACGCTCTAATTTACCAAAATCCATATTCATCACCTTTCAACTATAATTAATAATAGTATAAATTTTATTCTTCAGTTACCAATGCACTCAACTTCTTATCAAACATAAGCAATATCACTCCTGCTACTATAAGCAAGCCTGCTATAGTAAAATATGTATTTGCAAAAGGAAGCTTAGATATTGCCGCATATATAAATCCATAACTTTGACCTGCTACGAATACCGCTAGTGTCCACACTGCCATCATAAGTGATAGAAGTTTTGCAGGAGCATACTTGGATATAAAGGAGTTTCCAAGCGGAGAGAATACCATCTCACCTGTACTTAACAAGATACCGAACACTATTACCCAAAGTATAGACGCTGTTCCCTGACCTCTTACAACTTCAGCCAAAGCAAACACCACAAAGCTTAAACCTAAAATGATGATACCTAATGAAGTATGCTTAAATATACTAAAACCGCCTTGTGGTCTTTTACGAAGCTTAGTCCAGATCATACCAAGTACAGGTCCAAGAACTATACATAATAAAGCATTTTCTGAGTCAAAGAAGGAAGTAGGAATCTTAAAGTTTCCTATCTGCCAAAGCATTCTTACAGTTTCTTCATCTCCCCAGTGATAATACACAGGCATATATGCCAAATACCAGAATACCCAAAAGATTGCTGAAAATGCTGATACTATAACTATGGCTGCAACTCTCTTTTTCTCTAAAGCGGTAAGAGGCTTGTTATCTGTTTGAACCTTTGTAGTTTTAACCTGATTCTCATCAAACTTAAACGGTCTTTTACCTGTCTCGCCTAAGAATTTCCAACCTACAGTAAAGCAAACTGCATTTATCAACATAATTATTGCACAGATAAGGAAACATATACGATATCCCTGCTGACCTGCCAAAATACCTATAATGGTAGTTCCGATAAATGAACCGACATTTACCATTGAATACTGTGTAGAAAATGCCTGATCAAGCTTATCTTTATCAGAGAATAATCTACCTGTTATAGAATTTGTCTGTGGCTTAAACAGTCCTGTACCTATAGCAACTAAAATTATCATTATATTAACACTTATAATGTTAGTTGCGCCTACACCTATAAAATATCCGGCTGACATAAAAGCCATACCTATAGGAACAAGATATTTAGCACCTACGAATCTGTCTGAAATAATAGATCCGAATATAGGTGCAGCATATGTCCATGCAACTAAGTTAGCTGTTGCAATAGCTCCTTGTGCATCATCAAGACCTATTCCACCTTCCATAACTTTTGCTGCTACAAACTGTGCAATCAACCATTTTGCTGAATAAAAGCTAAATCTTTCAAGCACAAATGCCAGGTTACAAAACCAATATCCAACATAATTACTACTTTTTTTTACATTCTCCCCCATTTTAACTCCTTTTCCCAAAGCCTAACTATATAAGTCTTGTTTTGCATAATTATTTCAATACAAAACCGTACTTAACAGGGTCTGTGTCATCTATCACAAAGTGATTGAAACCGGTAATATAAGCTGATCCTTTAACTCTTGGAACAACCGCATCGTAGTCGGCAACCTTGGTAGTCTCTACGATATCACCATAGAACAATGTTCCCAGTATGCTCTCATATACAAACTTATCACCAACCTTAAGCTCACCCTTAGCATGAAGTGTAGCCATCTTAGCTGAAGTTCCGGTACCGCAAGGTGATCTGTCAACCTGTCCCTGTCCGAAGATAACCACATTCTTATAAGTTGCTTCAGGGTTGGTAGGCTCGTCAAAAATCTCAACCAGGTCTACAGTCTTGATATGAGCAAGTGTAGGATGCTGAATCTTAATTTCTTTATTGATAATATCTCTTAACTTAAGAGCTTTTTCTGTAAGTTTAGAGGTATTCTCAGGCTTGATCTCAAGTCCGAGTTGCTTAGCATTAACTATAGCAAAGAAACTTCCGCCGAATGAAATATCAAATACTATCTCCTGACCGTCAAGCACAACTTTTTGATCTTTCTTGTAAAGGAAGGCAGGTACATTTATGAAAGATACATTTTGTACTTTACCGTTCTTTACCTCCGCCTTAGCTCTGATAAGTCCTGCAGGTGCTTCAAGTGTAACCTCGGTTACAGGCTCCTTCATAGGTACCATACCTGTCTCTATTATGGCAGTAACAGCACCTATAGTACCATGTCCGCACATGTTAAGGTATCCGCCACCGTCCATGAAAATGATACCGAAATTAGCTTCTTTATTGGTCGGTGCAACCAAGATAGAACCGAACATATCATTATGTCCTCTCGGCTCAAGCATAACTGCAGTTCTGATGTGATCCATATGCTCTTCAAGATATGCTTTCTTCTCCGGCATGGTATCGCCGGGTACATTAGTGATGCCACCGGTAATAATTCTGGTAGGTTCTCCTGCTGTATGAGAATCTATGGCTTGCAATCCTCTTGAAAAAATCATACTACTACCTCCTTGAAAAAATTATTTTTTTGCTTTTCTCATTTTTAACTTCAAAAATGCCACAGCTTTCTTAGCATCCAACTCATCTACGGCATTTTCTCCTACGACCTCGGTTTCAGTACCGTCCGCTTTAGACATATCCACAATAGTATCCATATACTTATTGCTTACTACAAAATTACCTACGGTACCGTTAAAAGTAACTCCTACTACAGGTATTTCTCTGCTTCCTATTTCCTCAAAGGTATTTGCAAAGTCTACATGTGAGTTACCCCAACCGTCACAAGATACTATACACCCGTCAACTCTCATTGCCTCAAGTATCTGTGCCGTTCTTTGTCCTACTCTATTTTTTTCCACATTATCCTGAGGAGTTCCTACTATTATAACTCCTGCCAGATCCAAGTCCGTATCATTAGAAAGCACATCCAGTAAAGGATCTCTAAAATGATGTAAACTGGTTTCTTTTGTAGATGGTCCTACTCCCATAAATACCTCCTAAGTTAGAGATCTGAGTATGCCGTCCCTGTATTCGTTAGGTGAAAGTACAACCGGCATATTTCCCAGATCTATTATAGATATACCGCCTTCAAAACCTGAGGGTTCATTTGGGAAAAGCAAATTATCATACATAGCTCCCTGACCTGCAACTTGCTTTACAAGTGCAACTCTTTTGGCATCGGGTCTTATGATATCATAAAATTCATGTACTTCATCGGCATGCTTTGCTTCTTGTTTCTTTAGTACTTCTCTGATCTTTGAAACTATATGATCACAGGCTTTAAATGCCGCATTCGGAAGTCTTCTGTCATACACTTCACCGCCTTTGATAAGAACATCTATATGTATGATGTAGTCTCTTTCCGCAGGGGTTCCGGCTTTACCGAGTTTTATTTGTTCTTTAAGTATTCCCTCTGAAGAACCGAACTCATACATCTGTCTTCCGTCCTCGTCACAGCCTGTAAGCATAACATAGGCTCCGGTCATAGTGTATGTTATACCGCTTCCTACCTTACCGAGTACCTTGGTAGATATAGGCATAATATCCATTATGGTATTAATCTGAACATCATGCTCATGAGGTTTGATTATATTAATTTCTATCTTCTTAATAAGCGGATCTTCAATTGAGTTAATTATTTTTTTATCAATCTCTAAAACACCTTTAGAAAAAGCAAACCTATCAGATGGTACTACTTCTTTTACATCAAATGCTTTAATAACTAACCTTCTTAACTCCATATTTATTTCCCCTCTTAAAAGCTTTATTTAAAAAAGCTGTCGTAAATAAGATTTTTAAGATTATTAATTTAGAACGTTCAAACTATATCTTATCTAAAAATCTAATTTTACGACAGCCTAATGTAAATATTAAACCTTAGCAGAGTACTCGTAAGGTAGTGAAACTATCTGACCAGCACTTGGAATCTCTAATATTTCTTCGAGTGCAGCTTTAACTATAGCTGTCTGCATCTCCTTATCATGTGGCGCACCTGCATTAGCACCCATAGGAACCAGCGGAGCAACTGCTCTTGGAGTTCCGTTTTGTCTAACAACCGGTGGTAGGGCTGCAATTATTATTGTAGGTATACCGGCTGCTTCTATCGCTCTCTGCACAATCACGGCAGTTCTATGACAAGTACCTCAACCTGCGGTCATAAGTACATAGTCAACCCCTTCGTCCTTAAGCTTTTGAGCGATTGCAGGACCGGTCTCGTTAGTAAACTTAGCCTGGTCTCCACCACCACCCATGAAACCGTAGTGAATTGGTGCTACTGCTTTTATAAATCCTTCTTTTGCAAGCTCCTGTAATCTCTCGATTGGGAACATACAGTTAATATCCTTGTTAACGTCACCGTTATCATATCCACCGTGTGATACCATAAGCTCATCTCCATGAACGGTACCCGGTATTTCTCTAAATGTGAAATCTCCTGCCAAGTTAAATCTCTTATCACTTTTAAGATGTACACCTGCTGCTGTTGCCAAAGCTACTACAGCATCCTTAAGAGGCTTTGTAGCCGGTGCCCATACTGGCGGAGGAGTTACAGGTACAAATATCTCTGATTGTAACCCTTTTACTATAACGCTCATACATTTTCCTCCATTTCTTTCATACTTCTATGCATCAAATTTTGTTCATATTTTTCATTTATTTCAGGACCTAAGACTTCAGGATAGCTCAGTAAAAAACCAACCTCAAGACCGGGCTTTAATTCATAGTCCGTAATTACCATTCTCTTAGGCACTCTGAGACTGCCCATTCTGCCTTTTAAGTCTATACCTATTAAGCCGTCCTTTACCTCAACTATCACACCTTCTACATAGTTTTCCGTAGAAGTATATCTTAAATTATACATATATTACCTCTGTATTTTGATGCTTTTGACTATTCCTTCTCGTATATCTCCATACGCTTCTTGCTCTTTGGAAGTACCTGCTCATTATCTTCAAGCTCTATCTTGATGCCAAGTGCCTTCTCAATGATCTCAACATTGTTCTGCTTAACATTCGGATTCCACTTTCTTTCAGCATCCTTTGTTGTCTCTCCTGCCATAACTGACTTTAACATAGTTAAAGCTCTGATAGCATCTTCAGGACAAAGTGTGTTGTTAGAAAGAATCTCATTCTCTATACCTTGAGCTGACTTGTTGTTATCAACCATGTTCTTCATGTACTTGTTACCTACAACGAGTGCTCCCTGTACTGCTGAGTAGCTTACACCAACTACCTCAACACCTCTCATACCTATTTGCTCATGATGTGAAGCAAAGTCGATATGGTTGTTACCGAATCCCTCTGTTGTAATAATAGCACCGTCTACATCCATAGCTTCTACTGCCATACCAAGTCTCTTTGATACATAGAATTTCTCAGCATTGATCTGTGGAGAACCTACAAAGATAACACCTGCAAGGTCGATATCTTCATCAGCAAGAGCTTCAAGTACAAGCGGCTCACGGAAGTAATGTCTTGATGTCTCCTTAGAAGCAGGTCCGATACATGTAAGAGCATGTATACCGCCGTCTATTACTTCAAGCGGAGAAAGTACTACCGGAAGGTTACCGAGGTCAACGTTTGGCTTAGCACCAAGTGTACCTACAGGCTCTACAGGAAGTATGAGGTTATCGTGCATAGCGCCCTGTCCCATGATCTCCTTAACGATTACAACCTTCTTATGTCCCGGTCTTCTCTTTTGAACAAACTCATTCTCAAATACAACTAATGATGCATCAGCCTTCTTTAGTGCCTTTCTGATCTCATCAGTGATATGATCAGATGCCTTATGAGCTGCCAAAGGTCCCGGTCTTTCCATGTTGGTATGTGCTTTGATGACAACTTCTGTCTTAATAAAAATGTCACCCTTATCGGGAGCGCCCGGTCTTCCCCACATGATGTTTCTGTCCATCTCACCTTCTGAAGAACCGAACTCACCTATCTGAACTCCGCCTTCATCGGTACCGGTAACTACCATAACAACGCCGTCCATTACTCTGGTTACACCCTCACCGAGTTCGCCTTCTTCTTTACAAGCTATAGGCTGAACGTCCATGATGGTCTCTGAGTACTTGCCATAATCTTCAGGTGTAATAATCTCAAGTTTAACTGAAACTACTAAATCCTGTAAATCTGCTGACTCTTCAGCAAGACCTTTTCTGATGTAGAGTGTTGTACCTTCAATCTTGGTCTCATCACCCATCTCAACTTTGTCTATTTTGAAGTGTTTTCTCTTTAATGTTCTGATAACTTTTTCTTCAGCCGCTTTTTCAACTGCCGCTGCCTGTGCAGGTGCTGCTGCCGCTACAGGTGCTGCTGCAACCGCTGCCGGAGCAACTCCCATCTGTGCTGCTACTGAAAGCGGAATATCAAGAGTTATATTCTTACCTTCACCTATATTGATTCTTACATTTCCTGCTGAACCTGCTACAGGAGCAAAACTTGGAGCTGCTGCCGGAACGGCTGCCGCTTCTACAACTTCTGCTGCTGCAGGTGCTTCCTCTGTCGCACTTGCCTTAGATTTTGCACCTTCAACTAAAGCATTGGTAAGTGGTGTAAGTGCATCTGAAGTCTTAATAAGCTTCGCACCTAAAACCTCTCCTATAGTCAAAGTATCTTCTCCTATTTCCAATAGACCTGAATCTACTAAATCAGGGAATATAGCCGGATCCTCAAGGTTTGAGGGATCAATTACTGTGCCTGCTTCAAATCTGCAGCATAACACGGCAGGATCATTTTCATGCGCCTTAGCTGTTTCTACTGTGATTGACATAGAAATCCTCCTTATATATTTTTATAGAAAACTAAATCTTATTTAGTCTTTCTTTCTTCTATATAGTCTGTGACCGCCAGCCCTTAACGCATAATCTGTTGTATGATACATTGGAACTCCTAACCTAGAAGTTACTTTAGCAACTGTGTTCGTTCAGTCCTCACAAGTTCCTACCATAACTACTTCTGCACCCATTTTCTTGAGTTCCAGTACCTTTTCAGCCTGCCCCGGGCATATACCGGGCAATTCACATCTAAATCTACCATTAACTTCTTTCATTCTTTTACATTTTACAGAACCGACTATCTCAGCTCCCATATCTGTAGCTATTTGTGCAAGCTTTTCATACTGTGCACCGCACTCACATTCAATAAAACCTACTTTTCTATGATCTTCTATGAATGGCATTGCTACTATGATACCACCGAGTGTCTTAACAATAGGAGCATTCTCTTCTCCATGTCTTCCTGTAAAAGGTCCACCAAGTACTATTTCTCCATGCGGCTCTACATATCCCCCGCAATCATCTATATAGTCTTTAATACAAGCACCTATAGGTTGATCCAAAAATACCTGTGGATTTTGTACTCTACCGGTAACTGTTATATCCTTTGTCATAACCGGCATCTTATCCTCTATGGCTCTTGCAACATTTCTCAGGGTCTCTACATTGCTTATTACAGCCCTTGCTTCTATTGGTAATGCTCCCGGTGGAAGCTCTATACCTAAGAACTCTCTTACGATAACTCTTTCATCTCCTGCCGGATACATATCCGGTAAGAACTTGACTTTTATGTCAGGGAAACTCTTACAAGCCTTTGCTATAGCTATCATTTCTTTCTGATGCTTAGGCTTTATAGCTACAATACCTTTTGTAGTTCCTGTTATTTCCATAACATACTTCATGCCGCGTAAAACTTTCTCAGGTTCACGAAGTAACATAGCCATATTATGCTCTAAAAGCGGCTCACACTCTGCTGCATTAGCAAATAAATATCCGCCTTCAACTTTGGTACCGTACTTTACATGGCTTGGGAATCCCGCACCTCCGGCAC
>ERZ773077.1830-NODE-1830-length-14227-cov-9.765382_pt1 | contig 14227 bp, 8 predicted proteins | sample MGYA00580612_ERZ773077 | MGnify/ENA primary metagenome ERZ773077 (study PRJEB29015, sample SAMEA2737971) | human oral metagenome | biome: human oral; feature: human-associated habitat; material: dental | place: China | collected 2021 ...
CCTCGACGGGAAGTGCGGGGCGGGGCCCCACCAGGCTCATGTCCCCGCGCACGACGTTGATGAGCTGGGGGAGCTCGTCAATCGACAGGCGGCGGATCCAGCGGCCCACGCGGGTGATGCGCGGGTCCTGACGGTCCTTGAACATGACTTCGTTGCCGGCGTCGCCGCCGGCCTTGACCACCGAGGCGCGGCGCGCGTCGGAGTCGATGTACATGGAGCGGAACTTCCACATGGTGAAGGGCTTGCCGTCCTGGCCCACACGGGTCTGGGTGTAGAAGACCGGACCGGGGGAGTCGAGGCGGATGGCGAGCGCGGTGGCCGCCAGCAGCGGCGAGATGAGGGCCAGCCCGATGGCGCCGGCGAGCCGGTCGAACAGGGCCTTGCCCGCAGCGCGGGTGCGGCGGGTCTTGACGGCGATGAGACCGGTCCAGCCGTGTGTGACGGTCAGGGCCCGCATGCGCCCGGGCACGACGTCCTGCAGCCCGGGGGCGACGACGAGGCGCACCTGGGTACCCTCCAGGCCGCGCATGAGGGTGACCAGGTCCTCGGGGATGACCGAGCCGACCGTCATGACGGCGTCGATGCGCTCGGCGTGCAGAGTCTGGGCGATGTGCTGGGGGCTGCGCACGGGCTCAGCGGAGTGGAAGGCCCGGTCCTGCCCGGAGGACAGGTAGCCCACGATGAGGAAGCCGTCCATGGGATGGCGGCGCAGCTGGGTGAGCATGGGCTGGGAACCCGAGCCCATGACGATGAGGGTGCGACGCAGGGCGTGCCCCTCGAGGCGGCGGCGGCGCAGCCACCCGGCCTCGATGGAGCGTCCGGTGACGGCCAGGAGGAGCTGGGCCGCCAGAGTGGCCAGCAGGGTGGTCCGGGCGACTCCGGACAGGTCGGCCAGCAGCAGGGCCACCGGGACGCTCACGGCGGCCGCGGCGACGAAGCGGCCCGTACCGGGGCCGGCCTGCTCGACGGCATCGATACCGAGCGCTCCCAGGAACCAGGCGATGAGCACCATCGTGATGCCCACGGTGGTCGCGGACCAGACCAGTGGCAGGTGGCCGCCCAGGAGGGCGAGCCAGAAGGGGACGGCGACGGCGAAGAGGTCGGACAGGACGAGCCAGATGACGAGGTCATGGCGCGTGCGTGCCCAAGGACTGCGCGGAGCGGTGGGGGAGGTGGCGTCGGCTGCTGCTGTCGAGGGACGCCGGTGCTGCTCGCGCTGGGGCAGTGTCAGGGTCGAACTAGACAAGGTGGACTCCGCAGGGATGATCGTGGGTGGGCAATAACTGGTCGGCTAGTGCTGACGGGACGTCGTGAACAGCAGCGTTTTAGAATGCTACTAAGTCTTGCGGACGTTATTTGTGGGAAGTGGCCAAGATCGCAGGGGCAAGATGAGGAGTCGAGAGGTTTCTGAGATGTCTGTATGTTACAGGTGCGCAACGATATGGAGGTGTCAATGCGCCTCTGAGGGACCTTTCAGGGTTCTTCCAGCAGGCGGCGTTGTTGCAGGTCAGGGCCGGTATGCTGGGGTTGTGCCAAGGGGGGTGGGTGGGGGACCGTCTATGTCACAAGACGATAAACAAAAGATACCAGGTCGCCGGCCTTGATGCGTCTACTCTCGTGCCTGTCTTCAGGTGTCTTTCCGATGCCGGATTGTGACCTTCCTACAACATCAGGAGTGCTACGTGACCCAGTCGAGTTCTTCGGCACCCCGGTCGGCTTCCAAGCCGGCCGAGGCGCAGTCGGCGGACGGCGCTGCCCCGACGGGCGCCGCTGAGTGTGGGCGACCTGCCGATAGCTCAGTCGCCGCAGGCCTCTCGGCGGTCGAGGTGAGTGATGGAGCAGCCGCGTCCCGCGGCTCTCGCCGTTCTCCTCTGCGGAGGCTCGGCGGGGTCCTCAGGCGCGGGTCGTCGTCGGGCGCCAGCTGGTCGTCTGTGGGAACCACAGCCGTGGCCAAGGTGGTGGTCATGGGGGTGTCCGGCGTCTTCGGCCTGGTCAACAGCAGCCTCATCATCAGGCACTTCGGGGCCGACGCCTTCGCCCAGTACAACCTGCTGGCCACCTTCCCCACCCTCATGCCCTTCACCGACCTGGGCATCGGCGCGGTCATCCTCAACACGGTGGCGAGCTCGAACGACCCGGCCCACGACTCGACCGTGCGGCGCACGATCACCACCGCCGTCCGGGTACTGCTCGGCTCCGCCCTGGTCATCAGCACCGTCGGCATCGTTGTCATGCTGCTGGGTGCCTGGCCCGGGCTGCTGGGGGGCAAGCTCATGGAGGGTGGCGGGCCCACCGCCACCGTCTGTCTCATCATCTACGCCGCGGCCCTGCCGCTGTCCGTGGGGCAGCGGGTCATCATCGGGCTGGGGCGCTCGGCCACGCAGGTCATCAGTCAGGGGGTCGTCTCGCCGGCCATGTCCTGCTTCCTGCTGCTGGCCATTGTCACCGGCCTGGGGCGCGGCAACGCCGTGTCCATTTACTCCTACATCGCCAACGCCCTGGTGTCGGTCATCTGCATCGTCGTCGCCTGGCGTGCCACCCGCCCCCTGTTCAGGGAGGCCCTCAAGGATGTGCCGCGGCTGCGCAGCGTGCGCGGCGTGCGCATCGTCAACACCGCGGGCCCCCAGCTCCTCCAGTCCCTGGCCATCCCGATCGCCTTCCAGACCGACCGGCTCCTTCTGTCCCACCTGGGTCAGTCGCAGGCCCTGGCCGAGTACAACCTGGCCAACAACCTGTTCAACATGCTCACCCAGACCGTCATGGCGGCCGGTGTCGCCATGTGGCCCATGTTCGCCAGAGCCCGGGCTGACAAGCGCGTCGAGAGTCCCTTCAAACCGGCCATCGCCTTCAGCGGGGGTGGCTTCCTCCTGGCTCTTGTCCTCGTCGCCATCACGCCCTGGGCCGCTCGGGTCATGTCTGGAGGAGAGGTCGTTCTGCCCTCCGTGCTCGTGTGGGCCTTCGCCGCCTACGTCGCCGTCGAGGCCGGCAAGCAGCCGCTGGGCATGTACATGACCGACCCGCGCGGCCTGCAGTTCCAGGTCATTCCGGTGCTCATCCTGGTGCCGATGAATCTCGCCATCTCCTGGGTCCTCATTGGGCCCTTCGACGCCGCCGGGCCTATCCTGGGCTCGGTGATCTCGGTGGTCCTGTGCCAGATCCTCCCGTATGCCTGGTGGGTGCGCCGGGACGTGGCCAGGCGTCGTCGAGAACTGGCCCAGCAGTGAGCCCCTCCTCGTCGGCCGTCGGTGCTGAGCCGGCTCGCGCAGCCCGGGAGCCGGCGCCGCGCCCCCACGCCCGACCGCTGCCCCACGTCCCCCGACTCCCTCATCTCGCCGTTCCTCATCTGTCCAACACCCGGCCCGGTTCCCCGGGCCCCGCTCAAGGAGAAGCCTCATGAGCTCCCCTGCTGGTTCCCCCACCATCGCCGAGAACATCAGGGCCCTGTCCCGGGCTCAGAAGTCCAAGGCCGGTGCCCCCCTCTACTCCCGCATCATCAACCGCCCCGCGGGCCGGGTCCTGGCCGCGATCGCCCACCGGCTGGGCGCGACCCCGGACCAGGTGACGGTCCTGTCGGCACTGTGCACCTACAGCGGCATCGCCCTCATCGCCCTGTGGCGTCCCACAGTCGTGTCCGCCGTCGCCACCGCTCTGCTGCTCATGTTCGGCTACGCCCTCGACGCCGCTGACGGACAGCTGGCGAGATTGCGCAACGGTGGTTCCAAAGCCGGTGAATGGCTCGATCACGTTGCCGACGTCATTAAGCTCTCGACAATTCACGGGGCCATTGCGATCTCGCTGTTCCGTTTTGCAGAACTACCTCCCTCGGTTCTGCTTATTCCGCTGGCTTTCGGGGCGGTTCAGAATATTCACTTCTTCAGCTACATCCTGACGTATCAGCTGCGTTATCACGGTGGGACTCCTTTGGCTAAGGATGAATCCCGACCGGGCATTCTCAAGTCGGTTCTGTCGGCCCCCACGGACTACGGGCTCATGTGCTTCGTGCTCATGACCCGCTTCGCGCCCACGGTCTTCCTGTGGGTGTACGGCATCATGCTCCTGGGCTACGCGGGCTACGTGGCGCTGGCTCTGCCCAAGTGGTACCGCGACCTGCGCAACGACCTCCAGTAGGCCCTCGTCGTCGGCCCTCATCGGGCCTGGGGAGGCCGACCCGTGACGGGCTGCGGCGAACCGATCACCGGCACTCCCGCTGAGATCTCCATCTATTCCCCCTCATATCTGTTAAGGAATCTTATGGCTCTGCTAACCGGGCGCAAGGCGCTACTGGTCTATACGGGACGCAAGGACGGGTTGGGCAACCGTGTGCGTGCGCTGCTGTCCGCCCAGGAGCTCGCTCGGGTCGAGCACCGCGATCTCTACTACGTGTGGAGCACCGATGAGTACTTCGGCCCCCGGATGGATGAGCTCTGGCGATTCGAAGGGGGCAGTGCCGTATCGCGCCTGACCTCCCGGGCGCTCCTGCCCGTGGCCCGGTACCGTCAGCCCAAGGGGGTTCGGATCACTTCCGATCTGCGCCGCCGCCACCTGTGGCAGATCCACTCCCACGGCCTGCCCGTCACCTGGGAGGACCCGGCCTGGAAGGGGGGCGCCGCGGAGGGGACGGCGCCCGCCGGGCCGCGCCCCTGGACCGAGCGGCTGCGCGAGCTCACCCCGGTTGACGAGATCGCCGATGAGGTCCGCTCCCTCTACGACGCCCACCTGCGTGGACGCCCCTACGTCGGCATCCAGGTTCGCACCCACGCGGTTTCGCACGCCAAGACCATCGAGTCCTCACCGGTGGAGTGGTTCGCCAACCGGATGCGCCAGATCCGCGCCGACCACCCCGACGTCCCCTTCTTCCTGTCCTGCGACACCCGCGAGGCCCAGGAGCAGCTGGCCGGTGAGTTCGACGGCTGTGTCTTCCTCACCGACAAGGGCGGCTACAACACCATCAAGGGTGTGCGCTCGGGCTTGGTCGACCTCTACCTGCTGGCCAGCTCCCAGCACCTCATCGGGGCCTCCTTCTCCAGCTTCGTGGAGATGGCCGTCTTCCTGTGCGGCGGCGTCGTCCCCTTCGAGCGGCCCGATCAGCCCCTCGAGGGTGAGCTCAGCCTGTCCCTGGGGCTGGCCGACGACCCCCTGCGCCCCGCCCGGCGCTGATGCCTTGCGTCGTCGGCGCCGAGTCGGGCATCTTTCGCGTAGCCCTGCAGCTGTTCAGCAGGGCTACGCGAGAACTGCAGGCCTGGGCGGATCAGCGCCCCAGGAGCTCGCCGACGATCCGGGCCATGGTGGCTCGGTAGCCGACCACGGAGAACCTCTCGGCCGCCTCGCGCTCGCCCTGCTCGGCCAGCCGGGTCGCCAGGTCCGGGTCCGTCGCCAGACTCCCCAGTGCCTCGGCCAGAGCCTCGGCGTCGTCGGCGGGCACGAGCAGTCCGGTGACCTCATCGGTGACGACCTCCGCCAGGCCCTGGACCCGGGAGGCCACGAGCGGCCTGGCCGCGTGCATCGCCTCGACCGCCGTGTTGCCGAAGGGCTCAGCCCGTGAGGGTACGACGACGGCGTCGGCGGCCTCCAGCACCGGCCAGGTGGGGCGCACGTAGCCCAGCAGCTCCACGTGCCCGTCCAGGTCCGGCTGGGCAGCACGCTCGCGCAGCTCCTCCTCGTACCACTCGTACCCGGGGAAGACCGATCCGCACACGCTCAAGGAGGCATCCACCCCCGAGCGGCGCAGCAGCCCGAGGGCGTCCAGGGCCACGTCCACACCCTTACGAGGGGACAGGCGCCCCACCATGGCGATCTGGAACGGATCGCCGGGGCGGCGTCGACGCAAGACCTCCAAGGGATGGTCTGGACCCGCGACCCCGTTATGGACGACCTCCGTGCGGGAGGCCAGGTGCGGCTGGACCTCCAGGAGCGCGTCCCGGGCGGCCCCGGAGTTCGCCACGATCCGGGAGGCCGCCAGCAACGGTGCGTTGAGTCCGGCGCGGATGATCCGGCGCTGAGTGTCCTCGGCCTCGTGAACATGCGCCAGCACGGGAACGCCGGCCGCGCTCGCGGCTACCGGCCACCACGGGATCGTCACCGTGTTGGTGAGGACCACCTCGGCCCGGCTGGCGCGGATGACGGCGCGCAGCCGGGCGATCTCCGGAGCGGCCTGAACGGACAGCTTCGCCAGTCCCCGGGGGCTCAGCAAGGCCTTGCGCAGCACCGTGAAAGGCATGACGGCCACGCGGGCGCCGGCCTCGCGCAGCACCTCGACCAGGGGACCGTCCAGGGGCAGGGCCACGAGGACCTCGTGACCGGTCTCGATGAGTCCGTGGATGGTCTCGACCAGCTGCCAGTCCGAGCCGTAGAGATCGGGGGAGGGGTGCGCCACGAGGACCCGAGCGGCGCTGGTGCGCTCACCGCCCGCCTCGCCCCGGCTCACAGGCTCACCTTCCCGGTACGACGCCCGCTGGGGCGGTGGCGAGTCGGTCCCTCGAGTGCGAGGCGCCGGGCCAGGGCCTCGTAGCCGGAGGCCACCTCGTCCCAGTCGTAGAGGGCCGCCCGCTCTCGGGACTCCTCGCCACGTGCGGTCTGGGCCTCGACGTCGGACTCGGCGGAGGTGACCAGGGCGGCCACGTCGTCGGGACAGGCCCAGTAGCGACCGGCCTCCCCCAGAACCTCGCGGTTGAAGGAGACGTCGAAGGCGTCCACCGCGGCCCCAGCGCCGATGGCGCGTAGGAGGGAGGGGTTCGTGCCGCCCACGGAGTGGCCGTGGTAGTAGACCAGGGCGCCGGCGTAGAGAGCATCGAGCAGCTCCTGGTCCCACAGGCCTCCGAGCAGCCGGACGCGGTCGTCGGCCAGCGACTGGATCCGGGCGGTGTAGTCGTCGGCGTAGGGCGCTGAGCCGACGACGACCAGCGGCAGCGTGGCCCCGGAGCGTACGTATCCCTCAACGATGACGTCGACGTGGTTCTCCATCTCGAAGCGGGCCACGACCAGATGGAAGCCCTTGGGAACCAGGTCCAGCTCGGCCAGGCGCGAGGTGTCCGCCGTGATCCGGGGCGCACCGTAGGAGATGAGGTCGGTGGGGGCGTTGAACTCGTCGGTGTAGTAGTCGGCGATGCCCTGGGCGTCGGCGATGAGCGCGTCGGAGTAGCGCACGGCCAGGGCCTCGGCCGCGCGGTAGTAGCGCTTGCCGGTGGGACCCCACTTGCCGCGGCGCCACTCCAGCCCGTCGACGTGGGTGGCCACCGGGACGCGGGCGGCGCGCAGCGCGGGCAGGAAGGGGGAGTTGGCGGCGTTGAAGACGAAGGCGGCGTCCGGGTGGGTACGGCGCAGCAGGTGGACTACCGACAGTGCCGTGTGAGACAGGGTCTCCAGACTGCGGTTCTTGACCGAGGGCAGCTCGACGAGACGCATCCCCAGGTAGGTGCTGGGAAGCGGGGTCTGCGGCTCAGGGTTGCGGCAGTAGACCAGGACCTGGTGGCCGCGGTCGGCCAGGCGGCGGCCGACCTCCTCGATGGCGGTCTCGAAACCTCCGTAGCGGGCGGGGACGCCACGCGTCCCGATCATGGCGATGCGGAGCCGGTTCGGGTTCACGGCAGTCAACGGAGTCCTTTCGAAAGGCGGCGGAGCCGGTCAGGGATGGGAACCGGTGACCCTGGTTGGATCTGACCGCCGACGGCGGCCCGGGTGGAGGATCACCGAGGAGGATGACGCCGGGGTGGTGACAACGCGGACAATACGGGCAACGAGGATGACGAGCAGACTCGGCTCCTGCCCGCGAGCTCGTGCGTACCCGCCGGGTGGTTGCGCCGCGTAGACGTAGACCCCGGGACACCTGGTCAGGAGTCTAGAGGCAGACACGATCCGACACCTGCGGAATGCGTGCGGTTCCGTTGCAATTTCTCAGGCGAGGATGCCCAGTGGGGCCGTACTGGCGCACCATCGGTGCGCCATCGCGGAGCCGTCGGGGTGCGGGAGCAGGACCCGACTGGCGCCGGTGCAGGTGGTCTACTCCACCTGGGCGCGGGCTGGGCATTCCGGTCAAGAATCAGGTGTGGAACCCAGCGCAGGTTAATGAGAGGCTATCTGTGAGAAAAGTGGGCAGAGGGTACGCTCTGGCAACGTTAGTGATTGATTCCACAACAAGAGGTGGAACAAAGTCTGCTTGAACCGTTATCAAGACGTTACCTCTGTAATAGCCTCGTGACCGGCGCCGGTCTTACCACCAGCCCTTCGGGCTGCGAGTGGGGCTGCCCCGTCATATTGCGCCACTTACCCAGGTTCCCTCACGTCTTAAGAACGGAGCACTCGTGCATCCTTCCCGTGCTGTCTCCAGTGTGGGGGCGGTCCTGACCGCCCTCCCCCTCGCTCTTGGTGCGCTCGTCGCCCCTACTTTTGCCGCGCCCCCGGCTGCCGCTGCCCAGGGGCAGGTCACTCTCGCCTCCCCGCAGGTTCTGCCCACTCCTCAGATCGACGGCATCGTCTGGGATCAGGCGGTCGTGGGGAACACGGTCTACGTCGTCGGAGAGTTCAAGAACGCCCGTCCGTTCGGCGCTGCCGACGGCGAGAACGAGTCCCCTCGTTACAACGCCATGGCCTTCGATATCACCACGGGTGCGCTGCTGGACTGGGCGCCCAAGGTCAACGGCAAGATCAGCGCGGTCGAGGCTTCGGCCGACGGATCCACCATCTACCTCGGTGGCAACTTCACCTCTGTCAATGATGAGACCGCCTACCGAGTCGCTGCGGTCGACGCTGCAGGCAAGCGCAAGCCGCTGGCTGCCTCGGCCAACGGGGCGGTCATGGACCTGGAGCTCTCGCCTGACGGATCCACTCTGTACATGTCGGGCTCCTTCACCCAGATCAACTCCTCGGCGCGTCAGCGCGCAGGCGCCGTGGATCTCAAGACTCAGAAGGTCAACAGCTTCGCGCCCGCAGTCGACGACTTCATGGTGCGGTCCATTACGGTGGCAGCTGACGACTCCGCAGTTGCGATCGGTGGCTCCTTCACCACGGTGGGGGGATCCTCCGACGGCTACGGCGTGGCCATCCTGGAGAAGGACGGGTCCCTGCGGCACACCAATGTCGCCAGCGTGGTCCACAACGGCGGGAAGGACTCAGGCATCATGAGCCTGAAGTCGGACTCCAAGGGCCTCTACGGCGTCGGCTACTCCCAGGAGGGCACCTTCGAGGGGATGTTCCGCGCCAGCTGGACCACGGGGGACATCGACCTCATGGCCGACTGCCACGGTGACAGCTACGACGTACTGCCCACTAATGACGTTATCTACACCGCCAGTCACGCCCACGACTGCAGCAACATCGGAGGCTTCTCCGACCGTTCGGACGAGGGCGTCTACCACCACGCCGTCGGCTTCTCCAGCACGGCCACCGGTACCGTGAGGTCCAACACGGCGCGGGGCTACAGCGACTACGCCGGGCAGCCCGCCCCCACTCAGTACGATGGTTTCCTACCTGGTTTTGAGAACGGTAGCTACAGCGGGCTGAGTCAGGCCGTGTGGACCGTCGAGGGCAACAGTCAGTACCTCGTGTACGCCGGTGAGTTCGTGGCCGTCAACGGAACCGCCCAGCAGGGGATCGTCCGCTTCTCCATGAGCGGGGGCAACGCCGGTGCTCAGCCGGGCAACAACGGCGACAACAACGGTGACAACAACGGCAACGACAACGGCGACAACAACGACGGCAAGGACAAGAAGAACAAGAAGAACAAGGACAAGAAGGATAAGAAGAACAAGAAGAACCAGGACGGCTGGGACAACCAGGACGACTGGGACAACCAGGACGGTTGGGACCAGAACGCCGGCGACAACAACCAGGGTGGCGGTTGGTGGTGGTGGTGACCATGAATCCCTCCGGGTCCGCCCGTCATCTCCGACGTCCGGCTGAGTCCGCCGGTTCTCAGATCGGTAGCGGTGTGCTCCCGAACTCAGTGGCCGCCGATGGCGTCGCTGCGCGTCGTGGAGGTCGTACGCTTCGGCATGTGTCACGAACTCGATTGCTGATCCTGCCCGCCGTCCTGGTACTGGGGCTGGGGCTGGCCGCCTGCGGAGGCGGGAAGTCCCACAGTGCCGCCAGTTCACCCGCTTCGTCCGCGTCTGCCAGTGGGTCGGCTGCGGCCTCGGCACCTGCCGCGGCCTCGAACGCCACCACTCCGACGGTCCAGACCGCGAAGCCGTCGCCGGCTCCTCCGTCGCCGTCGAACGAGGTCGCCACTCCGGATGCCTCCTCGATCGACCCCAAGGCCGTTGAGACTGGAGACCTGTCCAAGGACGAGTACCCTGAGGTGTCTCTGGACAAGTCGGTCCGCGTTGACGGGGACGTCGTCATCTCCCTGGGGAAGCTCCAGGCTCAGGACTTCGCCTCGGGACCCGCTGAAGTGGGAGGTCCCGGTGTCTTGGTGCCGGTGACGGTGACGAACAACTCCGGTCAGGACCTGGCACTGGCCAGCGTGCTGTCCACCACGGTCAACTACGGCGAGGGTGGCGGTACGCCCGCCAGTGAGATCGTCTCGGCCTCGGATGCAGTGCCCGCCTCGCTCGCCGCCGGTCAGACGGTGACCGTCAATCGCGCCTTCGTCATCCCGGCTGAGGATCGCGCGAGCGTCAAGGTGGTTGTTGATCTGGGGGCGGACCACGGTGCTGCCACATTCCGGGGGTCCGCCGGCTGACGCAGGTCGTCGTTCTCGCAGGATCTGTCCCCTACGGCTCTTCCCCCTCCAGGCGCCGTCCGCAGCTCGTCGAAGCGAGCTCGGACGGCGCCTGTGTGTCTGCGCTGAGCGGTGTGGCAAGGGCTGTCGTGTTGCCGTACTGTGACATTGCCTGATCTCTCTCTGAGATCAACCTGAATAATGTCGATGCAAAGTCTGGTTTTGATGATTAAGACTTATGGATGCGGCAAAACCATTGCCATAACTGGAAATTAGTGCAAACTAACCGAAAGGTCGACGCGGACCGGAAATGTTCTGGGTTGTGGTTTGCGCCAAGTGCTCGGCAAGGGAGTTGTTGTCGGTGTACTATAAGCCGACCCGTCGACCCTGGTCGGGTACGGATTACCAGCCGCTCGTGAGGTTGTGTGTCCGTGATCTGCGTATGTTCTGAATGGAATACCTGTGAAGCTCCCCCGCCGACTTCTGAGCGGCCTCCTGGCTGCGGCTCTTATCCCCCTTGGCGCCGTCACTCTTGCCCCGGCAGCACCCGCCGCCGCGGACCCGGCCCCCGCCGGCGCTGCCGGCGCTCCTAGTACCGTCTCCGCCGACGCCCTGCCCACCGCCCAGATCAACGGCATCGTCTGGGATCAGGTCGTGGTGGGCGACGTCGTCTACGCCGTCGGAAAGTTCTCCGCGGTCCGGCCCGCGGGCTCGCCGGCCGGCCAGAACGAGTCGCCGCGCGGCAACGCGATGGCCTACAACATCAACACTGGAGAGATCCTCGACTGGGCTCCCACCACCAACGCCACCATCAACACGATCGCCGCCTCCGCCGACGGTCAGACCCTCTACCTGGGCGGGGAGTTCACGACACTGAACAACCAGACTGCGTGGCGCGTCGGTGCGGTCAGGGCCGCCGACGGTCAGCGGGTGCCCCTGGGGGCCTCCGCCAACAACAGCGTCAAGGCCCTCAGCGTCTCCGCCAATGGCCAGACGCTCTACATCGGCGGTGCCTTCACTCAGATCAACTCCTCGGCCCGCCAGCGCGTCGCCGCGATCAACCTGAGCACCCAGAAGGTGACAGGCTTCGCTCCGAAGATCGACAACTACTACGTGCGCAGCATCGTTGAGGCCACTGACGGCTCGGCCGTGGCCATCGGCGGGGCCTTCGAGTCCGTCGGGGGCAGCGATAAGCCCGGTCACGGGATCGCCGTCTTCGAGACCGACGGCACCCTGCGCAAGAACAATGTCTCCAGCGTGGTCCGTGGTGCCGGCGCCGAGGCCTCTGTCATGAGCGTGAAGGCCGACGAGCAGGGCCTGTACGCCGCGAGCTACTCCCGGCTGGGCACCTTCGAAGGCGTCATGCGCCTGAACTGGACCACCGGGAACATCGACTACATGGCCGACTGCCACGGCGACTCCTACGACGTCCTGCCCGCCGGCGACGTCGTCTACGCCGCCAGCCACTCCCACGACTGCTCCAACATCGGTGGCTTCCCGGACGTCTCGTACCACTACCACAACGCGGTGGCCTATACGAACGCCGCCACCGGAACGGTGGAGGACAACCACGGCGCGGGCTACAAGAACTACGCCGGCCAGAACGCCACCACGAACCTCAACTTCTACCCCGACTTCACGCCGGGCAAGATCTCCGGCGCCGTCCAGGCGACCTGGACCGTCGAGGGCAATGACAAGTACGTCGTCTACGGCGGTGAGTTCCTGGCCGTCAACGGCACTGCCCAGCAGGGTCTGGTGCGCTTCGCCCGCCGCGACATCGCCCCCAACAAGCAGGGCCCCATGGACAAGGGCGGTGCCTTCAAGGTCTCCGGCTCCTCGCCGCGCGCCGGCGTCGTGTCCCTGTCCTTCAAGGCCAACTGGGACCGTGATGACAAGACCCTGACCTACAACGTCTTCCGTGACTCCATGAACGGCCAGCCGGTCTCCAGCCAGTCGGTGACCGCCGGTTTCTGGGAGCGCCCCGACCTCAGCGCCACCGACGTCGTCGACCCCGGAAGCACTCACCGCTACCGGGTTCAGGTCACCGACCAGTGGGGCGCCTCCACGACCTCCGACTGGGTGACTGTCAAGGCCGGTGAGGGACAGGGCCTGAGTAAGTACGGAGCCCGCGTCCTGGCCGACGGCGCCGCCCACTACTGGTCCTTCGATGAGACCAGCGGCGACAAGGCCGAGGACTTCGTGGCCGAGCGCAACATGACGATCCGCGGCAAGGCCTACAAGCGCGGGGGCGGGTCCGTCCTGGGCTCCGGAGCCTCGTTGACCATGACCTCGGACGCCAATAACAAGTCGCACGCCGCGACGCGCGTTGCCTCCCAGGCGCCCACGGCCTTCTCGATGGAGGCATGGGTGCGCACCAGCTCGACCTCGGGCGGGGCGATCATGAGCTACGGCTCCTCCGCGACCAACCAGTCGTGGAATCGTGACCGCATGGTGTACATGCGTGACGACGGCACCCTCAGCTTCATGCTCTACCCGGGCAAGCTCGCCACCATCACCACGCCCAAGAGCTACAACGACGGCCAGTGGCACCACATCGTGGCCTCGCTGAGCCCAACCTCCGGCGCGATGCTCTATGTGGACGGTAACCTCGCCGCCTTCGACGGCTCCATGACCAAGGGGCAGAGCTACTCCGGTTACTGGCGTATCGGTGGGGATGCCCTGAGCGGTGTCAACGGGCAGCCCTCCAACACCAACATCCAGGCCGACATTGATGAGGCCGCTGTCTACAGCACACCGCTGTCCGCCCGACAGATCGCCGAGCACTACACCGCCGCCACCGGCAAGCAGGTCGAGCCGGACAAGGGCGACGGCAAGGGTAAGGACAATGGCAAGGACAACGCCGGCAAGGGTAAGGACAAGGACAAGCAGCCCGAGGGCAAGGCTCTGCTGGAGGACCCCTTCGAGCGCAGCGTGAACGGTGGCTGGGGCAAGGCCGCCACCGGCGGTTCCTGGAAGACCACCTGGAACGCAGCGGCCTTCTCCGTCGACGGCACCAGTGGCCGGATCGCCATGGCCGGTCCGCGCTCCTCGGCGTCGATCATCTCCGACGAGATCAAGTCGACCTCCACCGACGCCGTCGTGGACTTCTCCCTGGACGCGGTGCCCTCCGGCAACGGTGCGTTCATCTCTTACGCCGCTCGCTCGACCAAGGCCGGCCAGTACCAGGCCACGGTTCGGGTCGGCAGCGCCGGCAACCCCGTTATCACGGTCTCGCGCGTGGTCAAGGGCCGGGAGACCTCGCTGGGCAGCTACGTGCTGCCGCAGGGTTACACGGCCGGCCAGCCGCTCCACCTGCGCATGGTGGTCGACGGTGCGGAGTCGACCAACATCCAGGCCAAGCTCTGGGCCGGCAACACCGAGCCCGCCGAGTGGGGTGTTGAGGTCGTCGACAACGACAAGACCCTCAATGAGGCCGGCAACGTGGGCCTGACCACCTACATGTCCGGCTCGGCCGGGCCGGAGACCGTCACCCTGTCGGTTGACAAGGTCACCATCAAGCAGCACTGACACCTGCTGGCAACGGGCCGGGCCGGGAAGAAGCTTGTTCTTCCC
>ERZ773077.1835-NODE-1835-length-14205-cov-3.263887_pt1 | contig 14205 bp, 7 predicted proteins | sample MGYA00580612_ERZ773077 | MGnify/ENA primary metagenome ERZ773077 (study PRJEB29015, sample SAMEA2737971) | human oral metagenome | biome: human oral; feature: human-associated habitat; material: dental | place: China | collected 2021 ...
ACGAAGGCAAGGTCAAGCGGGTCTACTACCTGTCGATGGAATTCCTGATCGGCCGCGCGCTGAACAATGCGCTCTCAGCGCTGGGTCTGCACGAGCAGGCGGAGGCCGCATTCTCCGAACCCGGCGGACCCTCGCTCGCCGACGCGCTCGAATGCGAACCGGATGCCGCGCTTGGTAACGGCGGTCTTGGCCGCCTCGCCGCTTGCTTCCTCGACTCGATGGCAACGCTGGAACTGCCGTCATGGGGCTACGGCATGCGTTACGAATACGGCATGTTCGCGCAGTCCATCGTCAACGGTATGCAGGTCGAGCGGCCCGATGCCTGGTTGACGGAAGGCGCACCATGGGAATTCTTCCGTCCCGGTACCGTTTATACGGTGCATTTTGGCGGAACAGAGGAACATTACGGCGAGTGGGCGGAATGGAACGCCGCCGAATCCGTTGAAGCGCGCGCCTACGATTACGTGATTCCCGGCCACGGCACCGAGCGCGTCAGCACCCTGCGCCTATGGAAGGCGGGCGCGCCGGCGCAGATAGACCTGAATGCCTTCAATTCCGGCGACTACGGCCGCGCCGCCGAATTCAAGAACCGCTTCGAGAACATTTCCTGGGTGCTCTATCCGAACGACAGCACCGCCGCCGGCCGCGAACTGCGGCTGCGTCAAGAATATTTCTTCGTCTCGGCCTCACTGCAGGACATTCTCCAGAATCATCTGGAAGAGTACGGCAACCTCAACAACCTCGCCGACAAAGTCGCCATTCACCTCAACGATACGCACCCGGCCATCAGCATCGCCGAGCTGATGCGCCTGCTCTGCGACGAGCACGGCATCCTCTGGGCGCACGCTTGGGAGCAATGCCAGCGCATTTTCTCCTACACCAACCACACGCTGATGCCCGAAGCGCTGGAGACCTGGCCAGTCGGCCTGATGCAGTACCTGCTGCCGCGTCACATGCGCATCATTTACCGTATCAATCAGGAGTTTCTCAGCGAGGTCGAACAGCGCTTCCCCGGTGATATCGAGCTGATCCGCCGCGTTTCCCTGATCGACGATACCAGCGGCGATGCCAACAACAGGCGCGTGCGGATGGCCAATCTTTCCATCGTCGGCAGTCACCGCGTCAATGGCGTCTCGAAGCTGCATTCCGACCTGATGGTGCAAACCATCTTCGCCGACTTTGCCCGCCTCTATCCCGACCGCTTCGATAACAAGACCAACGGCGTCACGCCGCGCCGCTGGCTGGCACAGGCCAACCCCGGCCTTGCCGCCCTACTCGACCAGCGGCTGGGCGATCCCGGCTGGCGGCTGCATCTCGACCGCCTGTCCGCGCTGCGCTCGGCGGCCGACGACGCCCAGTTCCGCAGTGACTTTGCCGCCGTCAAACGGGCAAACAAGCTGCGTCTGGCCGAATACATCAAACGCGAGCTGGACATCACGCTCGACCCCGACGCGCTGTTCGACGTACAGATCAAGCGCATCCACGAATACAAGCGGCAACTGCTCAACGTGCTGCACGTCATCTCCCACTACAACGCCATCATTCACGGCATCGCCGACGATGCGCCGCCGCGCTGCGTCATCTTCGCCGGCAAGGCCGCGTCGTCCTACGCCATGGCCAAGAGCATCATTCACCTGATCCATGACGTGGCCAACGTCGTCAATAACGATGCGCGCGTGCGTGACCGCCTGAAAGTCGTTTTCGTGCCGAACTACGGCGTTTCCCTGGCCGAAATCATCATTCCGGCGGCCAACTTGTCCGAACAGATTTCCACCGCCGGCACCGAGGCTTCCGGCACCGGCAACATGAAGTTCGCGCTCAACGGCGCGCTGACCATCGGCACCGAGGACGGCGCCAACATCGAAATCCGCGATCAGGTCGGCGCCGACAACATCTTTATCTTCGGCAACAGCGCCGCGCAGGTCGAAGCGTTGCGCCGCGAGGGCTACGACCCGCGCGCCATCTACCAGAATGACCCGGCGCTCAACGAAACGCTGAACAAGATCGATGGCGGTTATTTCGCGCCGAACGACCGTAAGCGCTACCACGACATCTTCAATTCGCTGGTCAATTATGGCGACCACTACCAGCTGCTCGCCGATTTCGCCAGCTATATGGAAACGCAGCAACGCGTCGGTGCGCTTTACCGTTCGCCGGACGAATGGCAGCGCAAAGCCATTCTCAACGTGGCCGGGATGGGCATATTCTCGTCCGACCGCACCATCCGCGAATATGCGACCGAGACCTGGAATCTGGCCACAGCCCTGAAACCCGAATGAACGAATGCAACCGCATTCAAGTTTCCAACCCGTCTGAGGCCAATCTTCACCAACCATCGGGAGAGCGAGCATGCTGAACAAGGACGAAGCGTTGGCGCTTTGCCGCGCCGAACATGGCAACCCATTCGCCGTTCTGGGGCCGCACAAAGATGCCGAGGGGCGCATATGGCTGCGAACCCTGCAGCCGGGCGCCGACGCCGTGTACGCGATCGACGCGGAAAGCGGCCAGATTCTGGTCGAGCTGAAGCAGCGTGAAATCGAACCTTTCGGCGCTTTTTCAGGCCTGTTTGAAGCGCAAATACCGGCGCGGCCCGCCGCCGGCGACGCCGAGCCGCCACGCTATCGCTTGCGCATCGTCTGGCCCGGCGGTGTTCAGGAAGCCGACGATCCGTACCGCTTTCCGCCTGTGCTGGGCGAAATGGACGTTTGGCTGCTGGCCGAAGGCTCCCATCTGCGTCCTTTTGAACGGCTTGGCGCACACCCGTGCCAGATCGATGGCGTCGACGGCGTCGCCTTCGCCGTCTGGGCACCGGACGCCCAGCGTGTCAGCGTCGTCGGCGATTTCAATACCTGGGACAGTCGCCGCCACCCGATGCGCCAGCGGCCGGAATGCGGCGTTTGGGAAATCTTCCTCCCCGGTATCGATGTCGGCGCGCGCTACAAGTATGAGATCCGCGCGCGCAGCGGCGAAATCATGCCGCACAAGGCCGACCCCTACGGTTTTGCCGCCGAGCTGCGCCCGGCCACCGCTTCCATCGTCACCCATATGCCGCCGCCCGCGCCGCGTCAGCATCAGGAAACGCGCCTCGACCAACCGGTCTCGATCTACGAAGTGCATCTCGGTTCCTGGCAGCGTAACAGCGACGACGGCTTTCTCGACTGGCAGGAAATGGCGCAACGCCTGATTCCCTACGCGGCCGATCTCGGCTTCACCCATCTCGAACTTCTGCCCGTGTCGGAACACCCATTCGACGGCTCCTGGGGCTACCAGCCGCTGGGGCTTTACGCGCCGACCGCGCGCTTTGGCTCGCCGCAAGGCTTCCACGATTTTGTCGCTGCCTGCCATGCCGCCAGACTGCAAGTCATCGTTGACTGGGTTCCCGCGCATTTTCCAAGCGACGCCCACGGCCTGGCGCGCTTTGACGGACAGGCGCTCTACGAGCACGCCGACCCGCGCGAAGGCAGGCATCAGGACTGGGGTACGCTGATCTACAACTTCGGCCGCCGCGAGGTCTTCAATTTCCTGACCGGCAACGCCCTGTTCTGGATCGAGCGTTACGGCATCGACGGTCTGCGCGTCGACGCCGTTGCCTCAATGCTCTACCGCGACTACAGCCGCAAGGAAGGCGAGTGGATTCCCAACGCCTTCGGCGGCCGCGAAAATCTGGAAGCGGTACATTTCCTGCGCCGCATGAATGAAGTCATCGGCCAGGAATGCCCCGGCGCAGCCACTTACGCCGAGGAATCGACCGCCTGGCCGTCAGTCAGCCGTCCACCGTCGATGGGCGGTCTCGGCTTTCATTACAAATGGAACATGGGCTGGATGCACGATGTGCTCGACTACATGACGCGCGACCCGATTCATCGCCGTTATCACCACAACCAGCTCACCTTCGGCCTGCTTTATGCCTTTACCGAAAACTTCGTCCTGCCGCTCTCCCACGATGAAGTCGTCCACGGCAAGGGTTCGCTGATCAGCAAAATGCCGGGCGACTACTGGCAGAAATTCGCCAACCTGCGCGCCCTGTACGGCTTTATGTGGGGCCATCCAGGCAAGAAGCTGTTGTTCATGGGCGGAGAATTCGCCCAGTGGAACGAATGGAACGACGCCGGCGCGCTCGACTGGAACCTGCTTGACTTCCCGATGCACGACGGCGTGCGCCGCTTGATCCGTGACCTCAACCAGCTCTATCGCCACACGCCCGCTTTGTACGAGATCGACTTTGAACATCAAGGTTTTGAATGGATTTCGGCGAACGATTCCGACAACTCGGTCATCGCCTTTCTGCGTTATGGCCGCGACCGCACGCGCGCCGTGCTCTGCGTCTGCAACTTCACGCCGGTCGTCCGCCACGACTACCGGCTTGGCGTCCCCGGGCCGGGGCGCTTTGTCGAGCGGATCAACACCGATTCGCACTACTACGGGGGCAGTAATGTCGGCAATCCTTTCGGCGGCGCCTATGCCGAAAACATTCCCTCGCACGGGCGCGACTGGTCGGTCTCGCTGACGCTGCCCCCCTTGGCCACGGTGATTTTTGAATGGGAGCATTGACGCCGTTGAACTCCTCGAAGCCAGCGGAACCGACTCATCGCGCCCCCAGGCAATGCCGCGAAGAAGCATTGGACAACGGCCGCGCCTGGCCGCTGGGCGCGCATTGGGATGGCGCCGGCGTCAATTTTGCCCTCTTTTCGGCGCATGCCGCGCGCGTCGAATTATGTCTGCTTGACGACGGGCAGGAACGCCGCCTGATGCTGCCCGGGAAAACCGACCAGGTCTGGCACGGCTATCTGCCCGGCGCGCGTCCCGGCCTGCGCTACGGCTATCGCGTCTATGGGCCGGAGGAAGGCGCGGAATACGTAGAATACGCGGCAGTCCCCGGCAACCGCTTTGATCCCCGACGCCTGCTGCTCGACCCTTATGCGCGCGAACTGGCCGGCGGCCGGCAGCTTTCCCAGGTCGATTCCGACGCCGGCGATGCCGCCGTCCGCTCTCTTCTGACATCCCGCGTCGCCGACACCGCCGCCTTCGATTGGGGCGACGATGCCCCGCCGGCTATCCCACTGGCCGATTCGGTGATTTATGAGATTCACGTCAAAGGCGCCACGCAAACGCATCCCGACGTGCCCGAAGCACAGCGTGGAACCTACGCTGGCCTTGCTTCTCCCACCATGCTGCGCCACTTCAAAAAGCTCGGCGTCACCGCTGTCGAGCTACTGCCGGTGCACGCCTTTGTCGACGAGCCACGGCTGGCGCGCAACGGCCTAAGAAACTACTGGGGCTACAACACGCTCGCCTTTTTCGCCCCGGAATCGCGTTACGCCGGCAATGAACAGCCGGTCATCGACGAATTCCGCGCCATGGTGCGGACGCTGCATCGGGAAGGCATTGAGGTTATTCTCGACGTCGTTTTCAACCACACGGCCGAGAGTGATGAATCCGGCCCGACGCTGAGTTTTCGCGGCATCGACAACGTCAGCTACTACCGCCTGGCAGTCGACGACCCGATGCGCTATGAAAACTTCAGCGGCTGCGGCAATACGCTCAATCTGACGCATCCGCGCGTTTTGCAACTGGTCATGGATGCACTGCGCTACTGGGTCGAGGAAATGCACGTCGATGGCTTCCGTTTCGATCTGGCCACAGCGCTCACGCGCGAGAGCGCCTTTCTCGCTGCAATCCGCCAGGATCCGGTGCTCCAGCGCGTCAAGCTGATTGCCGAACCCTGGGATCTGGGCATGGATGGCTATCGGCTCGGCCGCTTCCCGCCCGGCTGGAGCGAGTGGAACGATCGTTTCCGCGACGACGTGCGCGCTTTCTGGCTGACGGGGGAGGCCGGTATCGGCGCACTGGCGCAACGGCTGGCCGGGTCGAGCGAAGTTTTCCGGCATGATGGGCGGCTACCGCAGGCGGGCATCAATTTCATCACCGCACACGACGGCTTTACCCTGCGCGATCTGGTCAGCTACCGGCACAAACACAATGCGGCGAACGGCGAAGGCAACCGCGATGGCCACAGCCATAATTTTTCGTCGAACTGCGGCGTCGAGGGCGACAGCGACGACCCCGTCGTCAACGAATGCCGACGCCGTCTGCAACGCGCCCTGCTTGCCACCTTGTTTGCCGCGCAGGGCGTACCGATGCTGCAAGGCGGTGACGAAATTGGCCGTACGCAACGGGGCAACAACAACGCCTATTGTCAGGATAATCCGCTGACCTGGCTCGACTGGGCACATGCCGATAGTGAACTGTTCGACTTTACGGCCGGCCTGATTGCGCTGCGCAAACGGCTACCGCACTTGCGCCGGCGCGCCTGGTTGACCGGCCGTTCGGCGGCGTGTGGACGCCGCGATGTCATCTGGCAGCATGCCGAAGGACGCGAAATGCGCCAGGACGACTGGCAGGCGACGCCGTCGGGCGTGCAACAAAATATGCTTGGCTGCCTGCTTGATGACGCTGCCGGGAAGCTGCTACTGCTGTTCAATCGCGGCGCCGACGCGCAGGACTTTGTTTTGCCGACAGGCCGCTGGCAAATGTTGTGCGACACTGCTGCCGACGTGCCGTTCGCCGAACGCAGCGTGTGCGGCTGCACGACGCTGGCGGGTCGCAGCGTGCAGTGGCTGCGGCAAGACTGACCGGCAAATCGCCGCGGATAACAACGGACACTGGAATTTTTACTGGGATTTTCATGTCAAGCAAACGACTCAGCGGCATTCTGCTGCATCCGACCTCATTGCCCGGCCCGCATGGTTCCGGCGACTTTGGCGAAGCCGCCCGGCATTTCATCGACTGGCTGGCCGCCGGCGCACAGACGCTCTGGCAAATTCTGCCGCTGAGCGGCATCGGTCCCGGCAATTCGCCCTATATGAGTCCGTCGGCCTTCGCCGGTAACGAACTGCTAATCGACCTGACGCAACTGCACCATAGCGGCTGGCTGCGCGCCGAGGACATCGCACCCGAATCCGCGCTGCGCGACGAGCGTGTCGACTACTCGGCCGTGATCCCCTACCGCATGCGGCGCCTGCGTCTGGCGGCCGAACGCTTTTTCAGCGAAACGCACGGGCACGAGGAAGCCCATCAGGACTTTGCCGCCTTCTGCGCCGAAGCACAGTCATGGCTGGACGATTACGCGCTGTTCATGGCGCTCGATCAACAATACGGCGGCGAGGGCAAACTTTGGCAGGATTGGCCCGCGACATTGGCGCTGCGAGACCCCGATGCCCTGCAAGAAGCCGCGCAAACGCTGGCCGGCGAATGCGATTTCTGGAAATTCTGCCAATGGTGTTTCGACCGCCAATGGCGCGCGATCAAGCAATATGCCAATGAACGCGGCATTCGCATCATCGGCGACATGCCCATTTTTGTTTCCGCACACAGCGCCGATGTCTGGATGCATCAGGCGCTGTTCGATCTGGGCGCCGACGGCCGCCCGCGCGTCATTGCCGGCGTCCCGCCCGATTACTTCAGCGCCACGGGGCAGCGCTGGGGCAACCCGCTCTATCGCTGGAATATTCATGCGCAGAACGGTTATCGCTGGTGGATCGCGCGCATCCGGCGCGTGCTCTCACTCTGCGACGGCGTGCGCATCGACCACTTCCGCGGCTTTGAGTCCTACTGGGAAATCCCCGCCGATGCGGAGATGGCCGTTCACGGCCACTGGCAGCCGGGGCCTGGCCTCGCCCTCTTCGAGGCCATTCGCCAGGCCGGCCTGTTCGACGAGATGAACAGCGCGGACGGCGGCACCCCAAAAATCTTCGCCGAAGATCTCGGCATTCTCACCCCAGAAGTCGTTGCCCTGCGCCGTACCGTCGGTCTGCCCGGCATGCGCATCCTGCAATTTGCCTTCGATGGCCAAAGCGACAACCTCTACCTGCCGCATAACTTTACGCCGGACACCGTCGTCTATACCGGCACCCACGACAACGACACCAGCCTCGGCTGGTGGAACGCGCTCGGCACGCACCAGCAGGACGATGTACGCCGTTACCTCGACACCGATGGCAGCGCCATCCACTGGGCGCTGATCCGCGCCGCCGCCGCTTCGGTTGCCACGATCAGCATCGTCCCCATGCAGGACGTGCTTGGCCTCGATACGCACAGCCGCATGAACCGGCCCGGACAAAGCCACGGCAACTGGGAATGGCGCTTCCAGTGGTGTCAGGTCGAACCCTGGCACGCTGGGCGCCTCGCCGAACTGGCGCATCTATACGGCCGCCATCCCGACGCCCCTCAGCCGGCATTTGCATAACGCCCGCGCCGCGATGCGCCTGCTTCCGTGCATCGCGCCATGCCACGGCATTCGACGCCATTTTTATGCCCTTGCTGAAACATTCCAGCGCATTTCCTGAATGCCATTTTCTGAATGCTATACTGAAAGCGCACCGTCCCCAACCCCTGAAAGGAAGCGCTATGACCGGCACCGCAAAAACCACCAGAAAGGGAACTGCCGCCGCTAAACCGGCCGCTAAATCCGCTGCGAAGACCGCAGCTGCCACCAAGAAACCGGCGGCCAAGGCAAATGCCGCAGCCGTTCCGGCGGCCAAATCCGCAGCCTTAAACAAGGCCGCAGTACAACCTGCACCGAAAAAAGCGGTTAAGACAGCGAGCAGGCCGACCGGCCCATTGACGGCGCCCGCCCCAGTTGCCCCGCCTCCCGTCGAAATCGTGCAAAAAAGACTCATCGTCGTTAATGAGGACGAACGCTATCGTATGATTGCCGAGGCCGCTTACTACCGCGCCGAGAACAGTCAGTTCCAAAGCGATCCAGTCAGCGACTGGGTCGAAGCGGAAAAGGAAATCGCCACCCTGCTCGGCAAGGACTAAAAAAACCGGCGGCGGCACGGCGAGTGAGACTTGGCCGGGCGTCGCCGTTTTTGCGCGTATGCGCGCACTTTATCCGGTATCCCGACACGAATTGCACAATGCCTGAATACGATGCCAGCAAGACAGCGCACGTATCTGGATCGGTCTGCGGTCAAGTCTTTTGACCGGCGTATCTGGGGCGACGGAGAAACAAATACAAAGGGGCGACAAACCCGCAAGCTTAACGAAAACGCCGATACTCACCGTGCAGCGTATCTACGGCTATCAACCGCAGGAGGACGAAACCGGCGTTTTCCTCGACCGGCGCTACCCAAGACCGCTGGTTTTTGCACCTCTCCGTGACCGTGCCTAAAGAAGGCGCCAGCAGGGAATAGTGCGAACCAGTTGGTGCTGCCGAATATATGGGGCGCCCTGCCCCAGCGCCTTTCCCCGTTGATTCGGGCGGAAGCTGTAACCAACCCATCATCCGTCGCCGTACCTTCCTGATCCTACCCGTCGCCGCAGGCGCCACTCTGCCTGTTGCCCCGTATAATCCCCTGTACCCCCAAGCACGGAGAAAAAACCATGAACCACATCGAGAACAAGGTCGTCATCATCACCGGCGCCTCATCGGGCATCGGCGAAGCCACCGCTTACAAGCTGGCCGAAGCGGGCGCCAAGCTGGTGCTGGGCGCGCGCCGTGAAGAAAAACTCAAAGCCATCGCCGACAGCATCAATGGCAAGGGCGGCGCTGCGGTCTATCGCATGACCGACGTCGTCAACCCCTCAGACAGCAAAGCACTGGTACAACTCGCGCTGGACAGTTTCGGCAAAGTGGACGCCATCTTCCTCAATGCCGGGCTGATGCCGAACTCGCCCTTCGCTGCGCTGGAAACCGACAACTGGAACGCGATGGTGGACGTCAATATCAAAGGCGTCCTGAATGGCATCGCCGCCGTGCTGCCGACGTTCATCGCACAAAAATCCGGACATGTGCTGGCGACTTCGTCGGTGTCCGGGCTGAAAGCCTACCCGGGCGCGGGCGTGTACTGCGGCACTAAATGGGCGGTCAAGGCCATCATGGAATCGTTGCGCATGGAGTCGGCCCAGGCGAGAACAAACATCCGCACCGCAACCATCTACCCGGCGGCGGTGCAGTCCGAACTGGTCGATCACATCACTGACAGCGCCACCTCCGGCGGCTACCGCAAGCTCTACGACACTTACGAAATCCCCGCCGAACGCGTTGCCAGCGTGGTCGCCTTCGCCCTGAACCAGCCGGATGACACCAATATCAGCGAGTTCACCATCGGCCCGACCACCCAGCCGTGGTAGCCCAGCCCAGGAACAGCCTGAATGTAACGGGTCTCCTCACCGTATTACTGGAATCTGTCCGCAGCGCACTGCTTTTTCGGCCTGATTTTTGGAATGAAGCGATATGCGCTCATTGGGTAAAAAAGAAACCGCCCCGAAGGGCGGTTTTTTGTGACCAGGCGATTAACTGTAACGCGGCTGCCACATTGCATCCTGCACCGCCTGCACCCAATTATCCGTCTGTTTGGTGGCGACGCCGTCTTTCACCGCCTGTTTGGCGACGGCGACCGCGACGGTGGCGGATGAGGCGCGCAGGTTATCCACCGGCGGCAACAGCGATGCGCCTACGTCTTGCGGGTTGACCTGTGAAGCGACGGCTTCGGCGGCAGCAAGCAGCATGCCGTCGGTAACGTGTTTGGCTCCAGAGACGATGACCCCCAGGCCAAGGCCGGGGTAAAGCATGGCATTATTTGCCTGACCAATGACGTAATTCACGCCTTTATACGGTACAGGCGGAACGGGAATGCCGACCGACAGCAACGCCTTTCCGTCCGACCAGGCAATGGCGTCAGCGGGCATCACTTCGATGCGCTCGGTCGGGTTGGATAGCGGCAACAGGATGGGGCGCTCCACCCCGGCGCACAGCGCCTTGACGACGGCTTCGGTAAAGGCGCCGTGATCGGTGGACGTGCCGATCAGGATAGTCGGCTTCACCTGCTTCACCACTTCGAGCAGGCCGATTTTGCCGTCCGCTTTCTGCCAGCCGGCCACTTCGGCGGCGGGGCGGGCGTATGCCTGCTGATAGTCGGGTAGGTCGGCCATATCGTCGGTAACAAGACCGTTGCGGTCGATCAGCCACACCCGTTTCTTCGCTTCTTCGCGCGAGAGGCCGTCGCGTTCCATCGCCGCGCTGATTTGATCCGCCATGCCGGTGCCCGCCGTGCCCGCGCCGTAAACGACCAACCGCTGTTCGGCGAAGATTTGCTTAGTGACTTTCAGCCCGGAGAAGACGGCGGCCATAACGATGGCGCCCGTGCCCTGCATATCGTCGTTGAAAATGCGGTATTTATCGCGGTTCTGCACAAGGATGCGGCGGGCATTGGACGGGCCGAAGTCTTCAAAATGCAGCAGCGCGTGCGGGAAGAGTTCCGCCGCTACTTTCAGGTATTCGGCGATCAGCGCATCGTAACGTTCGCCGCGCACGCGGGCGTGGCGATTGCCGAGGTAGGCGGGGTCATTGAGCAGCGCTTCGTTGTCGGTGCCGACATCAAGATTGACAGCGATGGTGCGCGCAGGGTGGATACCTGCCGCTGCGGTGTACACCGCCAGCTTGCCGACGGAAATATCCGTGCCGTTCACGCCCCAGTCGCCGATACCGAGGATTTCTTCCGCGTCCGATACCACCAGCAAATCGACATCATCCGCGCCGAGGCCCAGCGTCGCAAACGAAGCGCGGATATTCTCCGGGTGGTTCACATCGAGATACACGGCGCGCGAGCGGCGGTAATCGCGACTCCACTGCTTGATCGCCTCACCGACGGTCGGGTCATAAACAATCGGCAGCATTTCCGCGAGATGATCGGTCAAGAGCTTGTAGTAGAGCACCTCGTTGCGGTTGTGCAGCTGGTCAAGAAAAATGTATTTCTCCATGTCATTCTCGTAGGACGCGAACTGGCGATAGGCGCGCGCCGCCTGCTGGTCGAGGGTTTCCACGGCGACGGGCAGTCGGCCGGTGAGGCCATATTTTGCACGTTCATCTGCCGTGAACGCGGTGCCTTTGTTGGTCAGCGGGTTTTGCATGACATCGGGGGTATTACTCATCGTTGTCTCCTATGGGGATATTGAAGGGAAAGGGTTTAAAGGGGCAGCCATGCCAGCAGCCAATCCACCAGCGGCACGACCACCACAAAGAGCAGCGTGCTGGTGGTCACAACATTGGTGGCGAAGCGCACGTCGCCCCTGGCCTCGTTCGCCAGAATCGGCAGGACAGCCAACGCGGATACGGACGACTGCACAATCAAAGTCTTGGCCTCCGCCGCAGGCAGCGCCAGCCAACTTTTGCCAAAATAAATCAGGACGAACATCAACAGCGGCGCGAAGACAAATTTACCCAGCAGCGCGGCGATGGTATCGCGGTCGAAGCGGATGCTTGCCAGCCCCGCATCGCACAAGGTAATTCCGATATAGAGAAGCGAAAGCGGCGTTACCGTCGCGCCGATATAGCCGAGCGCGGCATGGGCGAATGACGGCACCGGAATATCGGCCAGCAGGAAGGCCATCGCCAGCAAAAAGCCCAAGAGCGGCGCGGGCAACAGTTTTTTCCAGTCAAATTTTTTCTGCGGTGCGGCGGATTGTCCGGGCAGCGGGTCGCGGGCAATCAGAAAGACCCCGAACGCCCAGGTCGAGACCGTATTCAACACGTAATAGACCAGAAAATACGGCATGGCCGCATCGCCGAACAGCGCCACATTGAGCGGCAGGCCGATAAAAATCGTATTGGCATTAACGATGGTGTTGATAAATACCCCACGCCGCCCCGGACGCACCTTCAATACCTTCACCATCAGCCAGGCCATCGGATAACCCAACAAAAGCGATGCCACACCATATATCAGTCCGTCCGATAATGCGGCGAGCTGGTCGCGGTGAAGATACGTCAGCACCGACACGAAAATCGATGCCGGTAGCGCAATATTCATAATCAGCCGCGAGATGTTGGCGGCGAACGTATCGGCAAACCAGCCGCGCTGTCGCAACGCGAAACCCAGCGCAATCAGCAATACGACGGACAGGACACTTTCCACAGCGGTGAGGAAGATCATGGGTAGCGCCTCGGCCATAACCGGCGGGAAAAGAAAGGAAAATCACAATACAGGCGGTAACAGGATAGCCCGCTTCGTCGCATTGTACGTCCACTATCCAAACTATGAAGATGATTTACCGCATCGAAAACTTCTTAACCACTCCGTCAAAAGGTCGGGCATTCAGCCTGAAAGAGCCAAAAGAAACAGAGAAATGAACCTAAATCATAGCGACATTGCTAAACGCATCGGCAGCGCCATTGTCAAATGCCGCCAGCAAAGTAGGCCTATGCAGGAACAGGTGGCGATGCTGTACATCGGCAAAGCACGAAGCCGCTTTGCGCATGAAATACGGCCTGTTTATGCTCAACGTCGTGCGCCTGCTCGAACAGGCAGTCAGGGGGGAATGCCCTATAAGCAGCGTCGAATCATAACCATTCCAGGAATTAAGCTGAGAAGACGGCGCATCGAAAACAGTACAGATAGTTCGGCAAGACGAGCCAACGCGGTATCAATCCTATTTGGAACGACTATACAATCCGCCATTCATCCATAATTCCTCCTCCCCCATGTCGCAACACGCCCTCATGATGCAACGCATCGTTAGATTATGGCTGCCGCTTGCCGCCGCCTTGCTCGGCATCGCCTGGTTCTCGCAGTGGCGTTATGAACCCAACAAAGAAGCGAAAGCGGGACTGGAGCGCCTCAACCGCTGGCGGACACAGGCGGGAGTGCAGGAATTGCGCCCCAACCCTGCGCTGACCAAAGCGGCGCAGAATCACGCCGCCTACCTCGGCAAGGACGCACACGGCCACAGCGAAAACAACCGCCGCAACCCGTACTACACCGGCGCTGACCCGCAGGCGCGCGCCACCGCCGCCGGTTACCCCGCTCCGGTGGTGGAAAACCTCACCGCCGGCAACTTCGCGCGCAGCGGCATCCGCAGCACCGACGGCCTGATGACCGCCCTTTATCACCGCCTCACCCTGCTCAACCCCGACCATGACGAAGCGGGCGCCGCCTGGGTGCGCGGCCGCCATGCTGCCTTCGTCATCGTGCAGGGCAGCCGCCGCGAACGCGAGCTGTGCGCGCAGGCGGGCAATCAAGCGAGCAAGCGCTACGTCCTCACCATGGAGTGCAACGGCCAGGCGGTAAAAATTCCGTTGGATGCCGTGCCACACCGCTACATCGGCGCGGTCAAATACCCCGCCGGCGGCAACATCGAGCCTGCCTACGACGGCAAGGAAATCCCCAACCCCATGCCCGGCAAAAAAGCCGTCGGCAACCCGGT
>ERZ773077.1836-NODE-1836-length-14197-cov-12.037123_pt1 | contig 14197 bp, 10 predicted proteins | sample MGYA00580612_ERZ773077 | MGnify/ENA primary metagenome ERZ773077 (study PRJEB29015, sample SAMEA2737971) | human oral metagenome | biome: human oral; feature: human-associated habitat; material: dental | place: China | collected 2021 ...
GGTGGCTGCGAGGACTACTTCCCCAACCAGGTCGCTGACCCGACTCTGGTCTGATTCTCTAGGGGTGCGGGGCGGTGGCTCATGGATCGGGCTGCCGCCCCGCACCGTTCCCGGCTCTGCTCTTCGCAGCGCGGCCGTCGGACGCTCCGTTGAACTGGCTGCGGCCGAACTGACCGCGTGAGATCTGGCAATGATGCCGATCTGCTGTGCATGCCGGGGGAACTCAGGAGACAAAACTGCCATGTCACAGACTTCGTCCGCTGAATCCTCTGTCACAGAGTACGTGATGAACAAGAAGCTTGGCGCCATTGCCATGCTTCTCTCCGCCACCGGGATGGGGCTCGTCGGCACCATCAGCCGTGGCACGACCGCCGGTCTTGCTGACGCCGACAAGTCCGTCATCGGATCGTTCCTTGCCTTCGGGCGTATGACCGTTGGGCTGCTCGGCTTCATTCTTATCCTGGTTCTCACTAAGAAGACCGGCTTGTTCCGGCGCACCCGCCTGAGCCTCACCGTGATCCTGGGAGGAGTAGCGATCGGCCTGTCCCTGGGCTGCTATATCTCCTCGACGCTGATGACGTCGATCGCCAACGCCGTCTTCCTCATCTACACAGGACCTCTGTTCTGTGCGCTGCTCGCACGCATCTTCCGCAAGGAAAAGATCAGCGTGCTCTCTGGAATTTTCCTGTCTCTGGTATTCGTCGGCATGCTGCTGACCATCGGAATCATCGACTTCAAGAACGGAAGTCTCACTTTCGGGCTGGATCTGTCGGCCTCGTCTCCTGAGTTCCCTCAGAAGAAACTAGGAGACCTTCTTGGCCTGCTGTCAGGAGTCTTCTACGGCCTGGCGATGTTCTTCTACGGCTATCGCAAGGACGTGGACTCGGTTGTACGCGGTGTCTGGAACTTCTTCTGGGCCGCCTCTGCTACGCTGGCGATGTCGGTTATCCTGAAGCCCTGGCACGGCGTTGCGTCCTTCACGGTCACCAACTGGATGTGGGCTGTGGCCCTCTTCCTTGTCTGTGGTCTCTTCGCACTGGGATTCCTGGTCGTTGCTGGACGCAATCTCCCTGCCGTGGAGTACTCGACGATCTCCTACTGGGAGTGCCCTGTCGCCATTCTGTGTGGTCTCATCGTCTGGGGGGAGAAGCTCACTCCTGTGGGAATGGTCGGGGGGCTGCTCATTGTCGGCGGAGGGCTGGCGCCTATCATTCTGGATGCCGTCACTCGGAAGTCTCGCGCTTCCGAGGCCTGATCATCACGCCATCCTGTCTGTCTGCGGAGACAGGTCCAGAAGCCCCGTAGGCAGACAGGATGGCGGGTACAATCATTCGCACATGTCATCACAAGATGACATAACATCATCGTCGACATCGACTGACCCGGAGCCATAGGCCATGAATACCGTCCACTCAGGAAGCCTGAACGACCATCACCTGGACCCCGAACGAAGTCTCGCGCTGAGGCGCGCAGCAAAAGCGAGTTTCATCGGAAACTTCATTGAGTGGTTCGACTACGCCTCGTACGGCTACTTGGCTACAGTCATTGGCCTCGCCTTCTTTCCTGAGGCAGATAAGTCTGTTCAGTTGATGTCGACATTTGCAGTATTTGCTATGTCGTTTATTCTACGACCTATCGGAGCTGTTGTTTGGGGGGCCTGGGGAGACCGATGGGGACGTCGTTGGGCTCTGTCTTGGTCGATTCTCATCATGTCCGGATCGACCTTCTTCATCGGGCTTCTTCCCACATACTCGGCTATCGGAATAGCGGGCGCCATTGGCCTGCTACTGCTGCGTATGATCCAGGGATTCTCCGCGTCGGGAGAATATGCGGGAGCTGGAACCTTCCTCGCTGAGTACGCACCACCTTCTCGTCGTGGAATATACACGTCGTTGGTTCCCGCCTCCACCGCTTGCGGCTTGCTTGCCGGGTCTCTCATGGTCACAGGGATGTTCACAGTTCTCAGTGACAGCGCCGTGAACACCTGGGGATGGCGAGTTCCCTTCCTCTTAGCCGGTCCACTGGGACTCATCGGCCGCTACATCCGGGTGCACCTGGAGGACTCCCCCGCCTACCAGGAGATGCGCGCAGAACTACCGCAGGCAGCAAAGTCGACAAAAGCTACTACTTCTATATTCCAGCGCATGAGCCATCACCGTCGTGGGATAGTAATATCCCTGGCGGCTATTTTAGTTCACGCAATCGCATTTTACGCCATAATTGCATATCTTCCAGGTTATATGCAAAGAGGGGTTGACTTAGATAAGTGGACCGCAATTGTCGTTGTAGCATGCGGTATCTTCGCTTACATCTGTACAATCTCTTTCACTGTTCGCGTAACTGATCAACGAGGACAACGACAAAGACTTATTGTCGCCTTGCTGATTTTCATCCTGCCTGAATCGATCCAGGAACTTCTGAGTAATCACCGCCGGGAAACCGCCATCACGTTTGGTGTTTCTTGCCTCAACGCGGTTGCCTTCTACATGTTGCTTAGCTACATGCCAACCTATGTCCACGAAGAACTGGGGTTCTCACAGGATACTGCCACGTTAGCAACCTCTATAATGCTTGTTGTCTACATCGGCTCAATATTCGTCATGGGTCACTTGTCCGACTCTTTCGGACGTCGACAGATGCTCATTACTGCCTGCATCGCATTTCTCGTGCTGACCATCCCACTTTTCCTTATAATGACCAGGGTTGCTGGCATGTTCATAGCTGTTGTTCTGTGTCAGATCGTGTTTGCTATCGCTCTGACCGCCAATGATGGAACGCTGGCCACCTTCTTGGCGGAGTCCTTCCCGACCAAAGTGCGCTACTCCGGCTTCGCTTTGTCCTTTAATGGAGCTAATGCGATTCTTGGAGGAACGACACCATTTATCGTCACCTGGCTCATCAGAGTTACGGGCTCACCTTTAGCTCCCGCAGCTTATCTTACCGTAATCGCGTTGATTGCTATGGTGGCTATTTTCATGTCTCGCACGATTCACGGATCAGAACTAACCAAATAAATAGTATCTATATCAAGGAGGCTTATTCATAGAGGTGTTTAGGGTGTCTCATTGGTAATTGTGTGACGTTAAGCAAGGCGGCGACTCGTTCCTGAGAGAATTTTTGGTGGTCAAGCCAATTCAATCAAAAAACGAGCCGTCGTCCTGAATGGCAACACGAGAATCCTCCGCAGTGAGGTTCTGGACCTGTGCGAGATGATCTATGACATGGGCTCTCTGCCCGGTGTTCGGGGCCCAGGTGCTGGGTCCGTTCCTGCGCGTGCGCCTGACCCTGACCTACCTGAGGCACAACCTGCCCTAGGAACTGCTTGTCGAGGTCTACGCCTGACTCATGACGCTTAGTGTGCCGGGGGTGGGGTGCTCAGGGCGGTGAGGATGTCGTCGGCGGTGTCGGTCAGACGTGGTGCGGCTGCGAGGTGGTGGCCGTTGAGGTTGATGGTGACCTCCTGCAGGCCGCGTAGCTCGCGCACGATCCTGGCGATGCTGATACCGGTGGCCTCCTGGAGGTAGCGGGCGACGGCCAGGGCGGCCATGACCACGGTCAGGTGGGCCTCGATCGCGTCTCGGGTGTGGTGGAAGACCGGGCGGGCTCTCAGGTCGTGCTTGCTCATCCGGAAAGAGGCCTCGACGTGCCACAGCTCGTGATACGAAGAGACGACCTCACCGGCGCCCATCAGGCGGGACGGGATGTTGGTGACGTAGCCCTTGAGACCCACCAGGGACCGGGCTCTGGCGATGGAGGCCTCATCAAGGACCTGATCGCCTTGATGGACGGTGACAAAACGCGTGCCCTTAGGGCGCTTCTCGCCGGCGATGACAGCCCGGGCGCGGTTGGCCTGAGCTGTGAGGGTCTGGTTGTCCCGGGCCGCTCGCTTCTTGGAGTAGACCCATACCGCTCTCCATGAGCCTGGATGGGTGTGCGGGTCCCACACCGGCTCGGACTTGCGGCTCTTGTCCCGCTCGCTCTGCGAGCCCCTCCTGGGGGTGATGGTGTCAATGACCTGCCCGTCAGTGAAGGCGTCCCCGTGCCAGTGGAAGTGGGCCTCCAGGTCGCCTGGGGCCCGGGTGGTGCGGGCGCCGACGATGAACCGCAGCGAGCCTGTTCAATGGTTTGTGTGAGCTCTTGTGGAAGGACTGACACTGATGACTGCTACTGATGATGACAACAGGGCTTCTGCTGGTGGTTGGGATGTGGTCGACCAGCTGCGCTCGGCTGGGGCTGTGGATGGCTTGTTTGAGCAGGGCTGGTGCCGGGCAGGTGAGCATGACCGGGACTGATGGTCTGCTGCCGGCACTGCACCAAGGGAGGCCCTGGAGAGGGGGCTTGGCCGCTTGGCTTGAGCGAGCACCTGGGCTACGACAGGGGCGAGCCGACCACCCAGGCTCGTGGTAACGCCAGGAACGGGACCACGTCCAAGACGGTGGACTCGTCAGGATGGGGCCCTTTTGAGACCTGTGGTGCCCCGGGACCGGGGCGGGACCTTCACCCCGCGCCCGGGTAGCGCCACGGGCCAGCGCCGACCGGGGCGGGCTGGATGCGTGTGAATCACCAGGCCTGATGCGCCGGTGGAATTGAGAAGTGCGGGATATCCAGCACCACCTGGCCTCCACGCTCAGCGTGGGCGCTCAGCGTGGGGACCATTTCGAGGACCGGCCGACGCGGCCTGCTGAGGCTGTCGCGCGTGTGGCAGCACGCGTCCGCTGGAGGAGTCCTCTTCCCGGTGGTCTACCACGGGCGCGATTCGGGCCGATGGTCCGCGCCTGTTCACCGGGTCGCCTCCCGCTCGGCTCACATCGCGGTCGGGGTAGGGGATGGACGGCTGTCAAGCACGTGGCTTAAGTATCTGGGCCCCGGGTCCGGGGAGGGAGCCTCCTTGAAGGGCGGCTCGTCTGCGCTGAGCTGGCCAACAGGGGCGTCAAGGACGTGCTGATCGTAGAAGGGGGGGCACCTCCCGCACGGGAGCGAAGCGCGCGGGGGAATGTGACGGGCTCACCGGCCTTCCCGAGGCGAACGCAGGCGGTCCTGGCCCCCAGGCCACGGTCCCCACCTGCGCAGGTACCACCCGGTTCCGTGCCCGTGGATGCGGTTCGTCTCCTACGGGGAGAGCCGGAAGGTCGCGGCCGCTCTCAAGGCCGACCTGCACCGCCCCGCACCAGGAGGCCGCCTGGCAGGCTCTGACCGACTTCTCCGAGTCCGACATGGGGGTCAAGTACCCCCAGACGGTGGCGACCTGCCAGCGGGCCTGGGAGCGGTTCACTCCCTTTCTGGACTTCCCTCCGATGCTCAGGCGTGTCATCTCTCCCCCACTTCGTGGGAGGTACCCCCTCCACCAACAGTATCGAGACTGCGAGCTACCAGCTGCGCAAGGATCACCGATGAACCGCGGCCACTTCCCCTTTCGATGAGGCGGTGACCTGAGCTGGCGAAAGCTGGCGATCTGCGACACCCGTGGACAAGCGAGCCCGAGAACGCGACAAGGACAAAGGACTGCCACCATCCAAGCGCAGGGCCAAGGGCAGACTCGTCGAAGGACAGATCACCACCGACCAGATACAAGGGCCCTGGCCCAGCCCCGCCACCGCCTACCCCGACCGAATCAACCCCTACCTATAGACCCCGCTTACACAGAAAACTGGACGCTGATGATGGTGTAGGAGCCTGCGTGGCGGTGACCCGCAACTTGACTGACACCCCCGCCCGCCCCGGTGCAGGAGGGGATGTCCTGAGCCTGATCTGTCCTGTCCCGCAGACGCCGCCACAGGCACGGGTGGTGCATGACCTCATAGGAGCATGACCACACCGCAGTGCGCCAGTCGCCACAGGTGTGGTCCCGTCAGCGTCCTGTCTGCCTGGCCCGAGCCGGTGGCACTCCCGACCAAGGAAGCACCAAGACAGGAGGCACGCTCCATGGATCTGACGGACCTTACCAGCACAGACACGAAGCCAGCGTCCCCGGCCCCACCTCCGGGACTGGTCGCTGGAGTCGACACCCACCAGGACACTCACACCCTGGCGGTGCTCACCGCCCAGGGCGCCGTGATCGCAACCAGCTCCTTCCCCGCCGACCAGCAGGGCTACGACGATCTGACAGCACACCTCGACCGCCTCGGTCCCCTCATGGCCGTCGGCGTAGAAGGCACCAGCTCCTACGGAGCAGGACTGACCCGTACCCTGCGCCAGGCCGGCTACGACACCGTCGAGGTGCTGCGCCCCAGCCGCCGGGTCAGACGCCACCACGGCAAGTCCGACCCGATCGACGCCATCGCCGCGGCTCGCACCGTCCTGTCCGGAGACGGTGTCAGCCAGGCCAAGGACACCACCGGCCCAGCCGAGCAGCTCCGGCTCCTGCTGGCAGCCCGCACCCGCCTGATCTCAGCCGCCACCGCGATCACTAACAGTATCCACTCCCTGCTGACCACCGCCCCCGAGCCCCTGCGCGAGCGCTACCGCAGGCTCGACACCCCGGCCCTGATCACCCGCCTCGCTCGAACCCGCCCCACCAGAACCATCACCACACCCCAGCAGGCCGCCACCAGCGCCCTGCACCACATGGCCCGCACCCACCAGGACCTGCACCACCGAGCCGAACGGCTCAACCAGCAGATGCATCACATCCTGACCACCCACTACCCCGGCCTGCTAGCCGTCTACGGCGCCGGCACCACCGTCGCCGCACAGCTCGCCGTCACCGCCGGAGGCAACCCCGGACGCATCCACAACGAAGCCGCCTTCGCCCACCTGTGCGCCACCGCCCCCATTCCCGCATCCAGCGGTAAAACCACCCGTCATCGCCTCAACCCAGGCGGCGACAGACGAGCCAACGCCGCCCTGCACCGCATCGCCCTGGTACGCCTACGCCACGACCCCACCACCAAGAACTACGCCAACCGACGCACCCAAGAAGGCAAAACCACCAAAGAAATCATCCGCTGCCTCAAACGAGCCATCGCCCGCGAGGTCTACCGCGCCCTGACCCAACCCCCACCAACCGACACCACCAGCACCCTGGCAGCACACCGCAAACGGCACCACCTGACCCAAACCGACGTAGCCCACGCACTAAACACCTACCCCGCCAGAATCTCCGACATCGAAAACCACCGACGCCCACTACCCCAACTCACACACCGCTACCACCAATACCTCACCACCCTTGACACACAACAGGAGCATCAGGTCCACCGCAGCCTCGCCTCATCCAGGGCCGCCAGGTTGGCGGCCGAGAGCATGCCGGCGTCAGCGACGATGATGAGGTCCTCGATGCCGTGGGCGGCCTGGAAGGCCTCCGCGATGGGGATGATCGTGGTGGTCTCAGCCTTGTTGCCCTCCCAGCAGCCGACCTGGAGAGGAAAACCATGACGGTCGACCAGCAGGCCCACGACGACCTGAGGGTCGACCCTCCGCTCCTTGGAGTAACCCACCCGCCTCAGATCATCCTCACGCTCAGCCTCGAAGTACAAGGTGGTCACGCCTGCAGGCATAGGGCCAGGCCCCACTGGCGGTGACGTGATCGAACAGGGCCCTAGACAGGCTCTCGCGGTAGCCCCGCTCCACGCTGCGGCCCAGGGAACGGAACAAGGTCCGCACGCTGACCGCCTCCAGACCCAAGTCACCCAGGACACGGGGGACCTGGGCCTTGCAGGTGGTCGGCTCGATCAGACACGCCAGAACCATCTACTCAAAAGCCCGATCACCCCCGACCACCTCACCCAGCCCCAGACGCTGGTAGGCGCCGTGCAGGCTCTCCCACAACAAGGCCGAGCGCTTGGAGACCACCGTGGCACCAATGCTGGCCAGGTCGGCTGATGCCGCTATGAGTCTCTCGGCCGCTGGTGGTGTGGGGGTCAGGCCCAGGGCAACTAGTCAGGGGCGATACGGCGCCGACCGATCTCCATCAGGGCCGCCAACTCGACCTCGTTGTGGGCCGAGCCCAGGTGCTCGATGACCTTGTCCCGACACCCTTCCTTGACCGCGATCTGCACCGCCGTGGCCCCCGAAGCGGTCCTGACCTTGCGCAGAAACGGGCTCACACCAGTGCACCATACGGTCTCTTAGTGCCCCGCCACCAGACCCCTAACACCGCAACACCAACGAAAACCCAATCCCAAAACCCACCAAAGTGTCATGAGTCAGATCAAGTCAGGCAGGCCTCTACGGACGCGAGACGGCCGGGTAAGTGAGGTAGGACAGGCGGGCGGCGTTGGCCCGCGAGTGCCGCAGCCCCGCCTGGATGACCCCTAGCATCATCCACAGGAAACCCAGCGTCACCAGTCCAACGCTCAGGAAGAAGGTGGGGAAGCGGGGAACGTTGCCGAACTCCAGGAAGTGCCCGACGACCGGGACGCCCAGGACGAAGGCGACGACCCAGGTGAGGAACCCCAGGGTGCCGTAGAAGAGGATGGGGCGCTCATCGCGCACAAGACGAGCAATGAGCCCCAGGATCTTGAATCCATCGGAGAAGGTGTTGAGCTTGGACTCCGTGCCGGCGGCGCGCTCCTTGAAGCCGACCGGCACCTCGACCTGGGGCACGCGAAGGGTGGCGGCATGAACCGTCAGCTCGGTCTCGATCTCGAACTCCCGGCTCATGGCGGGGAAGGACTTGACGAACCGGCGCGAGAAGACGCGGTAGCCGGAGAGCATATCGGTGACGTGGGTCCCGAAGACCCGGGAGGTCAGGCGGTTGAAGGCCTTGTTACCGGCCTCGTGGCCGGGGCGGTAGGAGCTCTTCTCCTGCACGTCACGGCGAACGCCCAGGACATGGTCGTAGGGCCCCTCCAGGAGGGCCGCGATCATGTCGGGCAGGGCGGCGGCGTCATAGGTGTCATCGCCGTCGATCATGACGTAGATATCGGCCTCGACATCGGCGAAGGCCCGACGGACCACGTTGCCCTTGCCCTTGCGCTCCTCACGGCGAACGATGGCACCGGCGGCGGCCGCGACCTCGGCGGTGCGGTCGGTTGAGCAGTTGTCATAGACGAAGACGCGCATCGTGGGAACGGCCGCCAGGAGGTCGGCGACGACCTTTGCGATCGCGCCCTCCTCGTTGTGGCACGGGACGATCGCTGCGATATCGAGCTTGGAGAGATCCACCTGGTTCCAATCAGGACGAGTGCTGAGTAGGGGCTATTCTAGCGGCACCCGCTGCGAGCCCGGCGATCGTGTGAATGATGCCGGCGCTGAGGTGCTTTCCCATGTGCCCCCGGACTGGAGATCAACGCCCGTGCCACTGTGCCTACCGCCCCTGTTCCGCTCCGCCTCCCGATCCGACCGGTCCGAGGACCTGAAGGAGGGGGGAAACCGTCGTCTGCGGCGTCGGGCAGCGGCCTCGGCTCTCTTCGCGACGGCCTTCACAGCGGTGGACGCCGCCTCACAAGTGGTGGGGCGGGTCCAACGGGCCACCGGCCTGCTCCAGGAGGGCTCCTTCAACCCAGTGCGTCTCCTGGTGGCGCTGGTTCTCAGCGGCGCCGCGTGCTGGGGGCTCCTGGCGCTGGTGGATCTGGCCGCGCGGCGCAGGGGCCGCGATTCGCAGGAGGCCGGCGCGCAGCCCGGGGCGGGGTGGAGGGACCGTCGTCGGCTGGCACTGCTGGCGTTCCTGATTCCGCTGATCTGTTGGTCCCTCCTGTACGCGCACCTGTGGCCGATGGCCTCGATGAACGACACGGCCTGGATCCTGAGGGATCCGATCGGGGCGGGGGCTCAGCACCCGATCACCTACGGGCTTTCGATCGGGGTCCTGTTCCGTCTGGGACGCCTGGTCGGGGGCGACCTGACCGGTGTCGTGCTGCTGTCGGTGGGGCAGATGCTGCTGTGGGCGGCCTGCGTGAGTGGCGTCGCGCTCTTCCTGGATCGCAAGGGAGCCTCGCGCCGAGTGACCGGGCTTCTCATCGCCTACTGCGCGCTCATGCCGCTGGTGGCCGACTACTCCTTCGCCGTGGTCAAGGACGCGGCCTTCTCCCTGTTCACCACCCTGCTCATCCCGGTGCTGCTGGTGGTGCGTGCCAGCGCCGGGCAGGTGCTGCTGAGCAGGCGCGGCATCGCGGTGGTGGTGGCGGCACCGGCGGGGTTCGCGCTCATGCGCAACAACGCCCTGCCGGTGGTTCTGGTGATCCTGGCGCTGATGGTGTGGTGGTCGCGGGCGCACCTGCGCCGAGCGCTGGTGGTCAGCGCCGTCACCCTGGTCATCATCGTCGTTCCCACGGCTGCGACGGCACAGTCCCAGCACGCCAAGGAGGCCCTGGGGATCCCACTGCAGATGATCGGCTACACACTGGTCCACGATGCCGACTGCCTGCCGTCGGCAAGCCGGCAGGTCTTCGACAACGTCCTGGAGCCCGAGGTCTGGAAGCAGGTCTACCGACCCGCCAGCGTCGACCCGACCAAGGACTCTCCGACCTTCAACAACACCTACCTCGACACGCACCGCGGCCAGTTCCTCTCCGCGTGGGGGCGGGCCCTGGTGGCGTGCCCCCGTCCCTTCGTCACAGGATTCCTCGTGCATACCGCCAACCTGTGGCGCTTCGACGCCGACCCGATCAGCACCGACGGGCAGTCCCGCTTCATCTCGGCGGTCTCGAACTACCCGGCCGGCCGGGACCAGCTGATTCGGGACTACGCCAACGCCGGCGTCGTCAACCACTCGCTCCTGCCGCAGCCGGTGCAGCCGGTGGCAGGCACCGCCGTGCGGGTCATGGAGGCCACGCCGGGTCCAGGAACCTGGATGTGGGTGATGGCACTGAGCGTGGTCGGGTTCATCTACGCCGGGCGGCGAGAGTGGGTGGCGATTTACGCACCCGTGATCCTGCTGTGGGCGACGCTCCTGATCGCGGCGCCCACCGTCACACCGTTCCGCTACATGGTGCCCGTCATCATGGTGGTGCCGATCGGCCTCGCCGTCCTGCTGGGCACCGACCGAGCCACCTGGGAGCCGGCACGGTTGAACAGTGCGCGTTCCCGCAAGAGTCCCAGTCCTGAATCCGTGTGAGGAGAACCCCGTGATCCGTATCATCGCCACGTTCCGTGTCCGTTCCGACGCCGTCAAGGAGTTCCGCGCACTTGCCGGCGAGCTCGTGGAGGGCTCACGGGCCGAGGACGGCAATCTCGCCTACGACCTGTGCGTGGCCAGGGACGATGCCGCCTCTTTCGTCGTGCTCGAGACCTGGCGCGACGACGCCGCGATCGAGGCCCACAACGCCTCAGCGCACTTCACCACCCTCGTGCCTCGGATGGTCGACCTCTGCGCCGAGCCGGCGTCAGTGGTCCAGTACACCGAGGCCTGAACGCAGAACGCCTGGGCCCGTCAGTCGCAGGCGGTGATGCGCCACAGGGAGGCGCTGCCCTCGGAGTCGACGAGCTCGAGCCCCTCGCTGGGAACCTGGGTCAGACGCGAGTCCCAGCGCAGGTGGGCGGCACCTGTCACGGAGCCCGAGGCCGTGGCGTCCGAGCTGCTGTAGAAGTAACGCACGCCCAGCCGGTTGAGGAGTGCGCAGGTCTGGGAGCCCTGCTGCCCCAGGGTGGGCCAGGCGGAGGCGAGGGCGGCCCCCGGGGTTCCCGGTGCAGTCTTGTCACGCGTCGGGTAGACGACGTGGACACCGCCCAGGGACCACAGGTGGGCGGCCCCTCTCGATGGCGCTCCGAGGACGACCGCGTCGTCGGGCAGTACGCTCCCCGAGCGCCGAATGAGCGCGATGGAGTCCTTGGTCAGCAGGGTCCCGTACTGGATGCGCTGCGGGTCGTAGACGGAGGCGGCGAGGTTACGCTCCAGCGGGGTCCTCGCCGCCACCGGCAGAAGCACGAGCACTACCAGCATGGCGGCCGCCGCCCGCTCCGGCCGCACCCCGCCGACCCGTGAGGCCGCCCGGCGCAGCACCTCCCACAGTCGTCGTCCGGGCTGCCCGGCACCTGCCTGCACCAGGAGGACGAACGCGGGCAGGATGGCGAGCGGAAGGATCCGGGCCTTCTGGAGGTACCAGGGCGCTCCGAGCTGACGGCCGACCCACTGGGGTCCTCCCACCAGGACCAGGAGGAGCAGCGCCAGCAGCCACATGATGAGCCAGGGGCGCTGATCTCGCCGCGAGCGCGCCGACCATGCGGCTGCCAGGGTGAGCAGGCCGAACACGATGCCGATGGGCACGGTGGCCCCCGGGACCGCCCCGTACATCGGCAGGTCGATGATCGCCTGCCCCAGGGTTGCCACGGCACCGGCCACTCCCCCGGCAGGACGCCGGTAGCCCAGGACGGAGGCCAGGGAGCCGCGCATGAACCAGGTCCCCGCGGCCAGGACCAGCATGGCGGCGACCGCCACCGCTGCAAGGAGGGCTCGACCGCCCCGTCTGGTGGCGCTGCGACGCCACAGGGAGACGACGGCATCGGCCAGGAAGGGCGGGGTCAGGACGGCGAGGTTGAACAGGCCGGTGCCGTGCGCGGCCACCACGCCGCCGGCCGCGGCCAGGGCGAGGAGGACCAGCACCAGGCGGAGGCGCCGTGAGGCGGTTCCCCGACGCAGCAGGTCGTAGAGCACGAGGACGCCGGGAAGCCCCAGAACGCTCAGGGCGTAGGGCCACACCGCCAGGGACGTCATAGGAAGCAGCGGAAACCCCACCACTGCAGCACTGAGCGCGAGCACCGCAGCGACCGCGCAGGTCTGCTGTCGCCGGCGGGCTCCTTCCGCCTCCGGCTCCCAGGGGGTGTCAAGCCCGGCCGCTCGGGCGAGCAGCCCCAGCAGGCTCAGCGGCCAGGCCACCGCGGTCAGGGCCAGGACCCCCGCGGTACTGACCGGGACCGGGCCGCCCGGCGCCAGCGCCAGAGCCCCGTGCCAGACCGTGGGGTAGTAGACGGCGCGACCGGAGTAGAGGGCGGAGAGTCCCCCCAGCATTGAGGCGTTGCCCCCCTCGCGGATGGCCGCCACCGCGTTGAGGTGGAAGGTGGCGTCGAAGGCCTGGGCGGGGTAGGCGGGTCCGGGAAGGACGGACAGAATCGCCCCTGCCGGCACGACGACGGCCACGATCAGACCACCGGCCAGGATCGTCCGCTCGGCCCGGCCCTGCGGCGCCGTTCGTCGCGCACGCTCCGGCGGTGAGCCGGCGATCAGGCGCGCCATCAGTGCCGAGACGGCCGTCAGGGCAGCGATGACCGCCCACCCCCAGGGGCGCCAGGGCAGCGCAAGGGCGTGGGCGAGAATCTCCGCCGCCCCGATGTTCGCCGAGCCGAGCGCGGGTGCCACAGCCAGCGACGGCAGCGCTCCCAGGTGCGCCGAGCGCCCCACGATCCAGCCGGGCACCAGCAGCAGACCGGCCACGACGAGCGTGGCAGCCGCCAGGGTCCAGCCGGAGTCGCCGACCATCCCCGCTGCCGCGCTCGCGCTCATCCCTGCTGCCGACCTCGGGGCGCCCCCGGGCTACTCGCCTCCGCCGATGGTCAGGCGGGGCACACCGGTCCACTTGGCGGCGTCGGTGGCGCGGCGTCCGTCCAGGAGGAGGCGCAGCCCGTGCAGAAGTTCATGGCGGAACGCAAAGCCGATCTTCCCGTCGTGTTCGATACGAATGGCGATGCGGCGATGCTCTATGGGGTGCGTGCAATCCCGACGACCGTTGTGGTGAATGCGGAGGGCAAGGTGGTCTACCGCAAGACCGGCGGCGTGACGAAAGAGGAGCTCGAAGATGTCATCAATCATCTCTGATCCGCTCCTGCCGGAAGGAGGCTGTACATGGAACTGACCCTCCTCGGCGGGGCATTCCTTGCGGGTTTCCTCTCCTTTATCTCGCCATGTGTCCTGCCGCTCCTGCCCACGTTCTCTCTCATCCTTGCGAAGAACAGTCGGCAGGACGGCGGTGAGGCGCGGCGCCTCTACGCCAATACGACGGCGTTTCTTGCGGGCTTTACCCTCGTTTTTGTTCTGCTCGGCGCGACGGCCTCGCTCATCGGCGCATGGCTCTTCTCCTATCAGGACATCCTGCGGCAGGGCGCGGCGGTGCTTATCATCGTCATGGGCCTCTTTATGACGGGCTGGATCAAGATCCCGCTCCTCCCGCAGGAATATCGTCCCTTTCAGCGGCGCGGGTTCGGCGGCATTGGCGGAGCGTTTCTCCTCGGCTGCGGCTTCACCCTCGGCTGGACACCGTGCACGGGTCCCATGCTCGCGACCATCCTTCTCTATGCGGGGGATACGGCGACCGTCGCGCAGGGA
>ERZ773077.1843-NODE-1843-length-14169-cov-4.774692_pt1 | contig 14169 bp, 10 predicted proteins | sample MGYA00580612_ERZ773077 | MGnify/ENA primary metagenome ERZ773077 (study PRJEB29015, sample SAMEA2737971) | human oral metagenome | biome: human oral; feature: human-associated habitat; material: dental | place: China | collected 2021 ...
ATCGTGCTGGGCAGCGCCGCCTACCGCGTGGAGGACTGACAGGACTGCCAGGACTGACAACAGGGCCAACAGCACCGCCGGGCTCGCGGCGGGCGCCCATCCCGCTCAGCCCAGCAGCCGCTCCAGCTGCTCCGGCCATCGCGACCGCTCCGTCCACTCCGTCTGCCGGATACCCCGCGATACCGGTGCCGGAACGGCTGATCAGGGCGTGGGAACGCAGGCGCGGGCGGCCTCGGAGGTCCTGCCGTCCTGCCGTCTGCTGAAGACCGCGATGCACGTCGTCCCGTCCTGGGCGGGCAGGGATGCGCTCGTGCCGTCCGTCCGCTCCTGGGACTCGTTCTCCTGGCCCGCCACGTCGCTGCGGTAGAGGTAGTCGCCGCTCCACTCGTCCTCGGGGGGATCCCAGGTGAAGACGACCTGCCCGTTCGCGCTGACGGCCCCCTGGAGGTTGCGCGGTTCCGGCACGGTGCCCCCCAGCGGATCCGAGCGCCCCGGGGGCAGGGTCGCGAAGGTCGCCAAGGGCTGGGGATCCTCGAAGTGCGAGGCGTAAAGGGCGCCCGCAACGACGGCGACGAGAACCACCACGGCCGCACCGGCGAGGAGCCGGGCGAGAGGTCTGGGACGGGCCGCCTCCTCCGAGTCGACGGCGGCCGGCTGCGGGTCGGCCGGAACGACTACGGGCTCTTCGACACGGGAGAACACGCCCAGACGGGTCGCCTCGGGGTCATCGACATCCAGCAGAGTCCGATCGGGATTGTCCTGCTCGCCATCGTCGTAGAGATCGACGGCGGTGGTGGACAGTCCGAGCTCGCCCTGGATCTGCTGGAGCGCCCGCGCGAAGGAGAGCATCGTGCGGTAACGGCCGGACGGCTCCTTCGCCAGGGCAACCGTGAGCACCCTCACAAGCGACGCCGGGACATCGGGGCGCCCCAGCGGCGGCACCGCGTCCTTGACAATGCGTCGGGCCAATTCGTAGACGCCCTCGGAGGATCCCGGCGTCTCGAAGGGGCTGTGGCCGGTGAGCATGGCGTAGATGGTGGCGGCCAGGGAGTAGACGTCGGTGGCGGGCTCGGCATTGCTCGAGCCGACGAGCTGTTCCGGCGGAGCCCAGGGCACGCTCATGCCCCGCAGCTCATTGGGGGTGTCCCGCGGCCCGGTCATGGCCGAGATGCCGAAGTCGGCGAGGACGGGTCGGCGATATACGGTGAACAAGATGTTCGCGGGCTTGATATCGCGGTGGATGATGCCCGCACGATGCGCCGTCTCAACAGCCCCGGCAATGCGAATGGCCGTGTCCAGCGTCTCGGGGATCGCCATGACCTTCTGCCTCAGCCGCATTCCCAGCTGCGGAGGGGGGCAGTACTCCATGACGATGAAAGGACGCCCGTCGGCGGACACGCCCGCCCCGAAGACCGACAGGATCGCCGGGTGCGAGGAGACCTTGGCCATGAGGTTGGCCTCGGACTCGAATCGGGAGGCCGAGCTCCCGGCGACGTCGGTGTCCATGACCTTGACCGCGACCTCGCGGCGCGGCATGTGCTGCTCATAGAGGTAGACGCGCGAGTAACCGCCCGCCCCGAGCTCGCGCAGATAGGTGTATCCGGGAATCTCAGGGTGGGCGGCGTGGGGGGAACCTGTCACGGAAGGTCCTCGAGCACGAGCGACTGGCCGTCGCCGAGGTCGAGGACGTCACCGTTGCGCAGCACCAGGGGCTCGGAGTAGGGCAGCTTCTGCGGGGATGCACCGGCGCGATTGAGCACAGTGCCGTTGCCCCCGGAGAAGTTGCGCGCCAGCACGGACCACTCATCGAGCTCGATGAGAACGTGGTTGCGGGAGATGAGCTGCTCCGGACTGGGCACCGTCACCAGTGTCGGCGACTGGCCCTCCAGCTGGGAGACATCGACTGAGGAGGGCTGACGGCCGACGAGGACCGGACGGTCGAGAGTGACGGCCTGCCCGGAGGACAGGCGCAGGCGACCCAGTGGCGGGCAGGTGATCATGCGCGCGGGCTGCGACAGCTCGGCGCCGCAGGCGCGGCAGCGCACGTAGTTGGTCGGGTTGGCATGGCCCTCCGGGCAGAGCACCGACAGGGCCTGGCGCCCCGCCGCCGGAATCTCGGGCTGTCGAATGGCCACCGCGATGGACACGGGCGTGTCGGTCGAGGGCTCGTCGGCATAGGCGGAGGCGCCCGACCGATCGGGCACCAGGGGACCGAGCTCGTCAACCAGGTCGTCGGGCAGGGAGGCCAGCGTCCAGCCGTCATGATCCCCGGCCTGGTCGTCCTCGGAATCGAAGTCCTCGTCGAGATCGTCTTCTGCGGAGCCCAGGGGATACAACTCGTCGTCCGCCGAGCCGATGGGGAAGCCGGCAGAACCCGCAGAACCGGGAGAAGTAGCACGAATCACATCATCGACGTCAGCGGGCTCAAGCCGATCGGCGTCGGCGAGCTCGACGACCTGCGAGCCGTCCACCGGCACGTCGTCGACGTCGATGCCGAAGGGCCTGGCAGCGGCCGGCAGCTCCTCGGCCTCGGTGAGTTCGACCACCTCCGAGCCGTCCGCCGACGTAGTCCCCTCTGCGGGCGAGTAAGCGGCCGGGGAGGCGGCGGCAGTGTCGGGGGTGCTGGGGGTGTCAGGAGTGCTGGTGGGGCTGCCCGCAGACGGCGCTGCCGGCGCTGCCGGCGAGACGGGCGAGAAGGCCGCCGGAGCAGCGGATGCGACAGCGCCGGCGGTACCGGGGCTGCCGGCCGTCGGAGGCGACGCGGCGTCAGGAGGCGTGGATGCGGATGACGTCGATAGCTCGGATAACCCGGATAACGAACCGTTGGACGGCAGCTCGCCTGCAGTGTCAGCACTACCGGCACTGCCGGCACTGCCGGCCCCGTCAGCACCGCCTGGACTGTCAGCCTCATCTGCGTCGTCCGCACTGCCGGCGTCGCCCGCGTCATCGGCGTCGCCCGCATCGTGCGCAGTGCCGGCAGGCTCCTCGGGGTCGGGAGCATCCGGCATCTGCCCCGGGAACACGGCGGAGGCCGTCAGGACGGCGTCCACCACCGGGCGCAGCACGGGGCCCGTCGGCTCGGGCGCCCGCACGATGATCTTGGGAGAGCCGGGCAGGAAGATCTCTCGCCATGTCGCCACGCTGTGGGCCTCCACGGACTCGCCGTCGATCTCCAGGCCCACCTGACCGCGCGCGGCTATGCGCACGCCGTCGGATGCGGCCACGACCAGAGCGAAGTCCGGGATCTCGGACAGATGACCCCCGGCCCCCATGACCAGGTGATCCAGGATCGCCGTCAGGCTGCCCCGGGAGGAGCGCAGCTCCTCCCACAGGTCGGTGACGAATTCCTCAGAAAGTTTCGGGGGGAGCAGGAGGACGCCGTGCGGGGCGACGGCAGCCGTCCAGGTTCCCTCTGCCCAACGACTCCAGCGAGCGATTCCGTGTTCGGACACTGTCTCCTCCTTGGACTCACCCAGCGGGTGGGGCGCGGGTGGGGTGGTAGCTATAGCGGGGATGGTGGGAACGGGGAAGGGGTGGCAATTGCCGAGCCCGCTCGGGCGCGCTTCCGGCTCCGCCGGTACACGTCACCGAACACGGCACTCAGCTTCGCCGAAGTATATAGCCCCACCCCTGGGCACTGTCTCGGCCAGACCGGGGGCCAATTCGTGACTGCCCTGAGAATCGACCAGGTAGGTGCCGTTGGTCGATCCGAGATCGGTGACTGAAATCCCCTCCGCGGTGGGCTCGAGCAGGGCGTGCGTCTTGGAGACCGTCGTGTCATCGGACGGCACGGATACCAGTCGCACGCCCTCGCGCCCGGGGCTCCGCTCGGGAGCGCGCCCCAGGAGCACCGGAGCGTCCACCAGGACGGAGCGCCCGTCGAGGACCAGGGTGTACATCGTGTGCGAGCGCCTGGAGACCAGCATCGTCCCCGAGATGCGGTCGTACCAGGTGCGCCGCAGGCCGGTCGCGTCCGCGCGCACCACCATGACGACGGGCACGACCCCCAGACTCGCCACGGCGGCCACCGCGATGAGACCGGCGCGCCCCAGGGCCGCCAGTCCGGGGCTGTTGCCGCCACGAGCGACCCGGTGCAACCGCATGCCCATCACGGCGCCGCCCGGGCCGACGCCCGTCAGGGACTGAACCACGATGAACACGAGCAGGACGAGTCCCGCGCATGTCAGCCTGCCCAGCAGGGAGATCGGCAGGAAGCCTGAGATCCCCACCACGAGCAGGATGTCGATTCCACCGGCTAGGAGACGCTGCACGGGGGAGGCGGGCACGGGAACTGTTGCTGACACAGCCACAGCATAAGATGGGCAGCGTCCTACGAGCGCTGACCGTCGCATGCACGTGATGCACAAGGAGTCTTCAGGATGCAGATCGCCGTCACCCCGAACGCCTCGACATGGATCGTGGTGCCCGAGTTCCCCCCACCGGGCTGGGAACGCGCGGAGGCGCGTCGGCGCACGTCGGGAGCCTCCGGTGCGGATCCCCGGCGGCGCGCCAAGCTCGAGGAGCTCTTGGTCACCCTGAGGCGCATCGAGCGCCGGGCCCCGCTGGCTCGGCTCCTGCACGTGGGCGACGGCGGCACGCAGGGCGTCTTCGCCGTCGACCTGAGCCTGGTCATCGCCTACGACAACAGCTCCAAAGAGGGCCGTCACGCCACTCAGCTGGCGCTGCTCAACGAGAACCTGCCGGGCGGCGCGCCTCGCCGCCTGCGCCCCAACCTCACCACCGCGGGCTTCTGGGCGCTCGCCGAGGGAACCGCGATGGGCTCGACCGCGCGCCCCAGCGCCGTGGTCGTCCTGCGCAAGGCGGGCCTGCCGACCGTGCCCGTGGACGTCCTCATGCGCGTGTGGGGCACCACACCGGGCCAGGTCGAGCCGGTGATCGACGAGGTCATCGCCCTGGCCGACCAGGTCGCCCCCGCCGACCTCCACCACAGCCCCATCTCGCCCGGCCCCGTGCAGACCGCGCCATCGCCCTGATAGCCCTGTCCGGAATCCCGAAAGCCCGGGATCGGGCGTAGCGGGGCATGGCGGTCAGTCGACCGCGCGTTCGGATCTCCAGCAGATCTCCAACGGATCTCCAGGCCCACAGGCCCGTGCGCCAGGGGTGCGGTCATGGCATGATCAAGGCTGTCTCGTCGCAACCGACGCGTTCCGGCAGCGGTGCCTTCGCCTTGTCGCGACCGACCGTCCTCCGTCCCCGATCTCGGAGTTCTCATGCCCCTCGACGTCCTCCCGCTTCTCGGCGCCGCACCGGCGTCCTTCACCCCGTCAACATCGGCGGTGGGCGGAAATGTGTTCCTCACGGCGATCGTGGGCATCGCGCCCCTGATCGCCTTCTTCGTCCTCATGGGTGCCTTCAAGGTCGCCACGCACTGGTGCTCGATCATCGCGCTCGGACTGTCCATGGTGCTGGCGGTCGTGTGCTTCCACATGCCGGTGGGCATGACATTCCTGTCCGGGACGCAGGGCCTGGCCATGGGATTCGTCCCGATCATCTACATCGTCATCGCCGCCGTGTGGCTCTACAACCTCACCGAGGTCTCCGGGCGCTCGACGGATCTGCGGGCCGTGTTCAATGCGATCGGCAAGGGGGACATGCGCGCCCAGGCGCTGATCGTCTCCTTCTGCTTCTGCGGTCTGCTGGAGGGCCTGGCGGGCTTCGGGGCGCCGGTGGCGATCACCGCCGCCATGCTCGTGACCCTCGGCGTGGAGAAGATCAAGGCCGCGCTCATGACGATCGTCGGCAACGCCATCTACGTGGGCTTCGGCGCCATGGCCATCCCCGTGACCACCGCCGGGAACCTCGGCGGCGGGGAGGACCCGACGGTCATCGGGATCTTCATGACCCACTTCACCTGGGTCATCTGCGTGCTCATGCCCTTCCTCCTGCTGGGGATCCTCGACGGCATGCGCGCGGTGCGCCAGCTGTGGCCCCTGGCGCTGGTCGCCGGGCTGGCCACCGGAGGCGGCCACTTCATCGCGCCGTACGTGTCCTACGAGCTGACCAGCGTCATGGCGGCCCTCGTGGGCTTCGCCGCCTCCTACCTCTTCCTGCTGGTGTGGACGCCGTCGGCCACTCCCGAAGAGTTCCACTCGGAGACCAGCGACGACGACAAGCCGAGCACCGAGCGCATCGTCCTGGCCCTGCTGCCCTATGTGCTGGTCATCGTCATGATCGGCATCACCAAGCTGTGGAAGATCGGGATCGACCTGTCCAAGGTGCTGGCCAGCACCGATATCAAGATCCCCTGGCCCGGCGTCCACGGCGAGCTGCTCACCAGTAGCGGCGAGCCCTCCAACAGCGCCGTGTACACCCTGCAGACCATGTCCAACCCGGGTACGTGGATCTTCATCACAGCTGCGATTGTGACGGTCGTCTACGCCCGGTGCTCCTCGGGCGGCCGGTTCCAGGTGAGCGCCGGGCGCATGCTGCGGGCGCTGCCGGAGACGATCTACACGCTGCGCATGTCGATCATCACGATCGCCTCCGTGATGGCGCTGGCGTATGTCATGAACTTCTCGGGCCAGACCAGCGCCGTGGGAGCCGCGCTGGCGACGACGGGAGCGGTCTTCGCCTTCCTGTCCCCGTCCCTGGGCTGGCTCGGCACGGCCGTGGCGGGCTCGGCGACGAGCGCCGGCGCCCTGTTCGCCAACCTGCAGGCCACCGCCGCGCAGACCGCGAACCTCGACCCGCGCATCCTCCTGGCGGCCAACACGATCGGCGGCGGCCTGGGCAAGATCGTCTCGCCGCAGAACCTCGCCGTCGTCACCACGGCGGTCCAGGCGCCCGGGAAGGACGCGGAGATCCTCAAGAAGGCCGCACCGTTCTCCCTGGGGCTGCTCGTGCTACTGGGGGCGCTGGTCTTCATCGCCGCGCAGGGATGGCTGGGCGGATACTTCCCGCCCAGGTGAGCCGCCCGGCACCCCCCTCCGTCGAGATCGGTCCGCTTCCGCGCCGAGATCGGTCGCATTCCGGCTCGAGATCGGTCCTTGGACTGATCTCGGCGCGGAGTACGGGGTGTCAGCGCGTCTGCGGCGGTGTTTGCGAGTACCTCACCGGGTGAGGGGAGGTCGCCGCTTGTTCTCTGCAGCCGAGCATCCGAGGCGGTGTTCGGTAGGTGTGGTTGTCGTCGGTGCTGCACATGGGAGACCGGAGCCTCTACGGGGCGGTAACTGGTTTTTGTTGGAATGACGTGATTTTCCGGTGAGCGTGGTGTGTAGTGGTCGGGCTCCCATGTGCGGTGAGGGGGACTGCGCACATGGGAGCAAGGCCATGACCGCTACTGATAGTGCTTTTCCGCATGATTCCGCGGTTCCCACCGACGCCGAGTGCACGCGAGTGTGCAACATCGACCGCCCCGGCAGGCGCGGACATTGACGGAGCCGGCTCGGGATTGTCCAGCCCGACTCACCACACGACCTCCAGCCTCGAGAACCAGCCCACCGGGGGCCACCGCACCCGAAACACGCACCCTGTCTCAGATGCCCTGACACGCCACAAGCCGGAAGCGGACCGATCTCGATGCGGAGTACGACCGATCTCGAGCCGGAACTGGACCGATCTCGAGCCGGAAGCGGACCGATCTCGATGCGGAGTACGACCGATCTCGGCGCGGAGTACGACCGATCTCGACGCGGAGAGCGACCGATCTCGGCTGCGCTCAGGACCCCGCAGCTCCCGAAGCGGCAGCCGGCGGTGCGGGCAGGCGGCGCCTGCGCTCGGTGCGGGCCACGGCCGTGCGCAGCAGAGCCTCGAAGGGACCAGCGTGCCCACCGCGCTCAAGGACCGCGCACAGGACCACGGTGGCCAGCCAGACCACGACGGCGATCCCCGCGGAGGCGGCCTCCCCCACCACCAGGCGGGTTCCCAGCAGCCCCGGCACGATCACGAAGACCGTTCCGAACAGGATCGTCTGGCTCAGGTACCCCGTCATGGAACGACGTCCCAGGCTCGAGGCCAGCCCCCGCAGGCCGGTCAGCCGCCCGTCAGGCGTCGGCCCGCCCGCATACAGGCTCAGAAGCGCCAGCCAGCCGCACGCCCCGGCCAGGCCGAAGACCTCGTCAACGACCGGGTCCCAGGCCATGAGCCTCCCGCCGGCGATCCAGCGGGCCATGCCGACGGCGCTCGCGGCGCCGATGACCAGCCCGCCGACGGCGACGGCGGCCAGTGGGCCCCGGTACTTGCGGGGGTCGGCCATGACATCGGTATCCGCCAGGCGGGCACCGATGAACATCGCCGGCACGATGGTGGAGGCCACGCCCAGAATGGTCACCGACTGGGCCGTCCACCGCTGGACGTTGGAGACGAAGACGGCGAAGACGGACAGGCCCTCCGCATGCACCTGTTCCTGGGCAACGGCCTCCGCATACGTCGTCCCCATCATGGCCGCGTTGCCCCCTGCGTTCAGCTGCGTCCAGATCAGGATCAGAGTGAGGAGGACGCAGACCGCCAGGGCCCGCTTACGGTGCTTCCGCGCCAGCCATCCCGCGAAGATCACGGCCGCCAACCCGTACGTGCCAATAATGTCGCCGTAGAAGAAGATGCCGTGGACAAAGCCGAACAGGATCATCCACAGGCCGCGACGTCTCACAAGGCGGCGAGCGTCAACAGTGGCCTGCTCGCGGGCCCATGTCTCCTCCGCAGGCGTCGGCTCACGCCCGGCTTCCGCTGCGCCCAGAGTCTGCAGGTAGGCCTTTGTACCGCTCGCAACACGTCGGTTGATCATGACGGTCAGCCCGAATCCGAAGAGCATGGCGAACAACGGGTATCCCCGGCTGGTGACCAGCAGGGTGCGGACCCAGATCCACACCGTGTCCACGGCCCCGCCGGGCGAGCCGGACGAACCGCCCCGGGTCATCGCAGCCCACACGGACACATTGGCCAACGCAATGAGCAGGAGCATAAAACCGCGGGCCACGTCGGGGGCCGGGTAGCGCACACCCCGAGGAACAAAAGATTTTGTCAGATGCATGGAGGCACGCTACGAGTGAGGCCACCGCCACGACTTCCCCCGCACGGTCAGAGCCATTCTCCCCCCTGGGGAGGAGAATTCCACCAGCACCGCGACCGCGGCGCTCACGACATCCCGTCATAAAACGCAGGCGGTGCTTGCGCAAACCGGCTCCCCCGGGAAGCCTCAATGACCACGCGCGCGTCCGGACCTCGCCGCCGAGCACGCCCGCTTTCCCCAGCGATACGGCCCTTTCACACCCGTCGTTCCACGAGCACCGAACCCGGGGCGCCAGCGCTCGATCCAGCGCGCCTACCGTGTCGCCTGAGCCAATGACGTCTACGAAAGGTCCTTTCCGTGCGCATCGCACTCTTCGCGACCTGCATCGGAGACTCGATGTTCCCGCAGGCGCCGCAGGCGACCGTCACCATCCTGGAGAGACTCGGGCACGAGGTCGTCTTCCCGGAGAACCAGGTCTGCTGCGGCCAGATGCACGCCAACACCGGGTACTTCGCGCAAGCCGCCTCCCTCATCCGCAACCATGTCAGGACCTTCGAGCCGGTGCTCGACGGCGAGTGGGACGCCGTCGTCGTGCCCTCCGGATCCTGCGCCGGGGCGACCCGCCACGAGCAGGCTCTCGTGGCCGAGCACGTGGACGACGCCGCGCTGGCGCGCCGTTCCAAGGAGGTGGCGGCCAAGACCTACGAGCTCTCCGAACTGCTCATCGACGTCCTGGGGGTGACCGACGTCGGCGCCTCATTCCCGCATCGGGTCACCTATCACCCGACCTGCCACTCCTTGCGCGTCGCCAAGGTCGGCGACCGCCCCTACCGGCTCCTGAAGGCCGTCGACGGCATCGACCTGACTCCTCTACCCGATGCGGAGGTGTGCTGCGGCTTCGGCGGCACCTTCTCCATGAAGAACCATGAGACCTCCACGGCCATGCTCGCCGACAAGGTCTCCCACGTCATGTCCACCCGGGCCGAGGTGCTGTGCATGGGCGACTACTCCTGCCTCATGCACGTCGGCGGCGGCCTGTCGCGCCTGAACTCGGGGGTGCGGATCATGCACCTGGCGGAGATCCTCGCCTCGACCAAGGACCGGCCCTTCAGCGGCAACGTGTCCTTCGCCCCCGCTGCGAGGGACGTGAAGAAGGAGGCGGCGCTCCGATGAGTCTGACCTTCCTGGGCATGCCGGCGGGTCCGGGCCGCGCGAGCACGCCGACGACGCCGGGCGCCACGGCCGACTCAGCCAGCTCGGCCGGCTCAGTCGGCTCGGCCGACTCAGCCCACACCGGCGGGTGGCGCACCACCGTCGAGATCCCCGACAACACCCTGCGGTGGGGCGAGTCCTTCCCGGCCGCGGCCCACCAGACCCTTCAGAACACCCAGTTGCGCCGCAACCTGGGGCATGCCACGCGCACCATCCGGAACAAGCGCGCCGTGCGTGTGGAGGAGATGCCGGACTGGGAGGAGCTGCGTCAGGCGGCCAGCGCCGTCAAGAACGAGGTCATGAGTCACCTGCCCGAGCTCCTGGAGCGCTTCGAGGCCAATGTGACGGCGCGCGGCGGCATCGTCCACTGGGCGCGCGACGCCGCCGAGGCCAACCGGATCGCGACCTCGATCATCAGGGCCAAGGGCGTCGACGACGTCGTCAAGATCAAGTCGATGGCGACCCAGGAGACCAACCTCAACGAGCACCTGCGGGCCGCGGGCATCACCGCCCACGAGACCGACCTGGCCGAGATGATCGTCCAGCTCGCCGACGACATGCCCTCCCACATCGTCGTCCCGGCCATCCACCGCAACCGCTCCGAGGTGCGCGGCATCTTCCTGGATCGCATGGGCGACGCCCCCGCGGACCTGTCCGACGACCCGGTCGAGCTGGCCGGGGCCGCCCGCGCCCACCTGCGCAAGAAGTTCCTCCACGCCTCGGTGGCCGTCTCGGGCACCAACATGGGCGTAGCCGAGACCGGCACCGTCTCGGTCTTCGAGTCCGAGGGCAACGGCCGCATGTGCCTGACCCTGCCCGACACGCTCATCACCCTCATGGGCATCGAGAAGCTCGTCCCCCGCTTCCAGGACATCGAGATCTTCTCCCAGCTGCTGCCGCGCAGCGCCACCGGGGAGCGCATGAACCCCTACACCTCCATGTGGACGGGGGTGACGCCGGGCGACGGCCCGCAGGAGTTCCACCTCATCCTCATGGACAACGGGCGCACCAAGACGCTGGCCGACCCGATCGGCCGCGAGGCCCTGCACTGCATCCGCTGCGGGGCCTGCATGAACATCTGCCCGGTCTACCAGCACGTGGGCGGGCACGCCTACGGCTCGGTCTACCCCGGCCCCATCGGCGCGATCATCACGCCCCAGCTGACCCAGGGGCTCGCCGACGACGACCCGGTGCACACGCTGCCCTTCGCCTCCTCGCTGTGCGGGGCCTGCGGCGAGGCCTGCCCGGTGGACATCGACATCCCGACGATCCTCATCCACCTGCGGGCCCGCACCGTGGACGTCAAGCGCAAGGTGCTCCCGGACATGTGGGACGTGGCGATGAGCGCGACCCAGCCGGCCATGAGCAGCGGACGGCTGTGGGGCCTGGCCGAGAAGGCCGTCAAGGCGACCCGGCTCGTGGGCCGCGACGGCAGGATCGGCGCCCTGCCCTTCCCGGCCTCCATGTGGACCGGGGCGCGCGACCTGCCCGAGGCGCCGGCGGAGAACTTCCGCGAATGGTGGGCGCGCACCCACCCGACGGCACCCCACTCAGGGCCGGCCCACTCAGGCCCGGCCCGCCCAAGCCGCGAGGAGGAGCGCTGATGGACGCGCGCACTGCGATTCTGACTCGGGCCCGTGACGCGATCGCCCGCTCCCAGCGCGGCCCGGCGCGCCCCGTCCCGCGCGACTACATCCGCGTCGGCGAGCACGCCCCGGGCTCGGGGCCGGTTGTGGCGGACATGGTCGACAAGCTCGAGGACTACGACGCCGTGGTGCGCACCGAGCCCGACGACGCCGGGGTCGCCGAGGCGATCGACGCCCTGCTGGGCGAGGCGCGGGTCGTCGTCGTGCCGGCGGGGCTGCCCGAGGCGTACAAGCGTGCCGCCGGCCGCGGGCGCGAGGTTCTCGAGGACTCCCCCGACCAGCCGATCGCGACCCTCGACCTGGATCACGTGGACGCCGTGGTCACCTGCTCGCGCCTGGGCATCTCCATCTCGGGCACCATCGTGCTCGACGGCGAGCCCGACCAGGGCCGCCGGGCGATCACCCTGGTGCCGGACAAGCACGTGTGCGTCCTGGAGCGGGAGTCGATCGTGCCCACCGTGCCGCAGGCGGTGGACGTGCTCGGCGAGCACCCCGCCCGCCCCATGACGTGGATCGCGGGCCCGAGCGCGACGGCGGACATCGAGCTCGTGCGCGTTCAGGGAGTCCACGGACCGCGCCGGCTCGGCGTCGTCATCGCCCACTGAGCGGACTGGGGCAGGGCTGCCGTCCATGCTGTCCACGGCGGCGGTTCAGAACGGTTCAAAACCGCCATCGCGGCATCAATGGGGAGAAGAATCCGCATGATTCCGCGACTCCTGAGCCTACGCTGAAGCCGAGCTGAGGCTCTAAACCGCCGCGGTGGACGGGAGGACCGGCTATCCTCGAAAGGCAAGACGACGGCAGGAGGACGGTCATGACGGCGCGCACGCGGCGCATATCCGCCGTCCTCGCATGCGCCGTCCTCCTGACCGGATGCTCGTCGCTGTTAGGCGACAGAACACCCCATGACGACCGCTTCGCCGAGTTCACCCAAGTCCTGGCGGACGAGAACAAGAACCTGGAGATCCAGACCGACGCCGAACGGCTCACGCGGCGCCTGCCCGGCCTTCACGCGAGCGAAGCGCACTTCGTCGCCCAGAGTCGGGTGCGCAGTCAACGCGAGCTCCTCCCCGAGCCGGATCGCCCCTACTGGATTCACGCCGTAGCCGTCGTCGAGCCCAGCGCCGCCCAGGCCCTCGACGACGCCTCCGCCGGCGAGGCCAAGCCCCTTCCCGGCATCTACCCCTACCTCCACCAGTACGTCCCCAAGGACTGCACCTTCAACACCGTCGCCCGTGAGGACGCCGACAAACTCCTCGACGTCGAGCACGCGGAATTCGAGGCCACTAATCACTGGATCAACACCGATGAGGTCGCCGTCTCCGCGCAGTGCAACCTCGTCATCCTCATGGCCACGGTCTCCCACAGCTGACGTTCACGAGCCGCCCGGCGCCCGCAATCCGCACTATCGATATCCGCGATACCCGCGATACCCGCCGAGAGAAGCTGGAGACCCGCCATGACCGCCACCCCCGACCGCAGCGACCTCGCCCCCTCCTACGACCGCCCGGCGATCACGACCGGAATCGTCCACATCGGCGTCGGCGGATTCCACCGCGCCCACCAGGCCATGTACGTCGACCGCCTCATGCGGGACGGCTCGGCACCCGGCGGCCCGCAGGAGACCCGCCTGGACTGGGGCATCTGCGGGGTCGGGCTCCTGCCGGGCGACACCCGCATGCGCGACGCGCTCGCCTCCCAGGACCACACCTACACCCTGACCCTGAAGCACCCCGACGGCCGCCACGAGTCCACCGTCATCGGCTCGATCCACGACTTCCTCTTCGCCCCCGACGACCCCGAGGCCGTCCTGAGCCTCATGGCCGCACCCACCACGCGGATCGTCTCCCTGACGGTGACCGAGGGCGGATACAACATCGACGACGCCACCGGCGCCTTCCGCACCGAGACCCCGAGCGCCGTCCATGACGCCGCCCACCCGCACGCGCCCACCACCGCCTTCGGCTACATCGTGGAGGCGCTGCGCCGGCGCCGCGAGGCCGGCACCGCTCCCTTCACGGTCATGAGCTGCGACAACCTGCCCGGCAACGGCAGGATCGCGCGCACCGCCGTCGTCTCCCAGGCCGCCATGAGCGACCCGGAGCTGGCGATCTGGATCGACGAGCACGTCGCCTTCCCCAACTGCATGGTGGACCGGATCACCCCGCAGACCACGCCGGAGGACATCGCCGATCTCCGCTCCAGGCTGGGCATCCAGGACGCCTGGCCGGTCGTGTGCGAGCCCTTCACCCAGTGGGTTCTCGAGGACGACTTCCCCGCAGGCCGCCCGCCCTTCGAGAGGGTCGGGGTGCAGATGGTCGAGGACGTCGTACCCTACGAGCT
>ERZ773077.1845-NODE-1845-length-14162-cov-4.634579_pt1 | contig 14162 bp, 31 predicted proteins | sample MGYA00580612_ERZ773077 | MGnify/ENA primary metagenome ERZ773077 (study PRJEB29015, sample SAMEA2737971) | human oral metagenome | biome: human oral; feature: human-associated habitat; material: dental | place: China | collected 2021 ...
CTATTCGATTCTGTATCTCTTCATCCAAATTCTGTAGTTCATCAAGTAACTCTTTAGCCTTGTTCACTCTCTATCTCCTTTTGTGGTATAATAATATTATTGAGATTATAGCTGAGACAGAGAGTGTCTTGGCTTTTTTATCGCACAAATTCGTTGACCAGATCGCTGATAAGAAACTTCCAATCAGATTCTCTAAAGGTCAAAAAACGATCTGCGGTCAAATTTCTAATCCTTCTATAAAAGAGTATTTTTAGTTGAATTGATTCACTAACAGTAAGAAAGATACCAGGGAATCGATGTACAGAATGTATTTTATTCCCATATCCAGAAATATCTAAATGTATTACCATTTCTGGATACGAACGCCTAAAATTAGCTTCAACTCCGAGATCAACTTTGACCTCTTCTACAATTGGAATCTCGTTAAAAATTGGTCGTGCAGAAAATATTGGCGACGGTGTTTCTTGCTTTTTTCCTGAATACGGATATTTTTTTGGTCTCATTGTTTATCCCCTTCCTTATTCTCTAAAACGGCATCTTGTATAAAAGTATTACCAATTTCATAGCGCATGTATTCCTCAGCTGTCACTTCAAATGTTTCTTCAACTTGCTTATTGTCTGCATATCCTGAAACAACCAGAATATATTTTCTTTTGGTTCTAGTTGGCACAAGTACCGAACTTTTACCATTCATAACAGGTATGAACGTTGTGTGAGGTTCATCAATGTACTTATCTACCACTGTCCCACTCGAAATCTGGTGACATGCTACGATTAAGGATGCAAGTAAAACAATACATAGGATTTTAAAATATCTCACTCCTTCTCCTCCAAAAGTTCCTTGTTTTCATAGACGTTGCCGATGATTTCAAGGCTATCAGCAATCTCTTTAGCATCCTCTTCAAATTCTTCTAAAACTGCACTATCTGCAATAAATTCAACCTCTCCTTTTTCCTCTACATAAAAACCTAGCGTGCTATGTCTCTTCATACACATAACATTTTGACCGTTTGTAATAATATCCCCCTCAAAGATTTCCTGACTATTCTTGTCAAGAATTCCTGTTGATTGCATGAGGATAGCATCATCAATAATCGACCCGCTATATTCATCATCACCCCACATGTTGAAATCAGTCAAAACAAATGTAATACCCTCTGAATAAGTAGTTACAACTGATACATTGCGATGCATTTTGGGTGCTGGTTGTTTTAAACCAGGGTATCTCTCTACTCCCCACGCTCTGAATTTCGGTATCATAACCTCACCTCATCTCCGATTTTCAAAAATTCGTAGTTGTCTTGCGATACTACGAAAATGCCGTAGTTCTGTACTGTGATTGTGTGCAGGTCGCCAATTTTCTCCTTGTGGACGACTCTGCCTTTGATTTCTGCGCCTTTGTTATCTGCTTTGTAGATTACAATCGGGCGCTTTTCTTCCAAATCTCGAATCCTGCCCATCTGCCAAATGTTCAATCCAGCAGACAATAATATCCAGATTGCAATAAATCGTTTCACTTCGCCCCTCCTAAAAAAGTATTTGCAAAATTAGTTTGCTCTGTATTGATTATTTTATGTGCATGATTTATCAATGGATTAGTAATGTCGTTCATTACAGCAGGTTTTAAAATGATTTCATCCACTTCTAAAATACTTCTATCTCCAATTTTTATTTTTATATCATTCCCGTTCGCTATATATTCAAGGTCATTTTTAGATAGAAAAACTTCCAGTTTCTTCATCACTCCACCTCCTAAATTCTTATCTTTCATATATTTATCTTACCAAGTTCGATCATCAATGAATAGCGTCTTGCAGTCTAGACATAGCATGATACTGACAGGCTTTTGTAAGCCAGTTGAATTATCAATATGATTCCAATCAGTGTGATGATGCACTGAAGATGTCGAATAACAGTTCGGACAAATGAGTTGATTCATTCTTCTACCTCCTCAACTTACTTTATGACTTTCTAAATCTCCAAACTCTTGGCCATGATTTACGAAATACGAACCGATAAGGATCGCATCTGCCTCGTCGTCTTTGACATTCAGGTTGAATCCGTCTGAAACCTTAGCAACAGCCTGCATCTTCATTGATTTCTTGCTACGGTCTTTATAGCTGAACTTCCAATACTTGCGCCAGGTCGACACGTTCACGAAGTACACGTTATCAGCAACTAGCCGTCCAAGGATGATACCTGTCACAATTCCGATACTAATCATGGATTGCTGATTGGGACCCATGACCGAGTTTTTCTCGACTACAATCGACTTAAAATGACAGTCGTACTTTTGGAGCGCCCTTGATTGAATGGCTCGCAATTCGCTAGCCATGAAGCTCCCGCGTTCAAAGAATGACTTGCTCTTATGTTTTAAGACACCACTCTGGACAAGGTCAGAGCCGTGAAACACGGCCCATCCTGTCGCAGTAGTTGAAATGTCTAACGATAATGTCAGAGATTTCATTGCAGCTCTCCCTTGAAGCCACAGAGGTCGAAGAGATTTCGCTTGTTGTTCTCGATGAACTCAAAGAATTTCTGAAGCTCGGCCAAGTGGCGTTTTTCTCTCTTGACTCCAAGGATTGTATGATACTCTGTCGGCGTTTTCGGTGTTACCCTGATGTCTAGCCAATAGAGAGGCTCGAACACGTCGCCACTTGTATCGAGAGAAGCATCTGCGTCTGTGTTTCTGAAGTTCATCTGCATATCATATTCAATTTTATTTGTGATCGTGATGTTCTTATCTACGATTTCGAGTGTGATACTTGTTCCTGGTATGTCGATTTTATTTAGCATTTGTTTTTTCTCCTGTTAAAAAAGTGTAGTTTGCAAAGGGTACACATCTTCAAATGGTACTCCAAGTCTTAGACAGTCTCGTTTGATGTCTAGTGTAGAGATGACGTACTTGACGCCGTTATTTTTCTTGTCATAATGTGGAAAAGTGTACCCGTCATTTTCAATTTTTGTTTTGATGTCCGTTTTGGTTTCAGGTTTCCATTCCACCCAATCCGTCCACTCCATTCTGGTCCTCCCACTTTACAATCCCTATTTACACGGCAGGCAAGTGTTTCAGTGTTGTAAATTCCGTGACTTGTTTCTATGTATCTGTCATATACATTTTTAATCTGGACTATAGTGTGAAAATCCCCATTATTGAGTACTTTCACAAAATCGCCTGGCTTAATATCTGATTTTTTCATGTTTAGCCTCCGATAGTGTTTTTAAAACGGCAAGCCGTCATCTGGTAGGTCAAATGGGTTAGGATCGGCAAAAGGTGAGTTATTCCCATTTTGGAAACTGTTGCCTTGACCTTGAGACTGCTGACTGTTGCGACTCTCTAGCAGAGCTACACTCTCAGCGATTACCTCGGTCACATATCGACGCTGACCGTCTTTCTCGTAACTCCTGACTTGTATGCGTCCAATGATCCCAATAAGTGAGCCCTTGCTGCAATACTGAGCAATGATGTCAGCTGTACCTCTCCACGCTTGGAAATTGATAAAATCAGCCTCACGCTCTCCGTTTTCGTTCTTGAAATTACGGTTTACTGCAAGTGTACCCTGCAAGCTAGATACATTATTAGGCGTTTTTCGTAGATCAGGAGGCGCTACAAGCCTCCCAACCAATGTGACGTTATTGATCATCTGTTTTGTCCTCTCTAGCGCTACGCTCTCCCAAGAGGTAGCCTAAAAACATCCATAGGATAGCCATTCCAATCTCTTTGATAAAATCATTCATTATTTCTCTCCTTTGCATTCATAACATACATTTTGGCCTACATCTTTTGCCTTGATTATTGATAAGCTACCACATTTCTCACAGCTGATTATGAAACCTAAACCATTTGAATTGATACTGCTTATATTGTTCTCTGAGGGAACTTTGTAAATAATCAATGCGGATGTATGCCAATATTCAGCACTGACTCCACTGTCAGCGACAGCAGACACATTTGATTGAAATTTGATGTCAATCAACTTAATGCCTGGATTTTCGGCAAGCCAGCTATTTATTTGATCGTCAATCGCCTCATGGTGTGGATAATCACATGAAAAAAATACAGTTTTAATCATATTCCTCTCCTGGATTGTGCCACCAGACAATCAGGTCATCCTGATTGTCTCTGATGTACTGCTCAAATCTTTCAAAGTGGACGATAGCGTGTTTTAAGCGCTGCATCCCCTCTCCAGCTTTTGAGCAAAAGCCACAAACTTTAAAGACAGGCTCAATCATGTCAATAATTTCTACGACTTGGCCGTCAAGGTTCCAGACACTATCCTCTCCCACCTTAAAATCTAGGATAAACTCATCCCCTAGGTTGTGGATAACCTGCAATCTCTTGCCGTCCGAGTAGATTGATACACTGTCAGATATTTCTCTAATTTCCATACTTCCTCCTAAAACGGTAGCAATTCAATACAAATCCAGTCAGCAGCTTTTTCCCTAACCTTATCAACATAGGCATTAAGTAAGGACTCCTCAGTTTTGTATGTTGTTTGGTTTTCAACACTTTCATTCCAACGAATAAATCGAGGTTTGAGACCAGGCCATCCAGACCTGCCAAATAACGCAATACATTCCTCTTTGTTTTGATGTATAGCGAATGTAATACCATGTGGGCAGCCTGTGTCATGAGTTTCTAGTATATCTTTTACTTGTTTACTCATACTTACCACCCACATTGCTCATTGAGTTCAGTCTGAGTCAGTGGCTCAATACGTTGATAACCGCTGACTTGATAGTTCTTTTTAAAATCAAATCCAAGTTGACTTAGACCAGCCTTGAAACGGTCTTTTTCGGCTGTGTCTACAAAATACACTTCCAAAGTCATTTTTTGGCTATATCGTTTCAGGTCGTTTTCAGCCCCTCTGAGAGCGTTGGGCTCATTTTGAGGGATTTGCCCACCGTCCAAGATTTCGCCTGACTCTGGGTCAAATTTTGGGGTTTCCGTTGATTTTGGAGCCTGTTCTTGCTGTTTAGTTTGTTGAGCTGCTAAAAGCTCCTGACTAGCTCGCTCTGCTCTTTCTTGAGCTTGTCTGAGTTCTTCCTTTTGCTTTTCAAACTCATAATCAGCTTTGATTTGTTCAAAGACCTCAGCAAGAGTCAAGTCTTTCAGCTGTCTAATATAAGGTGAGTCTGTCATGCCGTACTCAGCGCATAAACCTGAAATAGCTGACTTAGCTTTTTCAAATTCTTGCTGTTTCTGAAATTCAAAGGTCACCATGTCATCAAGTGACTTCATAGTGGCTTTTTTCAGTGTCACGCCGTCAGCCATGAAATCGCCAGCCTTGATATAGTCAAGGGCCTTTTCATCAAAAATCCGAGGATCCAGCATGTACTCAGCCGATTTGTTGGCTAGATAGCCTTTGACTGTGTCAATTCGGACAGCCTTTTGATGTTCTTCAAACTCTTTGACATCACTAGCAATTTTAGTGATGATGTCTTTTAGAGGCTGTATGGCATTCTTGACATACTTGTCAAACTCGTCAGCTGGTTCAGATAAGACTTTTTTATTCCTGATCCGTTCGTCAGAGACCTGCTTGTCTAATTTTCGTAGATCGGCAAGTGTCTGCTTGTCATCTTTGATGGTTGCAGCTGTAACTGTGTAATTTTGATACTTTGCTACAACCTCATTGATATTCTGCTCAAATTTCTCACGGTCAATGATTTCAACCTGTGCCTGTGTCACTTTTACCTGTAATTCTTGCATATTGTCCTCCTAGTACTCTAGCTCACCATCTAGCAATTCGCCCTGTATTAGTTCCTCAGTTTGAGCAGGTTCAGGATCTGTGTGGGATTGCTCTTTGTTGAATTGCTCAATCTCAGCCATCTTGCGTGCCACGACATCCTCACGGCTTTCTTGAGGTGTGACGTCTTTAGGTGTGTTATCCAGCTGAATTTCATCAGCCTCATAGCTCGCTCCAAGCTCAGCAGGGAACGCCTCACGGTAAGCTGACACTAGAGCTACTTTCCGTATCATGACACAAGGCATAGTATCCCAGTTATTCTCACCTATTGGCTTGCCGTATGAGTTCATCACTGGATAAGTAACATCTTTCCCCTGTTGTGTCAGTTCCTTAACTCTTGCACGTATTTTAGAATTGTCATACTCCTCAAAAGATACTTCTGTTTCCGTTGGGTAAGTACGGTCTTTGCGGTACACCTTGGCCCAACCGCCAAGAATTTCAGCGCCTTTAGGAATAAATGCTCCTTTTGAGTATTTAATTTCACCGTCCAACAGATAGATTACGCCTGCCTCTTTACCATCAAATTGTGGATGACTATCTGCTTTCTTTTCAAAAGCTGATTTGGCAGTGACTATCTGGGCTGGCTGAGTGCCATACTTGATAAAATAAATTTCTTTTGTAAATGGATTGAGGTTTTGGGCTTTGGCTTGAGCTATAAAATAGGCAAGCTCCTCATCACTAGCTTTTCCTTGCGGGTCAAGATACTTTCTGATAATGCCGCTATTAAGTAGCTGAGGATTAGTCAGAAAGTCCCCTTTTGCTTCTACAAGTTGATTATTTGTCATTTTCTTCTCCTTAAATTGTGTAAAGCTCTTCGCCTGTTTCGTCGTCGCAAATTCCTAGACCACCTAGTGCTCTATAATTTTGTGCAACTTGGTTCCAGTAGCTCATGTTTTGATAATATGTTGACTCTGAAATTTGTTCGTAACTCATTTTCTTCTACCTTTCGTTGTGTTCTCTATTCATAGGCTAACAATCTCCTACATAGATCCATTGACCAGCGCTGAAAATCCAATCAGCTGGGTCACGTTCTTCCATGGGTTCAGGAGGTTGCATCATATCTCTGTCATAATCAAACATGAGCATACACCTTTCCGAGTTCCAGGACTCGTTTCACATATCGAACTTTAGATGTCAAACCGAGATCCAGCAATTCGTTTTTTTCTTCATGATTGGCCAAAAGCCACACACGGTTTTCAAGTTCAATTCTGGTCATCTTCCTGCTCCACCTCTTCAATTTTCACTTCGCTATTTAGACGCTTCATCGCTTCATCTACCGACTTGCCGTCCAGGACGTCCTTGAGCACGTGGCTTACATCGTGCATTGTTTGAGCCTTCGCCTTGCTTCTTTCAGTCTCTGGCATCAAGCCCATATCTTGTAGAGCTAGAAACGCAAGGCTGAAAGCGTGCATTTCTTTCTGAAGTTGTTTGATTTTTTTGATTGCTTTTAGTGCTTTAAACATATTGTTCTCCTTTTTTATTTATTCTCCAACTTTCCAAATTCGACAGCGAGATTCCACTCCAGAAGAAGTCTTGTCTTGAAATTCCCAGTCATTTCCGTAAACTCCCGCAGCTTCGTATGAAGCTGATTTCAAATAAGCAATAGCTTCTTCCTTAGTCTCGAAAACAGTAGCCGAATAATCTTGCTTGCCAATTGGCAAAAAGTCTCTTCCAATCAAACTGAAATCCTCGTTTCCAGTTTCAGCATTCTTGACATGGATCGATATAATGTACATCTACATTTCTCCTTGCAGTCTAGCCTTAATGTCAAAATTTTCTTTGTACTTGTAAGCAGCAAGCTCCTGCTTCAAATCGTAGTTTTCTTGCTCGAAAGCAAAGCGACGTTTGCACTCTTCGAGAAGGTCCTCGTTAAGCTCTACCGCGACCACTCTCCAGTCAAGGCTCACTTCATGGATGAGTCCTTCAAGTCTGAGTTTTAACTTGGTAAGTAATTTCATTAAGCTACATCCTCCTCATTAGATTGCTTGTTCATGCCTAAAATAATGTCATAGTACGAATGACCGGCAGGGATGACATATCCTGTCAGATCGTCAACTTGAGAACCATCTGCCATGATGTTTACAATCCGTGGCTCCCATTCCTTTTTTACTTTTTTCATGATATAATTACCTCGTAAAGTATTTTGCTTAGTCCCTCAATGGAATTGCCGTTCCAGAGGGGCTTTTTTGTTATTCTCCTATCTGCTATAATAAAGCTAGAAAGGAGGTGATGTTGTGACTGATTATCAATTAGAGGCTTCTCTGATCGTCCTTGGCAAAGAGTACGAAAGAGCCAAGGAAGACGGAAAAGAAAGCTTCAGTATACATGTGTCGTTCTTTGATGGCTTAGATACTAATTACCATCTTCAAGAGTTTGCAAGACAATATCCCGTAAGGATTGCCCGTTTGAAGCCTGACCGAATAACTTTTCTAATAGATTGACATCATTCAAAGGGAAAGGATTGTTTTCTACTCGTTCATTGAACGTGAGGATGACTTCACAATCTTTATCTAAAAAATGATTGATAAATTCCACTCTCTCTACTCCGTCGAGAAACATTCCATCGACGAATACAGCAGGGTGGTTTTTTCTTGCTGTCAACAGTACATCGTGTTCAGAAGTTTTAACTGAAATTTGTTTAAATTCTTTCATTTCCTTCTCCTTCCAAACTAAAGTCCTAAAATTGAAATTTCTCTCTTTTATTTATTAAGAGAAGTAGGACTTGTTGTTAGTTAATATTTATTGTTATTTAATACTTGTTGTTAGTTAATATTTGTTAGTGCCTTATTTTACTGATTTGTAAAATACAGATTTGTAAAATACAGATTTGTAAAATAAGGAAATGTAACTGCTAATCTGTTGATAACTTTTGTAAAGCCTCCTCTAATCTCTGTAGCATAATTTCAAATTGAAAATCGGTAATTTTAACATCTGAGAAGAACCGAAAGACCTGAACTCCTTTTCCTCGTCCAAGACTTTTTTTAAAAGTTCTGAGATAACCGGCCTTCTCTATCTTCTTGAAATGTCTATCTACCATATCCCGACTTACACCTTTTCTTTTAGCTATCTCATCCGGATAGACTTGCCAGTTGGGGTGATTAGCTAAAATAACCATCATAATACCAACGGCTGTAAAATCCAGCGCAGGATCGTTGATAAAGCTATTACTAACAGCAGTATAATTTTCAGTTGCATTCTTGAAAGATAAATTGACAATCTAAATTTTTAAAATCTGTCATACAGTCTCCTTTCTAAATTTGGTATAATAAAAATAATAAAATGATTGGAGAAAAATTATGTTTAGATTTCAATTACCTAATGCTAAAGATTGGTTTTATTTCTATGGTGTCTCTAAGAGTGTCCACCCACTCGTAATGCTTAATCTACCTCATATAGCAAATAAGATTTTCCCTGGTATTGTTGATAAGAAATTATATATTGTTGATGCTGAAATCGTCGATGCACCGATGACATTTGCAGATAATCACATCATTTTTTTATCAACCGAAGGTTCAGACCTCTATGCCAGAAACGTTTACCAAGTAGCTCATGAGTTGTGCCATTTTTACATCAATGCCAGTGCTAAGCAGCGGACGATGTTTTGGTTCGAGGAAGTGATTTGTGAAATGACAGCTCATTATTTTTTAGAAGAATATTCAAATCAAAACATATGGGATAAACATTCAAGGAGTATGCCATATTTGCAATACAGTCAAGAAAGCCTACTTGATATTGAAGTCTTCAATCACAAAAGATTAGTAAAATATCAATCCGACGAAATCATTCATCTTATCCGAAATTCTACAGACCGCCCTAAAAATAGATACTTAGCAACACTGCTACTCCCTATTTTTAGAGAGTTTCCAGCACTCTTTACAGAATTACCTAAATTAGCAAATCTGTATGGAATACCCGATTTTGAACTATTCTTAAACGCATGGCATGATGCTGTTGAGCGTGAAAATAAACCAGCCGTTCAAAAGATAATTGAAATTTTTTGTTAAACACCTAAATCCCCGGTCATAAACTCGTTCACTGGCAAACCCACAGCAAGACGTTCGTCGTTGTTGAGCGCCCTTGGGCCAACAGCACCTTTTGCAGAGCCTATACCATAATCAACGATTCCTTTGCCAGCAGATAAAGCTCCAATGATCTCTTCTTTAATCTCTGCTTGTGGTTCTAAAATTTTTTCAATTTCATCCACTTTTTCAGCAATATATGTTACAGTCCTCAGTATCTCGTTGAGGGCTGTTCTTTCTAGTTCATTCATGTTTACTCCTTTCTGTTCAAGTTTCTTGAACACCGTTTGCAAAAAAATAGGCTGGAATATCATTTAGGTCAAGATCCAGTAATTCTATTGCCCGCTCCATCTCTTCGTCTCTCCAACCAACTTTATTATTAAGTTTGAGTGATAGAGAACGTTCAGATAAACCTAAAGCTATAGAGAAGTTATATTGTGTACCATATTTCTCAACGATTTTCCCTGACAACTTTGAAAAATCTTTAGTCATTGCATTTCCTCCTGTTTATCTTTTGCTCAAATATTTTGAACAAATTCATTCTAACCCATCTTTTAACTTTTGTCAACTAAAAATTCAAGTTTTTTGAATTTTTTTCTTGAATTTTTGTTCAAGATACTTTATAATGAAATTATGGAATTATAAAATTATGAAATTATGAAATTCAATAAGGAGGCAGTCGATGGAGCGTAGTAGTACATCAGCAAGGCTCAGACAACTAATGTCTGAAACAGGTCTAAGACAAGTAGATATTTTAGATAAATCCAAACCGTTCCAAAAACAATTAGGTGTAAAGATGGGAAGAAGTGCCCTATCTCAATATGTAACGGGAAAATCTAAACCAGATGATAAAAAACTATATCTTCTATCTAAAACTCTTGGCGTTAGCGAAGCTTGGCTTATGGGCTATGATGTTGAGAAAAAACGTGTACCAGATAATGAACGTAACTCAACATCAAATGAAAAACCTGAAATCCTAACCATCTACAACCAACTAGAAGAACCTAGACAAGAGAAAGTCCTCGACTTTGCCAATGCTCAACTTGATGAGCAGGAAAGCTCTAAGGTTGCTTCTATCTTTGAGAAGGTAAGCAATGAAGATTATATCATTGACTACGTCGAGGGACTGGTTGCTGCAGGTCATGGAACATTTCAGGAAGATAATCTGCATATGGAAGTGAGACTCAGAGCTGAAGATGTACCAGAGGAATACGATACTATTGCTAAAGTTGCTGGTGATAGCATGGAGCCACTCATAGAAGATAATGACTTATTATTTATCAGAGTAGCTAGCCAAATTGATGTCAACTCAATCGGCATCTTCCAGGTAAATGGTAAGAACTTCGTCAAGAAACTGAAAAGAGACTATGACGGTTCCTGGTACTTGCAAAGTCTGAATAGTGGATACGAAGAAATCTATCTGACAGAAAACGACGATATCCGAACCATTGGCGAGGTCGTAGATATTTATAAAGTTTAAAAAATTTAGCACAATTAAGAAAGGAATATAAAATAATGGCTAAATATGTAAAACGTTGTCCAAAATGTGGCAGTGATCAAATTGAATACATGATGCAGGAACGTAAAGGTTTCAATGGTTGTGTTGGGTGCATCGGCTGGATGATTGCCTGGCCGTTCGTCCTCCTCGGCCTAGTTGGTAAAAAAGGGAAACACAACTGGCACTGTCGAAACTGCGGATGCGTCTTTAAATCTAAAAAATAAAAAAAGCCCCACGCTCTCAAAGTTTGGCGACTCAGAGCGTGAGGCATGTAGCAGGAAAAGATTGTCATGGAGATAACCTCGCATGATGTCTTTTCTTGTACCTATTTTATCAAAAAAGGGGTGCAAATTCAATGAAAACTACAAATAAAGTAGCTATATATGTCAGGGTGTCTACTACCTCACAAGTTGAGGAGGGGTACTCTATCGATGAGCAAAAAGCCAAGCTCTCTAGCTACTGCGATATTAAGGACTGGAGCGTCTACAAGATATATACTGATGGAGGTTTCTCAGGTTCCAATACTGACAGACCAGCGCTAGAGGGACTTATCAAAGACGCTAAAAAGAGAAAGTTTGACACAGTTCTAGTCTATAAGCTGGACCGTCTTAGCCGTAGTCAGAAAGATACGCTTTACCTGATTGAGGATATTTTCATAAAGAATAATATAGCCTTTCTAAGCTTACAAGAGAACTTTGACACCTCTACCCCTTTTGGAAAGGCTATGATTGGGCTCTTGAGCGTCTTTGCTCAGCTAGAAAGGGAGCAAATTAAGGAACGTATGCAACTTGGTAAGATAGGACGTGCCAAGGCTGGAAAATCCATGATGTGGGCTAGGACGTCTTATGGATACGACTACCACAGAGAGACAGGAACAATCACTATCAATCCAGCTCAGGCTCTGGCTATTAAGTTTATATTTGAGAGTTACCTGAGAGGGAGATCCATTACTAAGTTGAGAGATGATCTAAATGAGAAATATCCAAAGCATGTACCTTGGAGCTATCGGTCGGTAAGGGCTATACTAGATAACCCTGTCTATTGTGGTTTCAATCAGTTCAAGGGAGAAGTTTATCCAGGTAATCATGAGCCAATAATTACAGAGGAGGTATACAACAAGACCAAGGAAGAGCTGAAGATCAGACAAAGGACAGCAGCAGAGAATGTCAATCCTAGACCATTCCAAGCAAAATACTTACTATCAGGTATTGCCCAATGTGGATATTGTGGCGCACCTTTAAAAATTTTAATGGGAGTGGTGAGGAAAGACGGCACTAGGTTCATCAGGTACGAATGCCATCAGAGACACCCTAGGAAAACTAAGGGCGTGACTGTATACAACAATAATGAAAAATGTGACTCAGGATTTTACGAAAAAGATGACATAGAAAACTATGTATTGACAGAAATCAGCAAGCTACAAGATGACGCTGGTTACCTGGACAAAATATTTTCAGACGACAATGCCGAAACCCTAGACCGTGAGAGCTACAAGAAACAAATAGAGGACCTGTCAAAGAAACTCAGTAGACTAAACGACCTATACATAGATGATCGCATTACTCTTGAGGAACTACAGGACAAGTCAGCTGAATTTATAAGCATGAGGGCGACTCTTGAGACTGAACTAGAAAACGATCCAGCTCTTGGAAAAGACAAAAGAAAAGCTGACATGAGGGAGCTGCTAAACGCTGAAAAAGTATTTTCAATGGACTACGAAGGTCAAAAGGTACTTGTTAGAGGGCTTATAAACAAGGTTCAGGTAACAGCTGATAAAATTGTTATCAAGTGGAAAGTATAAATAATTTTAGTAACCTACATTTCCACAAGTGTGAAAGCTTTAACCTTAGCTTTTTTCAAGAATGTCATCATTTTTTTCATTTTAAAAATTTACCTCCATATTTTGATACATGGGCATGAGCATTGCCGCATAAAGTAAAACGATAATCAGGGCCACAAAGATAAAAACCAGTGGCTGCACCAGATTCATGGTGCGGTTGACTCGGGTAAAAAAGGCTTCCCAAGTCTTTTCTGCATAGATTTCCAACTCACTCCCCAGCTTGGACTTGACTTCCCCATACTCGATAATGAGACTCAACTCCTTTTTAAAGAAAGGATAGGTCGCTATGGTTTGAGAAAATTCACGGCCATTTTGCAGGGCCTGAGCTAAGTCTTGACCGATTTCTTTAAAGAGCTGAGAACCTTGTTCCTGCATGATTTGAAAAATCTGCGTCAGCTCCATTCCCTGTGAAATCATATTGCCCCATTCACGCGCATAATAGGCTGTCAAATAGGTCTGCACAAAGATTCCAAGAAAAGGAAGGCGTGCTAGGATAGAAAAGACGCGCATCTTAGAACTTCTTTTATAAAAAGTTAGTGCTAAAAGGACACCTACTGAAACAAGGCCTACCATTCCTAGAAAGATTTGTGGCAGATTGCCGATAATTTGGGTGGCAATATTGCTACTATCCAGTTGTGGTAGTAGATAGTTCCGTAGCCCCAGCATGATTAAAAGAAGAAATCCCAGTAAAATCAAAGGATAGGTCGCTACTTCAATTAGTTTTTTCTTGACCTTGGCCAGATTGTCTAGATACTCTTCTATCTTTCCCAAACTCAGGTGGAGATTTCCATGGACTTCCGCTAGGGATAACTGAGTGACAATGGCACTTGAAAATCCCAAACCTTCCATCATTTCTGAGAATGATTTCCCCTGAGACAAGCCCGTGCGCATCTGGGTCACGCACTGCTTGTCCAACAAGGCACTCCTATCTAAAAAGGAGATAGTCTCCACTAGATGAAAACCGCTGGAAAAGAGATTATTAAATAAGGTGATGATATTTTTTTGCTTAGCTGTAGCTAATTTTTTCCGTTTCAGCCTGAAGACTTGTGATATGTCCA
>ERZ773077.1849-NODE-1849-length-14154-cov-14.453082_pt1 | contig 14154 bp, 13 predicted proteins | sample MGYA00580612_ERZ773077 | MGnify/ENA primary metagenome ERZ773077 (study PRJEB29015, sample SAMEA2737971) | human oral metagenome | biome: human oral; feature: human-associated habitat; material: dental | place: China | collected 2021 ...
GCCGGCATTGTCGCCCGTATTTGCTCATACGCAATCTTATTCGCCTCAATCTCCGCATCCACGGTCTCCGGCCAAAAACAAATATTTCCCCGACACACGGATTCAGCTATGTTCCTTGGCTGGGATGCGCCGAAATTATCTATGGTACCTGCAACATAGGAAGAGCTAACAAGCCCGCACACCCCAATAAAACCAACCACACAAACAAGCTTTCGTGGGGCCTGCATAACCGGAATACCACTCCGGTATACAACCAAAGCTAACCCTACAATCAGAAGGCCACTTAAACACAGCATAGAAGCAATCACCATGCGGGTATTGAGCGTCGCCGAAAGCGTGCAACAAGCAGATGGGACACCAAACATGTGCCGCCACCGGGGATCAGCCAAAGTCCAAGCAAACGTGGTAATAGTGAAAGGCAATATGACTGCCGCTAGCAGCCCTACAATACGGGGAAGCAGCCAGGCGAAAACAATACCCATCACCGACCAGGTTATACCTACCATTGCGCCCAGTAAGACGGTGAATGGGTGTGGGTATGCGAATGACCGAAACAGGATAAGCTGATACCCCCAGAGCGTGATAATTGCACAGGCCGCCCAGAAAAAGCATGGTAGCAGTATCCAGGAGAATACTTTTACTAGTTGTTCGCGTCTTCCTAAGTTTTTTGCGACTTCATGCATTCTGGCAGCGTCCCATGCGGCTGACACGCATAGTCCACTGATGACGAAACACATTGCTTCTACGATGAAAGACCCAACAGAAGAAGGCATCTTATACGAACCCAGTTCCGAAGGAGATAGCTTATCTATGGGAATGGTTTCCTGAGAAGCAAACACGGCAAACATAATAGTCAGGCCCGGCAGCCATAATCCCGGCCGGGGTATACGCAGTGTCTGCAGCATCATAATCCTTCCTCTGCCAGTGGATTTATTGACGCATCCTGCGTATCCGGTAGCTGCTGGGGGAACATCGACCGCGCGAACGCCGCCACCAGCGGATCCGCGTGCACATTACCGCGCAAGGCTTGCGGCGAATTATCAAACCGCACCGCGCCACGGTCAATAATCACCACACGCGCAAACGGGCCAAGAATATCCGTCGGATCATGACTCGACACCACAAGATTCACCCCAGCGCTAACCACCATCCCATATAGTTCCCGCAGCATCTCCTTACTCAACGGGTCCAGCGCCGCGCCGGGTTCGTCAAGAAGTACCAGTTCAGTCCCGGAGTTGAGCGCCATAGCAAGCGCCAGCCGCGACTGTTGCCCACCGCTAAGTTTCTGGCAGGAATGCCGTTCGTAGCCGTCAAGCCCTACAGCGGCAAGCCAGTGGGGTGCTTCTGTTTTCGCTTGTCGACGCCCCTGGCCGTTCAACCATGCCAGGTGGGACACATAGTCCAAGCATGTGAAACCTGGTACTGAAACGAATTTCTGCGGCAAATAGAGCACCCGTCCGGGGCGGTAAACCTTCCCAGATTTGGGCTTCAATAGCCCCGCAGCCAATCGAAGAAGGGTGGTTTTCCCGGCGCCGTTTCTACCGAGCAGTAGCATTGGACCAGGGCAGAGCGTCAAACTCAGATTATTAATGATGGGAGCACTACCGCGTGAATGCTGGTAGAAAATATTATCTAAGTAGAAGGTCACCGCTATTAGTTAAGGTCTATTCTGCGGTTTCGTCAACAACAGACAGTCAACTGAACATATTAGAAATTACTTCTATTACCCCCATTATGTGCGGTTCCAGCCTAACCAAAACCCACGCTAGCGACTATTTTCCCTAAAAACCACATTCGGGGGTATTAAACTCAGCAGATTTGAAAGGCAAAGTACATGAACAGTCGCCATGACTTTTCACCCCTTTGGGGGTAGGTAACATCATCACAGCAACTTCTTAATATTTCCACCACAGCTCTTTTACAGCGGCTGAAAATATTCAGCCACCACCAAGAACGTAGCCATTAGGAAAATTCTAGAAGACAATGGTTACCCTGGGCGATAGTTACTGTATAGCATTGGCCGAATCATGAGCAGTCAATGAAGCCTACCTGAGTGAAAGCTAGCGAAATATATAGCAAAATAGGCGGAAGCATTCAGACCCGTACTGTCGACCGTTGAACGCGGGGGTGGCTATCTTGACGTAAGGAAAATCGAATAAATATCCTTGTACCATGCTCAAGGTGCAATATCCACATGCACAATGGTTTTCTAAATCTTCTACCACGAAACTGCGGGAATCATCATGGATCTAGGGAAAACTCTTCAGTACAGCGGATATGTTCTCATGGTCGTATCTGTTCTGATAGCTGTTGTCAGCGGAAACTTTATGCTTATGCTGACGACAATCCTCATGGCGGTGTGTATGTTAGCGTCATCATATTTCTTGTTCCGAGGTATCCCCACGGAGATTCCCGAAGGCGAGCTCCCAGACCCAGCGGTAATCAAGCAATACCGCATCGACCACCCGGGAGCTTCACTTCAGGATGCTTTGACCGCGCTCATGACGAAACCCAACAATAAGGCATAGGCGCTTTAGGCTTCGGCGGCAAGCTCAATAATTTTCCAGATCTTCCATCAAGAAAAACGCGAGAACCATCATGAATCTACCAAAAACTCTTCGCTACGTCGGATACGTCCTCCTGGCAGTAGCTGTCCTGCTGAACATTATCATCGGGCAATATATCTTTGCGCTTGTCATGTTCTTCCTCCTGGTAATGTCCGCGCTTTCCTCTCGAATCCTGCCTACAAAGATTCCCGAGGGCGAGATCCCAGATCCAGCGGTAATTAAGCAATACCGCATCGACCACCCTGGGACTTCAATCCAAGACGCCATGACCGCACTCATGACAAAACCCGACGATAAGGCGTAAGCGCTTTAGGCCTCGTCGACAAGCTCAATGAGCTTCTGGAAGGTCTTGCCGTTGCGGATGGTCAGCTGCTTATAAAAACTAGCCTTGAGCAGCTTCTTGTGATAGTTGGACTTGAGATAATCCGCCTGGTTGGTGTTGCTGTAAAAGAAGGCCGTGTGGCCGAAATGCAGCCGCTCCGTGTCGGTGGCCCAATCCGCGGTCGCTGCTTCAATCTCGTTTTTCTTCGCCTCGGGCAGGTAAAAGAGCACATCCCGCCGGTAGGCCGTCTCGTCCCGCCACCAATCCGGCACCTGGGCTGCCTCCTTGCGGAGCGTGGCAGCGCTGATGAGGATAAACGGGAGGGGAAAATCATAGGTGCTGCGGAAATAGTCCGTCAGGGTTTCCGTGATCTTCGCCTCCCGGTTTTCGCTATCAAAAACGAGGTTGCCACTATTGATATAGGAGACCGGGTTTTGGAACCCCAGCTCCACCAAATCGGCCTTGAGATCAGCCATGACTACCTTGTTCTTGCCGCCAACGTTGATGCCGCGGAGCAATAGAACATAGCGCATATTTCCCCTTTTCGAGTCGGTAAGTGATAGCGAAGGAGGCTTATTCAGTTGCCGGGAACTTGAATAAGCCTCGAATATAGCAGCCATATGGCGTTGCCGCACGAAATATGCTACTTCGCGGAGCAACGCCACCGTGCTCGTTGGTTGTGTTCTTGCTGGTTATTGCTTACGACGGTTGATCACCGCGATAACCCCTAGCCACAGGGCGCCAACGACCACGACGGCGGCACAGTATCCCACGCCCACCGATGCGAGAGTATCGCGCACAACATCACTGTAGCTGCCTTCCTTGACCAGGGGAGCGACCAGCACGCAGTAGGCAATCACACCCACAATCACGGCACCAAATGCCTTAAGAACCCGCCGGGGATCCATGAATAATTCTTTCATCATAACCTCCTCAAATATGATTAAATTGTAAGCATAAAAAACATCCGAAGTAAATGGCGTTATCGAAATTTACTCATTTTTTTATTGTGGCTTAATATCGGCAAATCCTCGTTGTTTCAGCTCTGACTCAACCCACGAATAAACCTCCTCCGGGGATGCTGGTTTTGATTGGTGGCTCACCCATTTCTGCCAGTTATCCGCATCAATAAGCGGAATCAGAAATCCCAGCTGTCTCGAAACCAGAATGTTGGCAAAATGACCATATATTTCATTTTTATCCACGCTGTCTGTGAAGGGCAGCGGCGAGTTCGGTTCCCCCAGCATCCATGATGATTCATTGATAACACCAATCTTAAAGTTGGGGTCTGGGCCGATCACAGGCGTGGTCGGTGACATTGGCGGCAACCATTGTGCTGGCATTGTTGCGCGAATCTGGTCGTATGCTGCACTATTAGCCGCGATCTGTTCCTCTGTGTGCTCCGGCCAGAAACACATGCCATTCCGGCACACGGATTCCCCGATGTCTCGGGGTTGGGTGGCGGCAAAGTTTTCCAATGATTGGGCTATCATTGCGGAACCGCCAAACCCACCCACACCAATGACCATGATGGCGCCGGAAATCACCCGCGTGACCTGCATGGCCGGAATACCACGCACAAATAGGACAAGTGCTATGCCAACGGTGGCAATGCTGGTTAAACACAAGGTTGAGGCAAGAACCATATTCGTATTGAGCGTGGAAGATAATCCGCAACAAAACGATGGCACCCCAAACATATGCCGCCACCTGGAATCGGGAAGGGTCCAGGCAAAAGACGTCACCATAAATGGCATAATAATGGCCATAAGCAACCCGACAATACGTGGTAATACCCAGACAAAAACTATCCCCAAAATGGACCATGTTGTCCCCATAATCACGGCCAATAAAAGCGTCAATGGGTGCGGGTAAATCGCCGCATCCATGGCGATAATTTGGTATCCCCAGAGCAGGAGAAACGCCACGAGAATCCACGCCCAGCAGGGGATGAGAATCCACCCGACAAGCTTGAGTAGTTGGCTGCGGCGGCCCATGATGCGTGCTACCTCATGGAGCCTTGCGGCATCCCATGCCACGGACACGGCTAACCCGCTGGTCATGAAGGTCATTCCGCGAAGGATAACGGACCCCACCGATGAGGGCAGCGTGTTCTCTAGGTTCAATTTTGAGCAAGCGAAAACGGCGAATGCTGCGGCCACTCCGGGAAGCCATAATGATGGCCGCGCCAAAAACCTATTGCAATTCACCATTTCACGCCATCATGAGGAAAGAAAAATCACGCACATCATGAAGATGTAATGATGACAATAAGTCACTATTCCTACCGTGGCCAATGGCGCAATCGTAAGCTCAAAATAAGAAACTAATATATTACCCCTATTATGATTCGCCCTGATTTTCGATTACCAACATTCCCCCGTAATCCACCGCCAAAATCAGTTCCGCTACCGGCTTGAATCACCATATAAACGTCCAGCTTTTCCTAACCCCACACCCCGCAGGCACCCCCAAAGCCCCATGGTGATCCTTAAAAAGTGCTAGCCACTTAACAGTTGCTCTTTCCACTCTTTTCGGGGGTATTTCCGTGCCCTGGCAACAGCAAGACGCAAAACCCGCAAAGCACACCACCACACAAACCCGCAGTTCAAGCATGATTTTTCCGAGAATCATTGTGAAACGTTCCATTTGGGCCAAACGTGCCTAAACTGAAAGAAAACCAAAAAGTGAGGAGACACCATGGGTTTTCCCGAAGGATTCTTATGGGGTGGCGCCACCGCCGCTAACCAAATCGAGGGCGCCTACGCGGAGGATGGCAAGGGGCTCAGTGTGCAGGATGTGCTGCCGGGAGGCGTCGTCAAGCCAGCAAGTGCGGGGCCCACACCGGACAATCTAAAGCTGGAGGCGATTGATTTTTACCACCGCTACCAGGAGGATATTGCGCTATTTGCGGAGATGGGGTTTAAGGTATTCCGCCTGTCTATCGCGTGGTCGCGGATTTTCCCGCGGGGCGACGAGGCGGAGCCGAATGCGGCGGGGCTGGCGTTTTACGATCGCGTCATCGACGAATTGCTTGCACACAATATTGTGCCGTTGGTGACGCTCAGCCACTACGAGCTGCCGCTGCACCTGGCGCAGGAGTACGGCGGGTGGACGAGCCGGAAGCTCATTGGGTTCTACGAGAATTTCGCCCGAACAGTCTTTGAGCACTTCCGGGGGCGGGTGCAGTATTGGCTCACGTTTAATGAGATCAATTCGATTCTGCACTTCCCCATCCTGGCCGGGATCATGAACACTACCGACAAACAGGACCTCTACCAGGCGATTCACCATGAGCTGGTGGCGTCGGCACGGGTGACAAAGATCGCCCACGAGGTGGACGCTACCAATAAGATTGGTTGCATGATTCTGGCGATGCCGCGCTATCCGCTCACCCCGAACCCTGACGATGTGTGGGCCGCGCTCGATGCCGCCCATGACGATTTCACGTTCGGCGACGTGCATTGCCGCGGCACCTACCCTGGCTATTTCCTGCGCAAGCTGCGGGAGGCTGGCATCGAGCTCGATATTACCGAGCAGGACCGCATTGACCTGCGCAACACGGTGGATTTCGTGTCGTTCTCCTACTACATGTCCGTGTGCGAGTCGGCGACGGACACCACGCGCGGCCCCGGCAACCTCATCGGCGGCGTCCCCAACCCCACGCTCGCGGCGTCGCAGTGGGGGTGGCAGATCGACCCGGTGGGCCTGCGCATCATCCTCAACGAGTATTGGGATCGGTGGCAAAAACCCCTGTTTATTGTGGAAAACGGCTTGGGTGCCCGCGACGAGCTTGTCGACGGCACGGTGGCCGACGATTACCGGATCTCCTACATGAATGACCATTTGGTGCAGGTCGGCGAGGCGATAAGCGACGGCGTGGCGGTGCTGGGCTATACCTCCTGGGGGTGTATCGACCTGGTGTCCATGTCCACCGCGGAAATGTCTAAACGCTACGGCTTCATTTACGTTGATCGCAATGATGATGGTTCGGGCACGCTGCAACGGTATCGGAAGAAGTCGTTCTACTGGTACAAGGATGTGATCGCCAGCAATGGGGCCACGCTCACACCATGATGGATGCCCTGCTTATCGAACTCAGCCAGTCGGATCTGGCCGTTGTGGACGCGCCCGCATTGGCCCACCAGTTACAGTCCCTGCCGCAGAGGCGAAGGCCAGCCGCACCGGTTCGGGACGTGTCGTCCTGGTTTCCCACTGAATACCGGGTAGCGCAACAGCTCATCGCACGCCACCTGGGGAACGCCGACCCTAACCTGGTGGCATTGCACCTGGTGGCGGCCAGTGTTGTCGGCGGCACCGTGGCGGACGCCCACCTCATGGCCGCCGAACTCGACCACATCACCCGCCTGCTGCCGGCGCAAATGGGCATGAAGTTCCTCACCCACGTGCGGCTGTTTCTCACCCGGGTGCTGGGCGGTAGCCAGTTAGACATCGGGTTGAGTGCGGTGCGGGCTTCCCTGATGGCAAACCACCCCGAGGCCATGCGGGTGGGCCGAAACATTGCACGCCTGGTGGCCGCCGACCTGGGGGTGGATATCACCGAGGACGAGGAAACCTTCCTCGCCCTGCACGCGGCCCGGCTACTTGACCACTAGGTTCACCATGCGGCCGGGCACCACGATCTGCTTCACCACCGTCTTGTCCGCAATGTGGGATTGGATGGTGGCGTCGGCAAGCGCGATGGCGGCAATCTGGTCGCGGTCGGCCTCGGTGGGAACCATGATGCGGCTGCGCACCTTGCCGTTGATCTGCACCGGCAATTCGATTTCATCGTCAACCAGCCACTTCTCGTCGAAGGTGGGGAAGTCCACATAGGTGATGGTGTCGTCGTGGCCCAGTCGCTGCCACAGTTCCTCGGCGATGTGGGGGGCGATCGGGGCGATCATGATGACGATCGGGGTGACCGCCGCCCGCGGCACCGGTGTGGCGGCGAAATGCTTGGTTAGGAAGTTCACGTACTCGATCGCCTTGGCCACCACGGTGTTGAGCCGCAGGTTTTCGTAGTCGTCCCGGATGCCGGCGATGGTGCGGTGGAGTGCCTTGGCGGTGTCGTCGTCAAGTTCCGCGTCGGAGACGGTCACATCGCCGGTTTCCTCGTCCACCACCAGGCGCCACAGGCGCTGCAGGAACCGTTGGGCGCCCACAACATCCTTGGTGGCCCAGGGGCGTGACGTGTCCAGGGGACCCATCGCCATTTCGTAAACCCGCAGGGTGTCGGCACCGTAATCGTCGCAAATCTCGTCGGGGCTTACCGAATTTTTGAGCGACTTGCCCATCTTGCCATACTCCTGGGTGACCTCCTCACCCTGGTAGTAGAACTTGCCGTCGCGCTCCTCAACCTCGGCGGCAGGCACGTACACACCCCGGGAATCCGTATAGGCAAACGCCTGAATGTAGCCCTGGTTGTACAGGCGGCGATATGGCTCGTAGGAGGAAACATAGCCCAGGTCAAACAGGACTTTATGCCAGAACCGGGCGTACATGAGGTGCAGCACCGCGTGTTCGACGCCGCCCACATACAGGTCCACGCCACCGCAGTCGCCGGGGAATTGGGGGCCGGTCCAGTACTGTTCGTTTTCCAGGGCGCAGAACTCGTCGGGATTCTGCGGATCAATGTAGCGCAGCTGGTACCAGGAGGATCCGGCCCACTGCGGCATGACATTGGTGTCCCGCCGATAGTGCTTCAGGCCATCGCCCAGGTCCAATTCCACATTCACCCAGTCGGTGGCCTTGGCCAGCGGGGGGTGGGGGACGGAATCGGCGTCGTCCGGGTCGAAGGACACCGGCTTGTAGTCTTCCACCTCGGGCAAGACCACGGGCAGGGACGATTCGGGCAGGGCGTGCGCCACATCGTTCTCATCGTACACAATGGGGAACGGCTCACCCCAGTAGCGCTGGCGGGCAAACAACCAATCACGCAGCTTATACTGGATTTTTTCCGTACCAACATTGTGCGCAACCAGCCAGGCGATGGTGTCCGCAATGGCGGTGGGGGTGTCCTTGCCGTTGATGTCGAGGCCGTCGGCGTTGGCGGAATTGATGTGCGGCGCGTCGCCGACAAACGCCTCGGTGGTCACGTCCCCGTCGAGCACCGGCACGATGGGCAGGCCAAACACGGTAGCAAACTCGTAGTCGCGGGTGTCGTGCGCGGGCACGGCCATGATCGCCCCCGTGCCGTAGCCGGTGAGCACATAGTCGGCGATAAAGATCGGCACCTGCTCGCCATTGACCGGGTTGGTGGCATAGGTTCCCAGGAACACACCGGTTTTGTCCTTATTCTCTTGCCTTTCGACGTCCGACTTTGCGGCAATGGCCGCCCGGTAGGCGGCCACCGCCGCCGCGGGAGTCGCCTGGCCACCAGTCCAGCGGGAATCGGTGCCCTCCGGGTAGGGGGTGTCGGCCGTGAGGGCGTCGACAAGCTCATGCTCGGGGGCCAACACCAGGTAGGTTGCGCCAAACAGGGTGTCGGGGCGGGTGGTAAACACCGTGATCGAATGGCCGGCGGCGGTGAAATCCACCTCGGCGCCGCGGGACCGGCCGATCCAATTCCGCTGCATGTTCTTGACCTTATCGGGCCAATCCAGGACCTCAAGATCATCAATAAGCCGATCAGCATATGCGGTAATGCGCATCATCCACTGGGACAACTTTTTGCGGAACACCGGGAAGTTACCGCGCTCGGAACGACCATCGGCGGTCACCTCTTCGTTCGCCAACACCGTGCCCAGGCCAGGGCACCAATTCACCATGGAATACGACCGGTAGACCAGCCGGTATTCGTCAATCACCTTGGCCTGCTGCACCTTATCCAACTTTGTAAAGTCCGAGGTGCCGAACTCCTGTGCGAGTTTCTCCGGGACGGGCCGGGAACCATTCTCCAGGAGGGGGACAAGTTCGGTGATGCGGCGCGCCTTGTTGGACTCGGTGTCGAACCAGGCGTTGAAGATCTGGAGGAAAATCCACTGGGTCCAGCGGTAATAGTCCTCGTCGGTGGTGGCGATGGCGCGGCGTTTATCGTGCCCCAACCCCAGGCGACCCAGCTGGCGCTCCATGTTTTCGATGGATTCCTGGGTTTTGATCGCCGGGTGCGTGCCGGTTTGGATGGCGTATTGCTCCGCCGGCAGGCCGAACGCATCATAGCCCAGGGTGTGCAGCACGTTTTTGCCGAGCATGCGGTTGAACCGGGCGAATGTGTCGGTGGCAATGTATCCGAGCGGGTGGCCCACGTGCAGGCCGGCACCGGAAGGGAATGGGAACATGTCCTGCACAAACAGCTTATTGCTGGGGAGCTCCTCCCCGGTGGCGAGGGTGCCGACCGGGTTGGGGGCCTGGAACGTGCCGTTCTCCCGCCATAGTGTTTGCCATTTCTTCTCGATAACACCCGCTAGTTCCGGGGAATAGCGATGTGCTGGTACCTCACTCGGATTGTTCATGGGTAAATAGTGTAGTCGGTTTGCTCCAGCACTGTTCCCACCCACCGGCCATGGCATAAACCCGCAGCTGGGGGTGGTTTTCCTCGACCTAGAATAGAGGATAAGCCCTAGAAACCAGTTGGCCTCTAAGGCTTATCAGGGCCACTACAGCGGGACGCTTCCAAGAGAGGCGGCTGCGGGAACTACTCATCTAGAAGATATTTCATCCCACCGCATACCGCAATACTAGATCAAAGGATTTCCCAAACCAGTGCGCCAGTTTCACTGTGGGCATTGTGGTTTCCCACGATCCTTGCTGACATAGAGCGTTTTAGGAAATGGCAATAATGGGTTATGCGTTTTACCCGAATACGATTCGTCTTCCACCACCACATATTCGCCCGCAATAGTGCTTGGGGTAAGGGTTATTTTTCGGATATCCGTTGTGAAACTATAGCCATCGGAATCTATCGCGCATCTCGTGATTCCGATTCCCACGATGGCTTCTAATGTCCCATCGTTGGTTTTTGTCACGCGGTACACCCGGAAGTCAGTTACGGGGGCGCTCAGGGTCACATAGTCGCCGCGCCATTTAAGGTTGAATCGTTCATACCGGGTAAATGCGGCCCGGTCTGGGGACATTCCGGGGAGTGATTTGCTGGATTTTGGACAACGCTCCAGGGTGCAGTCCTTATCTATCCATTGGGCGTCGAGAAGTTTTTCGTATTGCTGGATGGCGGCGCCTACCGTGTTGATCCTCTTGTATTGCATGGTGGCCCAGCCCCCGGCTACAACCAGCAGGATTATTGCTACAAATATGCACCATTGACGGGTTTTCGTTTTCATAGACCACCAAGCCTTACGCAATGAATCTCGATTATTCACGTCATTACCTCACCGCTTGCGACCCTACGACATATCCACCGTGCCGCCTAGATTCGGCCGGCAGCCTGGGGTTAGCATCGAAAACATGGTCGACACGCGGCGGGTCACGCTTATCAGGAAACCGCATAGCACCACCAGAGGGCTTTATGCCGCCATTACCTCGTTATCAGTCGAATATACGATCGGCATGATCCCACCCCCGCCGCCACAAAAGCGGATAACCGCATCCCCCTGCAATACGAACCAAACCCCCAAAAAAGGGGCATTGATAGATTTGACCTTTTTGGATTGATAAGATGAGGAAAAAATATTGTGGATCAAATAAATTAGGAAAAATTTATGGGTCAACTTTTTCGTACTGCCCTACTATCCTGCACTGTAACACTCACTTGCCTCACCTGCCTTACTGGCGTGGCCCAGGCGCAGCCGCTAGAGGCGGAAACCCGGGCCCCCAACTGTATTGAGATGAAAACCGAATGGGGTTTCGTCCAGGCCTACAACAACTGCGACACCACAAAAACCCTCAATCTGAAGGCCAAAATGGCGTTCGGCCCGGACACCAAATGCCTGCCGGTCAAACCCGGAACCCGGGCAAACATTGGCCCAGCCTTGGGCCGCTTCGATGGGGTAGTGGTGTGCCCCGGTGACTACGGCACCGAACCGGAAGGCAGCAACCGTGACAGTTTGGGGATGTTCACGGTGAAATGCCCCATGGTGAATCCCTCACCGGGCAAGCGCAACGAGGTTGTGGGCTATATTGTGGGCACGAGCGACAAGAGCGTGAAAGATGCGGAAACCACGGCTGACATGTTCGCATCCCTGGTTGTGACCAATCAGCAAGAAACCGCAGTGAAGCAAGAATGCACACCGCAGAAACGGTACATCGCCATGGGCGCCTATAACGCGAACGAGTTAGGAACCTAGCCGCACCAGTCAGGCGGGCACGATCAGGGGGCCGCCGGTCACCGGGCATTCCACCACCACCGCATCCAGGTCGAATACCTGTTTGAGCAGCTCGGGGGAGATGACATCTTGCGGTTTCCCCACCGCCTTGAGGCTCCCATCCCGCATGACCACCAGGTTATCCGAATAGCGCAACGCCAGGTTCAGGTCGTGCAACACCATCACAATGGTGCGGCCGTGCTCCCGACTCAGTCGGTGCACCAACTCCAGCACCTCAATGGAATGTGATAAATCCAGGTAGGTGGTGGGCTCGTCCAAAAACAGGATATCGGTTTGCTGGGCCAGGACCAGGGAAATCCACACCCGTTGGCGTTGCCCACCAGACAGCGAATCCACCGTGCGGTCCGCAAGGTCATCCACCTTGGTCATACGCAGGGCGGTCATGACCTCGTCCTTATCGTCCGACGACCATTGCCGATACCAGGCCTGGTGCGGGTGCCGACCCCGGGCCACCAGGTCGGACACTATCAGCCCATCCGGGGCAACCGGGGTTTGCGGTAAAACCCCCAGGCTACGGGCCAGATCCCGGCGTCGTAAAGCGCGAATGGGGGTGCCATCCAGCGTCACCTCACCAGCCTGCGTCGGCAGCAAATTAGCCATAGCCCGCAGCAGTGTTGATTTGCCACAACCGTTCGGGCCGATAATCGTGGTGACCTGCGTATCTGGAATCGCAACATCGAGGGAATCAATAATAGTTTTTGGGCCATAACCAACCCGTAGTCCTGTTGCGGCTAAACGACTCATACTGTGCTCTTTCGGTTTGTTTGGATGAGAAGGTACACCAGGAATGCCCCGCCGATCGCCGACGTGACCAGGCCCACCGGCAATTCCACCGGCAGCCCCGCCCGGGCCACCAGGTCCGCCACGGCCAATAATGCCGCGCCGCAGAGTGCCGAACCAACCAGCGGCGGCGTGGGGGTTCCCGTAAGGCGCATCGCCAGCTGGGGCGCCACAAACGCCACAAACCCAATCGGTCCCGCTGCTGACACCGCCACCGCAGTGAGCACCACCGACACCAGCAGGAATAGTGCTTTGTGCTTATCGACGCTCACCCCCAGGCCGGCTGCCATGTCATCACCGAGCGTCATCGCCCGCAATTGAAACGCCATATACCCAATGGTCGGCACGATCAGCGCCAACACCAGCAACACCGGCAGGTTCCGGTTCGCGCTCGACGCCACCAGGGAACCCGTCAACCAGGTTTTCGCTATTGCCACATCCGAAATATCGGCGCGCAACAACAACCAGGTGATATAGGACTGCAACAAGGCGGTAATCATAATGCCCGATAGCACCAGCCGGAACGTGTCCATGCCCCGCCTGCTCCCCAGCAACCAAATCACCACCGCAGCCAGGGTGGATCCTATCAGCGCCGCCACCGGCAGGCTCACCGCCCCCATGGTGCCGCTACCCAACACGATGATCGTCACCGCGCAGGCCGACGCGCCCTGGGAAATCCCCAACACATCCGGGCTGGCCAGCGGGTTCCGGGTCACCGACTGGGTGAGCGCACCCGCCAACCCCAACGCCAACCCGACCGCCACCGCCGCCACGGCACGATGCAGCCGCCACTTGAGCACCACCGTGCGTTGCAGCCGCGTACCACCACCCATAAACACCTCGAATACTTTTTCGAGAGTAATGGGGTGGTCGCCAATCGTAATGCTCGCCGCAAACGCCAACACCGCGGCAAGCACCAACACCACATTGACCACAATAATCCGGGAATGTATCACCCTCACAGGGCCACCAACTTCCGCTGCGCCAACAAATACAACACAAACGGGGCGCCCACACCGGCCAAAACAATACCCACCTGCAACTCGCCGGGCCGCGCAATCACCCGACCTAATATATCCGCCAACAGCACCAAAATCGCGCCGCCCAACGCAGAATACGGCAATAACCAGCGGTAATCCGGTCCAGTCACCACCCGAATCACATGGGGGATAATGAGCCCCACAAACCCGATCGGGCCCGCACC